>OGXC01001008.1_pt1 | contig 22710 bp, 26 predicted proteins | sample 1576201 | NCBI WGS metagenome assembly OGXC01 (sample SAMEA3541562, study PRJEB24748) | human gut metagenome | biome: human gut; feature: human-associated habitat; material: faeces | place: China | collected 2012 | reverse complement strand
GTGATATCGGCAGATTTGTCACAAAAAGAAGCCTGTTATCACCTGATGCAGCAGAACCAATCAGCATTTAGCCAATTGCGCCAGTCAGTGCGCCAAGGCGGAGAACGAAATGATGCAGCTCTTCTGTCAGTGGATTGGTTCTGCCATTGATTACCATGTATCCTATCCGGATGATTTCGGAGTGGTCGATGTGGCAGATAAACTGACACAGGCACAGGCTGTCCTCGACCTGGGATTGACCAATTATTGATGTGGAGTTTTTGCCAGATGAAAGGATTCCTTTGCAATATCAAAGTATGATAATGAGAGGCAGTATTAACCATAGGATTGTCATTAATCCTAATTTCAATTGGGGAAATATTGATTTTATAAATCAGAAGCTTCAAGATGCTCATGATAATGGGAAACTTGCCTCTAAAAATGTGGAAGGCCTCGCTGTGCACGAAATGGGGCACTTCTTAACTTATTTAGACTGTGATGATGAAAAGAAATTATTTCAACGGGAAAAAGACATTAGCGCATGTTATGTTGAAGGAGTTAGTCTATATAGTGATACATCAAGAGACGGGGCGGAATGCCTTGCTGAGGCTTTTGTAAGATACTACAATAAAGAAAATATTCCAGAACGATTGATGCAGTGGGTAGAAAAATATATATTAAGGTGGCGAAAGTCATGATATCAATTCCATCTTCAGAAGATATGCTTAAATATGAAAAAATGGAAAAAAGTGGGAAATACACCAAAGAAGAACTAGATAAATTTTGGTGTGAAATTTCGTTCCCTAATGGGGAGCCCTATAGTGAATCGGATGTGATAAGACAATGCCTAAATGGAAATCCCCCCGGTATACCACTCAAGAAAAATGCTGATAAAAAGAAAAATATTGATAAGATTTAGCCGCAATTCAAGCACTCACAAATGCGGGTGCTTTTTCATTAGCTGAAATTATGAATTTCAGCTTTTAGATAGAAGGATAAAAGGAGCTTTAAAAATAAAACTGGCAGAGGGCTCGGATTTCTCAGAAGTATAATCGAAAGGATGGATAATAAAATCCTCTGTCTGAGCGATAAGTGATAATTCAGTGAAAGTATGGAAAATCTTCGGGTGTTCTGTAAGATAGTAATCACAAGTCAGTTTATGCGGATTCAAAAAAATCGGGGAATATAGGGGATATGTCATGGGTAAAAAATACAAGTATTGCACTGGAGAAAAATATTCCCAATTTAAAGAAAGAAGAGCTACTTGAAGATGTTGATGGAAGCCAGTGGCAGTTTTATATATTGAAAAATAAGGAAATAGTTGTAAGAAATGATTGTTGTATCAATGAGTTATATATCGAATCTGATGTTGATTTGATACCATATTTCAATAGATAAATTCTGGTAAACAATGTTAAGTATTCACAGAAATGTAATGTGAAATCATGACGGTAGGAATGTATGGTGAAACAATAAAAAATACACAAAAAAGGGCCTCCTGTAATGGGGCCCTTTTTCATATAATTATTTCTTTTTGATGAATCCGTAGAAATTATCAGGAAGGAAGTCTTATCATAATCTCTTTTCTCCTCCTGGCAGGATTTGCAGAGAATGCATTTCAGATTAAATCAGTTCGGTCTTCTTCACATCTTCAATGGTTTTGGTTCCTGCCAGCTGCATGGTAATGGAAAGTTCCTTATTGAAGTGGTCGAATACAGATTTTACTCCTTCCGCTCCGCCCAGATTGAGACCGTAAATGACCGGGCGGCCAATGGCTACCAGATCGGCACCGCTGGCCAGAGCTTTGAATACGTGATTACCTCTTCTTACTCCGCCGTCGAAAATGATGGGAGCTCTCTTATTGACGGCTCTGGCAATGGAAGGAAGTACGGCAAAGGATGCCGGGCCTCCGTCGAGCTGGCGGCCACCGTGATTGGAGACCCAGATGCCATCTGCACCGGCATCCAGAGCGATTAAAGCGTCTTCAGGGGACTGAATGCCCTTCACGATAACCGGAAGTCCGGAAAGGCGCTTCAGTTTGCCAATATCGGAAGGAACGAAATCCTGCTTAGCGGCCGCATAGATTTCAGAAATTCCCTTGCCTTTTCCATCAGCGTTTCCATAGGCTGCCAGATTGGGCATAGGCAGTGGGAACTTAAAATGGGTGGCAATGTCTTCTTCACGGTACCCGCCCAGTGTGGAATCGACAGTCATGATAATCGCTTTTACTCCGGCACGTACAGCCTTCCGGATAAGAAATTCATTGAAGCCATCATCCTTGCTCATATAAATCTGGAAGAACTGTGGTGCGCCCGGTGCTGCTTTAGCCGCTTCTTCCAGATCTGTGCTGCCGTAGGTGCTCATTGCAAACAATGTACCAGCCTTTGCAGCTCCGATGGCAGTATCTACTTCACCTTTTACATGGGCAAGTCCATGGGCAGCGGAAGGCGCTTCAATGACTGGAGTGGACAACGGGATTCCAAAAATAGAAGTAGAAAGGTCGGCATGAGAAATGCCGCGAAGCACCCGTGGAACAATATGTTTGTCTTCAAAGGAGCGGGTGTTTTCTCTTAATGTCCATTCGTCTTCTGCGCCTTCACGGATATAGCCAAAGGCGCCTGGTTCCATGCGGGCTTTCACTCTGGATTCCAGACCTTTAATATTGAGTATGTCAATAGGATGTTCTGCGTTGCTTGTGTAATACGCCATGATTTTCTCCTTGCAGCTGTAGCTGAACTTGTACATGTATGCACATGATTAATGAAGTAAGAAGATAGCAGGAATCTAAGAATTCATTTTTTTCAGCAGCTTTTTCATAAGTGCTGTTTCTTCTTTTGTAAGTGGGGACTCCAGCAGTGCATTGGCTTTATCTTCCATAGGGGAAATCCTGGCGACCAGGGCTTCTCCCTCAGAAGTAAGCGATAATATAAGGTTTCTCCTGTCTGATGGGTCTTCCTGACGATGAATAAGTCCTTTGGATTGGAGACGGTCAACTAACGATTTAATGGTGTTTGGACTTTTATGATTCAGCCTGGCCAGCTCTTTCTGACAAAGCGGGCTGCTTTCTTTTATCAGCTTCAATGCAGTCCATTGTTCCAGTGTAAGGCCGTAGCCACTGAAAAAATCATTCATTCTCACATGGATAGTTCTGGCGGTTTGAGCCAGAAGGTAGCCCAGTGTATTTTTCAGCTCCATGTTGACTCTCTTTCTTCAAAATCGCATGCGGTAAATATAAAGCCAAATTAATACGATATAGAACTAATTTAGCTGGCTTAATTATAGAAGGACATCTATATGGTGTCAATATGAAGATTATCTATGCAAGGGATATAGGATATTCCTGTATTATCCCGGTAAAAGGAAAAGAGGGGCTTTTATCGTGGCAGTATTCTGTTATAATAATAATAGAATTTATTAACAACGGAGGGTTGGGTATGGCAGAACAGACTATAGTAAATAAAAAGGCTGATAGTTTTGAAAAATATTTAAAGGATAACAATCTGAATTTTTTTACCCGCTTTGATAAGGGAGATGAAAATCAGACAGTTTTGTTCCGTTCCAATATTCAGGTGGAAGGACAGCAGCTTCCGGTGAATGTAATTACTGACCGGACCATTTACACTATTATCCGTGTATTTGTGGGACAGCATATTATCAAGGCAAATAACCGTGCGGACTTTGAATCTTTCATGAATCAGATGAACAGAAGCTATAAGGTGTTCAAGTATGCAGCAACAGATGATGGGGATTTATTTCTCGACGCATGCATGCCAAGCACACAGGAAAGCTTTGACCCAAAGGTCGTACGCATTGTACTTGATGTAGTGGTAGATCATCTCAACCACGAATACAAGAAAGTTATGCAGCTGGCATGGAGATAATCTGATACTAAAATTGAGAAGGCAATAAAAAAGTCTCATCTGGAATATAGAGATGAGGCTTTTTTTGCGTGATAATGAAAATGATAATATCTTGTAGAGAATGAGAAAGAAAAGTGATAAAATAAAGATGTGATTAACGACAGAGGTATGCATATGCAAAATAAACCTGAAACAGATATATTTTCAATAAACGTGAAGCCTCGGTCTTGTTTCCTTTAGTATGTTGCAGAACTTTAGCGATATGACGTTTTTCCATAGCGGCCAGTTCAAACTCCGAATAATTCTTGCCGGAATAATCTTCCTGCCGGGCATTCTGTATTTCAATGGGAAGATCTTGTAAGGTGAGCTGTTTGTCGCAGACAATCATGCTGCGTTCTATCACGTTTCGCAATTCACGGATATTTCCTCTCCAGTCGGCAGCTTTCAAAGCTTTCAAGAACTCCGGAGCCATCCCTTCCACCTGTTTCCCCAGTTTCTTTGAAAAGAGTTGGATAAAACTTTCCGCCAAAAGTTCGATGTCTTCTTTGCGCTCACGAAGAGGAGGGAGGTGTATCTGAAAAACAGAAAGACGATAATAAAGATCTTCACGGAAATTACCTTGTTCTATTTCTTTTTTCAGGTCCCGATTGGTGGCGGAGATAACGCGGACATTCACTTTCGTCGGTTTCGTGTCGCCTATCTTGATGTACTCTCCCGCTTCGAGCACACGAAGCAATTTGGCTTGCAGCTCGAAAGCCATTTCACCTATTTCATCCAAAAAGATGGTTCCGTTATCGGCCACTTCGAACAGCCCCTTCTTATCTTTCATCGCTCCGGTAAACGAACCGGCTTTATGACCGAATATCTCGCTTTCAAGCAGATCTTTGCTAAAAGCAGAACAGTTTACAGCCACAAAAGCATTCTCTTTGCGAAGACTGTTGCGATGGATGGCTTGTGCAAAGACCTCTTTCCCCGTGCCTGTTTCTCCGGTCAGCAAGACTGTAACATCCGTTGCCGAAACCTTTCGGGCCAATGCTACGGCTTGTTGCATACCCTCCGACTTCCCTTTTATAGCGTCAAAAGAGAAACTTTGGGTCTCTTCTGTTTTCACTTTTTCCCCTACATTCTTTTTAGCCTGAGCCATAGCCCGGCTGATTAACGGAATAATTTTATTATTATCATCCCCTTTGGTGATATAATCAAAGGCTCCATTCTTGATTGCCTGCACACCATCCGGAATGTTACCGTGGGCGGTCAAAAGTATCACCTCCAATTCTGGATAGAGTTTTTTGATGGTTGTAACCATATCCACTCCATTGCCGTCCGGCAAAAACACATCACACAACACCACTTGGGGATTATGTAACTTAAGTTGTTTCAATGTAGACTGGCAATCGGCTGCCTGGAATACTTCGTAACCTTCCAATTCCATCATACGCGAAAGAAGTTTGCGTATTTGCGGTTCATCATCAATAATTAAAATACTATCCATATATTTATTCTGTTTTGCGTGACAAAGATAGAATAAAATGAACGCTCGACAAAAGGATAATACTTAATTTCTGTTTTATAGAAAACGCTTTCTGATTAGCTTTTTTTAATCTCGGACTTTCTGAACCACTCCCGTAGGGAGTAAACAATAACAAGCTGTAAAAAAACATATTTACTGATCAATAAAACTCATCTTATAATGAACCTTTTTATATTTTGTTTCGTTAAATATACCGGATGACATCTCAATTTACTTCCGTCAATTCCTCCCTATTCTTAATTAATTTAAACTATTATAGACTATGAACAAAATAGAAATAAAAGACTTGTATCTTGTTTTCGGTCCGGAAAAGCAGAAAGCGTTCCGGATGTTGAAAGAAAGAAAAAACAAAAATGAAATTTTAAAGGCGACTAATTGTACTGTAGCAGTTAAAAACGCCAATCTGACAATCAAAGAAGGAGAGTTCTTCGTAATCATGGGACTGTCGGGCAGTGGCAAATCAACTTTATTGCGCTGCATAAACCGGTTAATCAAACCCACAAAAGGACAAGTACTGATTAATGGAACAGACATTACTGCCGCATCTGATAAGGAATTGCTGGAAATGCGCCGCCGGGAAATAGCTATGGTGTTCCAAAATTTTGGTTTGTTACCTCATCGCAGTGTTTTAAGCAATATTGCATTCGGGCTCGAACTCCAAGGAGTTCCCAAACAGGAACGTGAGAAAAAAGCCATGAAGAGTATGGAAATAGTCGGGCTGAAAGGATATCAGAATCAGATGGTCGGACAACTTTCCGGCGGAATGCAGCAACGTGTGGGATTGGCACGCGCTTTGGCAAATGATCCGGAAATATTACTGATGGATGAAGCCTTTTCCGCTCTGGACCCATTGATCCGCGTACAAATGCAAGATGAAATGCTGGCACTGCAATCCAAAATGAAAAAGACCATCGTCTTTATCACGCATGATTTGAGCGAAGCAATTAAACTGGGTGACCGCATTGCCATTATGAGAGATGGAGAAGTGGTGCAAGTCGGAACTTCAGAAGAAATTTTAACTGAACCGGCCAATGACTATGTGGCAAGATTTGTAGAAAATGTGGACCGGAGCAAAATCATAACGGCAGGAAGTATTATGATAACCCGTCCCGCCGTAGCCCGTCTGCGTAAAGAAGGTCCCGAGGTTCTGATCAGAAAGATGAAAGAAAGAGATATTACCGTGCTTCCTGTGATAGATGAAAATGACAAGCTGATAGGAGAGATTACATTGGAAAGTGCCGCCATTCTTCGGCGTAAAGGTATAAAATCAATCCAGGAAGCCGTACAAAGTGAAGTACATTCCGTTACGGAGGACACAAAGATTGAGGATCTGCTTCCCTTAATCACGAAAACCAATTCTCCCATTTATGTGGTAAATGAAGAACGCGAACTGAAAGGTTTGGTTCCTCTATCGTCCATCGTAGTAGAGATGACCGGAAAAGATAAAGAAGAAATTAATGAACTTATTCAAAACGCTATCGAATTATGATAAACATAGGAAAATATATAGAAACAGCCATCAACTGGCTCACAGAAAACTTTGCCCCTCTTTTCGACGCCATCAATGTTGGAATAGGCGGGTTCATAGATGGGTTCCAAAACATATTGATGTGGATACCTTTTTATGTAACAATAGCATTGCTGGCCATCCTGGCTTGGTATAAATCGGGAAAAGGAGTCAGCATTTTTACCATTTTAGGATTATTGCTGATTTGGGGAATGGGATTTTGGAACGAAACCATGCAGACTTTAGCATTGGTGCTTTCGTCTACCATCATCGCTCTTATCGTGGGACTTCCCTTGGGAATATGGAGCGCAAACAGCAAACGATGTGATAAAATTCTGCATCCTATCCTCGACCTGATGCAAACGATGCCTGCTTTCGTCTATCTGATTCCTGCCGTACTCTTTTTCGGGCTGGGAACCGTTCCGGGAGCCTTTGCCACCATTATTTTTGCCATGCCTCCCGTAGTGCGTCTGACCAGCCTGGGTATCAAGCAAGTACCGAAGAATGTTGTAGAAGCTTCGCGCTCTTTTGGTGCGACACCTATGCAATTATTATTCAAGGTACAATTACCGCTGGCATTGCCCACTATCATGACCGGTATAAACCAGACAATCCTGATGTCGCTCTCCATGGTGGTCATTGCCGCTATGATTGCAGCCGGAGGGTTAGGGGAAATCGTACTGAAAGGTATCACGCAGATGAAAATAGGTTTAGGTTTCGAAGGCGGTATCGCAGTAGTCATCCTGGCCATCATTCTGGATAGAATAACACAAGGACTTGGAAAACAAAAGAAAGGGAAATAAGCATGAAGAAAATACTATATTTTTTGTCTTTCCTCCTGCTGCTTGCCTCTTGCAGCGGGAAAAAAGATGATAAGACAATAAGCATTGGATACATAAACTGGGACGACGGCATCGCCCTGACCTATTTGACGGAAGTGATTCTTGAACAACAAGGTTATCATGTCGTTTTAAAGAATGCCGATCCGGCTCCTATCTATGCAACAATGGCCCGTGGCAAAGTAGATTTGCTGATGGATGCTTGGTTACCGGCTACACAGGCCGATTATATGAAACAATACGGAAAGAATCTGGAAATCTTAGGCAAGATCTATCCGGATGCCCGTATCGGTCTGGTAGTCCCCGATTATGTGGACATTCATTCCATTGAGCAATTAAATGCCAACAAAGAAAAATTCGGAGGCGAGATTATCGGCATTGATGCCGGTGCAGGGATTATGCATGCTACAGATATGGCCATAGAAAAATACAATCTGGATTACAAATTGCTGGAGTCTAGCGGACCGGCCATGACCGCAGTACTAAAAAGAGCCGTTGACGAGCATCAATGGATTGTGGTGACGGGATGGACTCCCCATTGGATGTTCACCCGCTTTAAATTAAAATTTCTGGAGGACCCGAAAGGTATTTTTGGTAAAGCGGAAACAATTACGGCCATTGCCCGCAAAGGATTTGGTGAGCAACACCCGTTTGTGGCAAAACTGATAGAAAACATACATCTGAGCACCGAAGAAATCAGCAGCCTGCTGGATGATGTATCACAAAATGAATATAATGAAAAAGAAGGAGCGGAAAAATGGGTAAAAGAACATCAGGAGCTGGTAGATTCCTGGATTCCCCGGAAATAGAAATATCTCACTTACCTTGAGGGCCGCGCCCAAGGTAAGTGAGAAAACAAACGAACTTTGTATCAGCTCAACTATGCCATATATTTTGATAAGTTTCTCGAAAACAAAACCTATCTTTGCAACATAATAAAACACATATAAATTATGAATGTTATCAAATCAAGGTTCGTCTATCACTTAATGGCAATAATCACTGTAGCTATCTGGGGAACTACTTTTGTTTCTACTAAGATTCTAATCCAACATGGATTAAGTCCTTCCGACATCTTCTTTTATCGTTTCACTCTGGCCTATCTTTGCATGTGGTGTATTTCTTATAAAAAACTATTTGCCAACAGAGTAAAAGATGAATTGTTACTTTTATTGGCCGGATTATGTGGAGGAACTATTTATTTCATTACTGAAAATACGGCTCTCGGCATCACATTAGCCTCCAACGTGTCTCTGATAGTATGCACATCACCTGTTCTGACCACACTGCTTTCTTATTTGTTCAGAAGAAAAGAACCTTTCACCCGCCATCTTGTTTACGGATCGATCATGGCTTTGCTAGGAGTGGGGCTGGTTGTTTTCAATGGCAGTTTCATTCTGAAAATTAATCCTTTGGGAGATATTCTTTCACTGACCGCTGCATTGATGTGGGCATTTTATTGCCTTATTCTCAAACAATTGGATAATCATTATTCTATCGTATTCATTACCCGTAAAGTATTCTTCTACGGAGTGCTGACCATTCTGCCCATGTTTTTATTCCGTCCGTTAAATTGGGACAATGTCTTGATGATGCAACCCATCGTGTTTGGAAATCTTCTCTTTTTGGGATTTGTCGCCTCCATGCTCTGCTTCATAGCCTGGAATGCTTGTGTCAAGGAATTGGGAGCCGTAAAAAGTACAAACTATATTTATATCGTCCCTTTGGTAACTCTTCTTACTTCAGCGGTCATTATTAATGAAAAGATAACTTGGATAGCCCTTACCGGCTGTTTTCTTATCTTGTGTGGTGTATATTTGGCAGAACGGAAAACAAATCCTACATTTGAGGCGAAATCTTAAAGCCCTTTAATTATGAACGAGATAGACAAAATGCGTAACAGTCAGCTGGCCGATATGGAGAAACCGGAAATACAGGCCAGTTTCATACACGCCAAAAAACTAGTGGCCCAATTACGGATGATGAGTACATACGATGATGGTTTCAGGGAAGTGCTGGAAGAATTAGTGCCGGGTATCCCTTCCACTTCTGTCATCTGTCCACCATTTTACTGTGATCATGGACACGGCATCCGCTTAGGAGAGCATGTCTTTGTGAATGCCAACTGTACATTTTTAGATGGTGGATATATCACCATAGGAGCACATACATTGATAGGGCCCAATGTACAGATCTATACTCCACATCATCCGGTAGATTACATAACCCGACGCGAACCCAAAGAGTATGCATATCCCGTAACTATCGGAGAAGATTGCTGGATAGGAGGAGGAGCTATTCTTTGTCCCGGAGTAAAAATAGGTCATCGCTGTATTATCGGAGCCGGAAGTGTCGTAACTAAAGACATTCCCGACAATTCCGTTGCTGTAGGTAATCCGGCCAAAGTGATTAGAAAAGTTGATTAAAAAAAGAAAACAGATAATTATGAAAGTTTTGGCCCCACATAATTATCTGTTTCTCGTATTCAGCCAATATAAACATTGACGCTCAGAAACAGGCAATCGTCTCCGTTAGAACATTCAAAGTCTATTTTATTCTCTCTGGCCAGCCAACCTATAGCTGCATTCAAATCTCTGTCAGACAATTCTGAAGCTCTTTTTAAATCACAATAACTCCACCGTTTATTGTCATTCAGCAGTTTCCAAACTTTTCCTGCGTTTACTCCAATTTGATGTTTATCCATTTTGATGTTCAATTAAAGAAGTTAATAATAGAATGCTTAGTTTTTTGCGGTAAATATAACCTTTTATTAAAATAAAATAGACTCTCCTACATAAAATTCATGTAAAAGACATGATTATTTAACATTTGTTTCTGTCAAATTTCATGTAAATTCTCTTTTTATGAAGATATTTATTGCCGGATGAGCCATTTTTACAAATATTTCCTCTAACTTTGTAAGTCAATTAATCCTTTGATATGAAAAGAAATAAAATAAACTGGAGAGTTCCCAAAGGTATGGAACTCACAGAGTTAGATAAAAAGGTTCTCTATTATCAAGATAGAGGTCATTTAGTACCTTCACGTGAACTGATCAAGACACCGGAACAGATTGAAGGAATACGCCGTAGCGGTATTGTCAATACCGGAGTGCTAGACCTTGTAGAACGTGAGATCCATGCAGGCATGAGCACATTGGAAATAGACAAGCTGGTTTATGAATATACGAAAGATCACGGTGGCATTCCTGCAACCTTAGGTTATGACGGTTTTCCCAAAAGTTGCTGCACCTCTATCAATGAGGTTGTTTGTCACGGTATTCCCAATGAATTCGATATTCTGGAAGAAGGAGATATCATCAATGTGGATTGTACTACCATTCTTGATGGTTATTATGCCGATGCATCGCGTATGTTTACCATTGGAAAAACCACACCTCAAAAAGAAAAACTGGTACGAGTAGCTAAAGAATGTCTGGAGATAGGCATGGAAGCTGCGAAACCATTTGGTTTTGTAGGGGACATAGGACATGCCATTGAAAAACATGCTAAAAAAAATGGATTCTCAGTAGTGCGTGATCTCTGCGGACACGGAGTAGGCATAGAGTTCCATGAAGAACCGGATGTAGAACATTTCGGGAAAAAAGGAACTGGTATGCTATTGGTGCCGGGAATGGTTTTTACCATTGAACCAATGATCAATATGGGAACATGGGAAGTCTTCATTGATGAGGAAGATGGCTGGACTGTAGTCACCGAAGACGAACAGCCGTCTGCACAGTGGGAACATACTTTCGTTATGACAGATAACGGACTTGAAATTCTGACACATTAATATATATAATAAGGTATAGAAATATGGATACAATTATATTAGGTATAGAATCTTCCTGTGACGACACATCAGCCGCAGTTATCAAGAATGGCGTATTGTTGTCCAACGTAGTGTCCAGCCAGGCTGTTCACGAAGCTTACGGAGGGGTGGTTCCCGAATTGGCGTCACGTGCCCATCAACAAAACATTGTACCGGTGGTGCACGAAGCCTTAAAAAGGGCAGGAGTTACCAAAGAGCAACTAAGCGCCGTTGCATTCACCCGAGGACCCGGCTTGATGGGATCATTACTGGTCGGAGTATCTTTTGCGAAAGGTTTCGCACGTTCATTGAATATACCAATGATTGATGTTAACCACCTGCAAGCCCATGTGTTAGCCCATTTCATTAAAGAATCGGAAGAAGACAACAACCAACCTAAATTCCCTTTCTTGTGCCTGCTGGTGTCAGGAGGAAACTCACAGATTATATTGGTAAAGGCCTATAATGACATGGAAGTTTTGGGACAAACTATTGACGATGCAGCAGGAGAAGCTATCGACAAATGTTCTAAAGTAATGGGCTTAGGTTATCCCGGAGGTCCTATCATTGATAAACTGGCACGTCAAGGCAATCCAAAAGCGTTCACTTTCAGTAAACCACATATTCCGGACTATAACTATAGTTTCAGCGGATTAAAGACTTCTTTCCTATACTCTTTGCGTGACTGGTTGAAAGAAGATCCCGATTTCATCGAACATCATAAAAACGACTTGGCTGCTTCATTGGAAGCGACCATTGTAGATATTCTGATGGACAAGCTGAGAAAAGCAGCCAAAAATCTCAAGATAAATGAAGTGGCAGTAGCCGGAGGGGTATCAGCCAACAACGGGCTTCGTAACTCATTCCGCGAGCATGCCGGGAAATATGGTTGGAATATCTATATCCCGAAGTTCAGCTTTACTACGGATAATGCCGCAATGATCGCAATTACCGGTTATTACAAGTATCTGGACAATGATTTTTGCACTATAGACAAGCCCGCTTATTCACGGGTAACTATTTAATATTAAAAAACCGTTTTCAACATGTCAGTAGAAGGTAAATTTTTAAGTAAAGAGATTAACGATTTGTTTTGGAGAGAGGGCCTGACACTCGTTACTGCCGAGAGTTGCACGGCAGGAAGTGTGGCGGCCGCTATTACAGCCGTTGCCGGAAGTTCACAATTCTTTAAAGGTGGAATTATCGCCTATTCCAACGAAATAAAGGAAAGTCTGTTAGGAGTAAACCACGAAACTTTAGAAACTCACGGAGCTGTAAGTGAAGAAACCGTTATCGAAATGGTAAAAGGAGCGATGAAATCGATGAATTCTGATTGTGCTGTAGCAACTTCAGGTATCGCAGGGCCCACAGGAGGTACTCCCGACAAGCCGGTAGGTACCATTTGGATTGCTGCCGGATGTAAAGACAAAGTGATTACACTGAAATTGGAAGGCGACGAAGGAAGAAACAAAAACATTGCAAATGCAACCCAAAATGCACTGCAACTGCTTCGAAAGTTGTTCCAAAACGAAGAAAATGAGCAGTAATTGCAGAATTATTTGCAAAAACTCTTGTTTTATACAAATAAAAGTGCTTATTTTGCACTCCGTTTGAAATAAGTATTGAAAAAAACTATAAAAATAAGATAGCAATGTCGAAGATTTGTCAAATTACCGGAAAGAAAGCCATGATTGGCAACAATGTTTCACACTCTAAGAGAAGAACCAAAAGAACTTTTGATGTGAACTTGTTTACTAAGAAATTCTACTATGTAGAACAAGATTGCTGGATTAGCCTGAACATCTGCGCTAACGGCTTACGTGTGATTAATAAAAAAGGCCTGGATGCAGCGCTGAATGAAGCGGTAACCAAAGGCTATTGTGATTGGAAAAGCATCAAAATTATTGGTTAATTAAAAAGGAGAGATAGACTATGGCAAAGAAGGCTAAAGGTAATAGAGTACAGGTAATCCTTGAATGCACAGAAATGAAGGATAGTGGTATGCCGGGAACTTCTCGTTACATTACAACAAAAAACAGAAAAAATACCACTGAAAGATTGGAGCTTAAGAAGTACAATCCTATTTTGAAAAGAGTAACAGTTCACAAAGAAATTAAATAATTATAACCCATGGCAAAGAAAACAGTCGCAACCCTTCAGACAGGTAAAGAAGGACGTTCTTATACTAAGGTTATCAAGATGGTTAAATCTCCGAAAACAGGAGCTTACATCTTCGATGAGCAAATGGTACCTAACGAAAAAGTTCAAGACTTTTTCAAGAAATAATTCAGTCGGAATGACTGGTGGAAAGTTCCTTTCATATATTATGGAAGGAACTTTTTTTATACCACAATGTTATCATCATAATACATTATGACCAATCATTGTGACACTTTTTTTTGTCCGTGTAAGAGATTAGTTATATCTTTGTAGCATAAACAGATAAATCAGACTCCAATATGGGATTTTTTAATTTTTTCTCAAAAGAAAAGAAGGAAACTTTAGACAAAGGATTGTCCAAAACCAAAGAAAGTGTATTTAGTAAGATTGCCCGTGCCGTAGCGGGTAAATCAAAAGTAGACGATGAAGTATTGGATAATCTGGAAGAAGTGCTTATCACTTCGGATGTAGGCGTTGAAACAACTCTGAATATCATCAAACGCATTGAAGAAAGAGTTGCCAAAGATAAATATGTAAACACTCAGGAACTGAACAAGATTCTCCGTGAAGAGATAGCGGCATTATTGACTGAAAATAACACGGTGGATTCGGATGATTTCACTGTTCCGGAAGGTAAGAAGCCCTATGTCATCATGGTGGTAGGTGTAAACGGTGTGGGTAAAACCACAACCATTGGTAAATTGGCATATCAATTTAAGAAGGCGGGCAAAACCGTCTATTTGGGTGCCGCTGATACATTCCGTGCTGCCGCCGTAGAACAATTGGATATTTGGGGAGAAAGAGTAGGAGTGCCTGTTATTAAACAGAAAATGGGATCAGATCCCGCATCTGTAGCTTTTGATACCTTAAGTTCCGCCGTAGCTAATAATGCAGATGTAGTAATCATTGATACCGCAGGCCGTCTTCACAATAAAGTAGGTTTGATGAACGAGCTTACTAAAATCAAGAATGTGATGAAGAAAGTTGTTGCGGACGCACCTCACGAAGTATTATTGGTTTTAGACGGTTCTACCGGTCAAAATGCATTTGAACAAGCCAAACAGTTTACTTTGGCGACAGAAGTTACTGCTATGGCAATTACCAAATTGGACGGAACAGCCAAAGGGGGCGTTGTAATTGGCATCTCAGAGCAGTTCAAGATTCCCGTAAAATATATTGGATTGGGCGAAGGCATTGAAGACATGCAGGTATTCCGCAAAAAAGAATTTGTAGACTCACTATTTGGAGAGACTGAATAATAAATGAAACGTAACACAATAGATATCATCACCTTAGGGTGTTCCAAAAACTTAGTAGACTCAGAAAAGCTGATGCGTCAGCTGGAAGCAAACGGTTATAAAGTAACTCACGATTCCGACAAACCGCAAGGAGAAATCGCAGTTATTAATACATGTGGTTTCATCGGTGATGCCAAAGAGGAATCGATCAATATGATATTGGAATTTTGTCAGGCCAAAGAAGAAGGGAAGCTCAAAAAACTATATGTGATGGGCTGCCTTTCAGAAAGATATCTAAAAGAATTGGCATTGGAAATTCCTCAAGTAGATAAATTCTATGGTAAGTTTAACTGGAATGAGTTGCTGGCAGATTTAGGCAAAGCATACAAGTCGGAATTTGCCATTGAACGGACATTAACCACACCCCATCACTACGCTTATCTGAAAATATCAGAAGGCTGTGACCGTAAATGCTCTTATTGCGCCATTCCTATTATTACAGGACGCCACATTTCACGGCCGATGGAGGAGATTATTGATGAAGTGAAACTACTTGTATCCGAAGGAGTAAAAGAGTTCCAAATTATAGCCCAAGAATTGACTTACTATGGCGTAGATTTATATAAAAGTCAGAAATTGCCCGAACTCATCGAAAGAATCGCCAATGTTCCCGGTGTAGAATGGATACGTTTACACTATGCATATCCAGCCCATTTTCCGGAAGAATTATTCCGTGTTATGCGCGAACACGATAATGTATGCAAATATATGGATATTGCCCTGCAACACATTAGTGACAATATGCTGAATAAAATGCGCCGGCATGTAAGTAAAGCGGAAACCTACGAATTAATCGAAAAATTCCGTCGGGAAGTACCCGGTATTCACTTACGTACAACATTAATGGTAGGACATCCCGGTGAGACTGAAGAAGATTTTGAAGAATTAAAAGAATTCGTCAAAAAAGTACGATTCGACCGGATGGGAGCCTTCGCTTACTCGGAAGAAGAAGGAACATTCGCCGCTAAAGAATACGAAGATTCCATTTCTCATGAAGTGAAACAACAGCGTTTGGATGAATTAATGGCACTTCAGCAGGAAATAGCCGGCGAACTGAGCCAAACGAAAATAGGTAAAGAATTTAAAGTCATTATAGACCGGAAGGAAGGAGATTACTACATAGGCAGAACCCAGTTTGACTCTCCCGAGGTAGATCCTGAGGTCTTGATAAAAGCTGATGACGAGTACTTAAAAATAGGTGAATTCTATAAAGTGAAAATAACAGCCGCTGATGATTTCGACCTATACGCCAGCATTTTATAGACCTTTTCCCTTATAAAGTTTGGATAATGTTTGTTTTTTTACTAATATAGCAACCAAATTAACACTTTAAGCTTTGAATAACAAAGAATTTATATCTGAATTATCACGTAAACTAGGATATACGAATAAAGATACATCACAATTGGTATCCTCAGTCATTGGTGTTATGACCCAGGAATTGCAAGATGGCAACAACATTGCAATCCAGGGATTTGGTACGTTTGAGGTTAAGAAAAAGCTGGAAAGAATTTCTATCAACCCAGCTACTCAACAACGTATGCTGATTCCCCCCAAGTTAGTGCTGACTTACAAACCCAGTGTAACTTTAAAAGAAAAGTTTAAATAAAATAGCCCTTATTTATAATATTATCATGAGCGAGAAAGTAACCATACAAGATATCATCGAACTTTTGGCTGAGAAACACAGCATGACTAAAAAAGATGCTGAAATCTTTGTCAAAGGAATGTTTGAACTGATAGAGGAAGCTTTAGTTACTGAAAAGTATGTAAAGGTTAAAGGACTAGGTACGTTTAAACTTACAGAGGTGGAGAGTCGTGAAAGTGTAAACGTAAACACGGGGGAAAGAATTGAAATACAGGGCCATACAAAAATATCTTTTACTCCGGATTCCAGTATGAAAGATTTAATAAATAAACCATTCGCTCATTTTGAAACGGTTATATTAAATGAAAACACCAAACTGGAAGATACCGAAACAGAAATAGAAGGAGAGGAGGAAGATACCTTTGACGGAAACGCGCCTAAGCCTAAACAAACAATTGCGGCTAAAGAGGTTGAGTTCATAGAAGCGGAAAATACAGAAGATTCTCCAAATGAGAATGCCATTGCCGCTGAAGACACTACTCCGGTTATTGAGGAAACAATTATTGACGAACCTGCACCTTCTGTTGAAATTACAGAGGAAGAGATACAAATTATAGAACCGGAAAAAGAATCGGAAGATATTGTCACTGAAGCAGAAAAGGATATTGTTGCTGAAACAGCTGTTCCCCAAACGGTTTCCCCTTTAGCAGAGACAATAGAAGGAAACGAGGTAACAGACAAACCTCAAGAAGAAGTTATGACTATCGCCGATGCAGCCATACTGGCTGCTCGTAAAGCTTGTGAAGAAAAAACATCCTTGGAAACAATAGCGTCAGAAGAGGCAACCCCGTCAGAGAAAACAGTAATAACTCCTGTTACTTCTGATTTTGAAAAAGAACAGAAGATAGAGGAAACAACAGAGACACAAGAAATCTCAGAAGAGAAAAAGAACAGAGTTTCCCTGGGAGTTATTCTTGCTATCATTTTGATTGCCTGCATTGCAGGTGGCATATATTGGTATTTGCAATCAGATAAAACTTCGGATTTACAATCGCCGGCTACAATAAAAAACACCCAAGAACAATTGGAAGAGGATATTCCTGCAATTCCGGTTAATGACTCATTGATGCAAGGTAAAGATACCGCAAACATATGGACGAATGTTGCCGGAAAAGAGACCATCAGTCAATCACAGCAGACTGTATCTCCTAGTACGGAAAAGAGTTCAGGCGTTGCGACAACCGCAAATGTTGCAAAAGAAACTTTAGCCGATACTGTAGAATATGACATAACAGGGACTAAAACTAATTACACATTACGAGAAGGAGAGAGCCTGGTAAAATTAGCTGTGAAATTCTATGGTACAAAAAAGCTATGGCCCTATATCGTGAAACATAATAAAAACATCATTAAAGATGCCGACAGAGTACCCATAGGGACTACTCTGCGTATTCCTGAACTAACTCCTAAAAAATAAGCCTTCTTGCATTTTGCCTGCTTTCGGCATAAATAAAGCAGGCAAAATACAAGAAGTAAAAAAAAGTGCGTTCAACTGATATTCTCACTCTACAAACCTTATCTTTGTATTTTAAAATTCTTTAGCCCAATAACCTTTAAAAAGTAGAGATGCACTTTACTTTTTTAATAAAAATTAGTTGCCGCTGTTAATTAATTAGCGTAATTTTGGCTGCGTTAAATGAACAAGGCTATTTACAAGCCCGTTATTAGATCAATAAAGAAACAACTAAATAAAAACAAAATTATGGCTGAAGCAATTGACATTCGCGAACTAAACGAACGAATTGAAAGACAAAGTGCGTTCGTAACCAACTTAATGACTGGTATGGACCAGGTTATTGTAGGTCAGAAACATTTGGTAGAATCATTACTTATCGGTTTACTGTCCGATGGTCATATCCTGTTGGAAGGTGTTCCGGGTCTGGCAAAGACTCTGGCGATCAAAACGCTTGCATCTTTGATTGATGCCAAGTACAGCCGAATCCAATTTACTCCGGACTTGCTGCCCGCCGACGTTATCGGTACCATGATTTATAGTCAGAAAGACGAACAATTCATAGCAAAGAAAGGTCCGATTTTTGCAAATTTCGTATTGGCCGATGAAATTAACCGTGCCCCGGCTAAAGTACAGAGTGCTTTGCTGGAAGCCATGCAGGAACGTCAAGTCACACTGAGCAAGGAAACCTTTATGCTACCCGAACCTTTCCTTGTAATGGCTACTCAGAACCCGATTGAACAGGAAGGTACCTATCCGCTTCCCGAAGCCCAGGTAGACCGTTTTATGCTGAAAGTTATTATCGACTATCCGAAACTGGAAGAAGAAAAGAAAATCATCCGCCAAAATATCACCGGAGAGAAAATCGAAGTTCGCCCCATTCTGAAAGCAACAGATATTATGGAAGCCCGTAAAGTGGTGCGCCAAGTCTATCTGGACGAAAAGATAGAGCAATACATCGCTGATATCGTATTCGCAACCCGTTTCCCTGAAAAATATGACTTGAAAGAACTGAAAGACATGATTGGTTTCGGTGGTTCACCGCGTGCATCTATCAATCTGGCATTGGCAGCACGCAGTTATGCGTTCATCAAACGTCGCGGTTACGTGATTCCCGAAGATGTTCGTGCAGTTGCTCACGATGTGCTTCGCCACCGTATCGGCTTGACTTACGAAGCAGAAGCCATGAACATGTCTTCTGATGAAATTGTAAGCAAAATCCTGAATAAAGTGGAAGTACCCTAAGGATTGTGTTCTGAGGCAGTTCTTAATTGCTTGACAGTTAGGAAGAAGACTTGGAAACAAAAGGTTGAGTACAGAGTTCCACATGGGTGGGACCGCCATTCCACCCATGTGGAACTCCCGTTTCATCTATGTGGGACTGCCGTCCCACCTGGGTGAAACACCAAATGCATCCGTTTGAAAAACCATTCTCGATAGGAGAAAAAACAGAAACCGATGCACCGGATAAATAAACAACATAGTACGAACAGTATGGAAACAAGTGATTTATTAAAACGGGTTCGCCAGATTGAGATCAAGACACGCGGACTTTCGAACAATATCTTTGCCGGACAATATCACTCTGCATTCAAGGGCAAAGGTATGTCATTCTCGGAAGTACGTGAATATCAGTATGGTGACGACGTACGTGACATTGACTGGAACGTAACCGCCCGCTACAACAAACCCTTTGTCAAGGTGTTTGAAGAAGAGCGCGAATTGACGGTTATGCTCTTGATTGATGTTTCGAACAGCTTGGATTTCGGTACGGTGAAGCAGTTGAAGAAGGATATGGTGACCGAGATTGCCGCTACATTGGCATTCTCGGCCATTCAAAATAACGATAAAATCGGAGTTATTTTCTTTTCAGACCGGATTGAGAAATTCATTCCGCCTAAAAAAGGCCGTAAACATATTCTTTATATCATCCGTGAACTGCTTGATTTCAAGCCCGAAAGCAAGCGTACAGATATAAAGATGGCTGTGGAATATCTGACCAACGTAATTAAAAAACGTTGCACCACCTTTATGATAAGCGACTTTATAGATGAAAACGACTTCCGCAATGCTTTGACCATTGCCAACCGGAAACATGATATCGTAGCTATCCAGGTATACGACCGCCGCATGGCAGAGTTACCTGATGTGGGACTAATGAAAGTACGCGATGCCGAAACCGGCCACGAGCAATGGATTGACACCTCGTCACGAGCTTTGCGTCGCGCACATAATGACTGGTGGATACAGCGTCAGGGAGTATTGAATGAAACATTTACCAAAAGTAATGTGGACTCTGTATCTATCCGCACGGATCAGGATTATGTGAAATCGTTGCTTAACTTATTTGCTAAACGAAATTAAAGAATATGAATATACTGAATACTAGCAAAAAGTTCTTGAAAGCTGGAGTTTGTGCAATTATGCTGATAACAGCCGGACAGGCACAGGCACAGCAGGTTACGGTAGACGCCAGCATTGACTCGCTGCAACTTCTCATTGGCGAACAGGCTAAAGTGAAGCTGGAAATCAGCATGGATGCCAAGCAAAAACTGCAACTTCCGTTCCTGCGCGATACATTGGTAAAAGGAGTGGAGATATTGGATATAGCCAAGCCTGATACCCAGATGCTGAACGATGGAAAACGTATGCTGATAAAACAGGAATATACAATAACCTCTTTTGACTCGGCACTTTACTATCTCCCCCCATTCGAGGTGATGGTAAACGGAGAGCCTTACCGGTCCAAAGCATTGGCCGTAAAAGTATATTCCATTCCGGTAGATACGCTGCATCCCGAACAATTCTTCGGACCGAAGACCGTTCGTGAAGTACCTATCACCTGGGATGACGTATCGGCCATCGTATGGCTTACCTTGCTGATGCTTGCTTTGGGCGGACTGGCTTACTATCTGTTTGTACGCTACAAGGATAACAAGCCTATCATCAAGAAGATCAAGATTGAACCGAAGTTGCCGCCACACCAGCAGGCGTTGAAGGAAATAGAGCGTATCAAGGGAGACAAAACCTTGCGTACAGCCGATCCGAAGACCTATTATACCGAGCTGACGGATGTACTCCGTACTTATATGGAAGAACGATTCGGCTTTAACGCTATGGAGATGACTTCATCCGAAATTATTGATAAGCTACAGGAAATCAACGACAAAGAATCTATCAAGGATTTGATGTATTTGTTCCAGACTGCCGACCTGGTGAAATTCGCCAAACATTCTCCGTTGATGAACGAAAATGATATGAATCTGGTAAACGCAGTAGACTTCATCAATAATACAAAAGTGGAACCAGACCCGAATGCAAAGCCCGAACCTACGGAAATCACCGTGGAGGAAAAGCGAAGCAAACAGGGCAGAATGATTCTGCTGGGCAGCATCAGCATCATTGTTATTGCTATTGTGGTAATTCTGTATAAGGTGCTGAGTGGTGTATATAACCTCTGGTTTTAACAAATAAATACTAGGAACAATGATTTTTGCAAATATTGAATATCTATTTCTGCTGGTTCTGCTCATACCTTATATAATATGGTACGTCATGAAGCGGAAGAAAACCGAGCCTACGCTTCAGGTTTCTACCACACGCATGTATATGAAGGCACCCAAAAGCTGGAAGATTTACTTGCTGCATGCTCCGTTCGTACTCCGTACGGTGGCTATCATCATGGTAATCCTGATCTTGGCACGCCCTCAGACCACAGACAACTGGCAGAATACCGAAATAGAAGGAATCGACATCATGCTGGCAGTGGACGTTTCTACCAGTATGCTGGCCGAAGACTTGAAACCCAACCGACTGGAAGCTGCCAAACAAGTAGCTTCCGAGTTTATCAACGGCCGCCCCAATGATAATATCGGTCTGACCATCTTTGCCGGTGAGAGTTTTACCCAATGTCCGCTAACGGTAGACCATGGGGTGTTGCTGAATCTGTTCAACAGCATTAAAGGCGATATCGCCCAGCGCGGACTGATTGAAGATGGTACTGCCATCGGCATGGGCATTGCCAATGCGGTGACCCGTCTGAAGGACAGCAAGGCTAAATCGAAAGTGATTATTCTGCTGACGGATGGTAGCAATAACCGTGGAGATATTTCTCCGCTGACGGCTGCCGAGATAGCCAAACAGTTCGGAATCAGGATCTACACCATCGGTGTCGGTACAAACGGAACTGCTCCTTATCCGATGCAGACCTACGCAGGGACGCAATATGTGAATGTCCCCGTCGAGATAGACGAAAAGACTTTGACCGAGATTGCAGGTACAACGAACGGAAATTATTTCCGTGCCACCAGCAATTCCAAGTTGAAGGAAGTCTATCAGGAGATAGACAAACTGGAGAAAACGAAGTTGAACGTGAAGGAATTCAGCAAACGCGAAGAAGAATATCAGGTATTCGCCTGGATTGCTTTCTTCTGCATTTTGCTTGAACTCTTGTTGCGTAACTCAGTATTAAAGAAAATACCTTAAAAAAAGAAAGTCATGTTTCGATTTGCAGACCCGAACTTTTTATATTTACTCATCCTATTGCCGTTTTTGGTGGCGCTGTATTTGTATTCCAATTATCACCGCCGCCAAAATATTCGCAAATATGGTGATCCGGCATT
>OGXC01001007.1_pt1 | contig 22722 bp, 15 predicted proteins | sample 1576201 | NCBI WGS metagenome assembly OGXC01 (sample SAMEA3541562, study PRJEB24748) | human gut metagenome | biome: human gut; feature: human-associated habitat; material: faeces | place: China | collected 2012 | reverse complement strand
GATGGAAAGATCATTCAAATGGAAAAGGGGCTGGAAAAGGGAAATATTTTGTTAGAACCGGTCTGGACAGACCCAATCTTTCTTTCCGTGTGCTCCGCGGACTGGGGCGGGAAGAAAAGGAACAGCTGCTTTTAAGGTATGTAAAGACCCATAAACAGGAAAGCGGTGTCATATACTGCGCTACCAGGAAGGCGGTGGATTCCGTCTATTCCCTCCTGCGGAACCATAAAATACCGGCAGGACGGTATCATGCCGGCCTCAGTGAGGAGGAACGGAAAAGCGCACAGGATGACTTTTCATTCGACCGGCTGCAGGTTATGGTGGCTACGAACGCGTTTGGTATGGGAATCGATAAGAGCAATGTACGGTATGTAATTCATTATCAGATGCCTAAAAGCCTGGAAGCCTATTATCAGGAAGCCGGAAGGGCCGGACGGGATGGAGCCAGAGCCGAATGCATCCTGTTGTACAGTGCCCGGGACGCAGGGATTCAGAAGTACCTGCTGGCGCAGAGCGATCTGCCGGCAGAGCAGCTGGATATTGAGTATCGCCGTCTGAACCAGATGATTAATTACTGCAGTACGTCGGCCTGTCTTAGAAATACCATCCTTACGTATTTCGGGGAAACACCGGAAGATACGTGCGGACACTGTTCGTCGTGTGAAAATGCAAGGGCACGGGTGGATATTACTGATGTGGCCGTGCTTATATTCCGGACCATACGCAATGTCAATGAGTCCTTTGGCGTCAATGTTATTGCCGATATTCTGAAAGGGAGCCGATCCAGGAATATCAGGGACAGGCACCTGGATCAGCAGATGACGTATGGAAAGCTGTCTTTTGAGAAGACTGAACATATCCGGGATACGATTCATACACTGATGGCCGATGGATATCTTCTGCAGAAAGGAGAGCCCTATCCTTCCCTGTACCTTACGCCGATGGCGATGCACGTCCTGTCAGGCGATGGCCGGGTCATGGGTCCTGCTGTTGGTATGGAACGGATGGCGGCCGAACAGGTTATTGACAATCTGAAATCCACCGGAGACAGAGGTGCCCTTTTCGAGCAGCTTCGGAGACTTCGAACACAAATGGCTAAAGAGGAACAGGTACCGCCTTTTGTTATCTTTTCCGATGCTACGCTGGAACAGATGGCGGCAGTCCGCCCTGTGACAAGGGATGAACTGAGAAAAATCAGCGGCGTAGGGGTATTTAAACTGGAAAAATATGGCGAACGCTTCCTGAAGCTTATACGTGATGAAGGCAATGAGGAGACAGAGACTCCTCGGGAAGAAAATAAAAATCCGGTTGGAGAACGGGAAAGGGGAGAAGCGGCCTGTATTTATGATTATCTGGTGTCGGTAAGGAACCGCATGGCAGATGATCAGGGAATAAAGCCATTTCAGATACTTTCCAACCGCACATTGATGGATATGTCGTTCCGCCGGCCGTCACAGGAATCGGAGATTAAGGCGGTTTACGGTATCGGTCCGGCCAAATTTGATAAATTTGGATTGTTGTTCTTAAAAGCTGTGCAGGATGCAAAGCATCGACTGGAACAGATTGAATGCACCGTGGATATGGAATCACAGGATTCCGGATTCCATATATATGTGGAAGAATGTATCTGGCGGATGAAAGGCAGCGGGCAGTTGGATGATGTGACAGCGGACCAACTGAGAAAGGCTGCTGAAATGCGTAAGACGACCGGTGACTGGCCAGCAGGGCTGGGCAGTTCATACCGGAAAGAGCTTGCTAAGATAATGAAGATTTACAGACAGTTTATGGAAACATCAATGGAGGATATATGAGTTTAGCAGATACAAAATATCTGGACATAGTACAGAATATTCTGGATAATGGGGCGTTGGGGCAGAATCGCACCGGTATGCCGGCCTATAAACTGCCACACCAGATTATGCAGTTTGATCTGGAAAAGGAATTTCCAATTCTGACCACTAAATTTGTAGCTTTTAAGACGTCAGTAAAGGAAATTCTATGGATCTGGCAGAAGCAGTCCAATGATGTACGCGTACTGCAACAGTGGAATTGCCATGTCTGGGATGAATGGATGCAGGAAGATGGCACTATTGGGAAAGCCTATGGTTATCAGCTGGCAAAATATCACCAGGTAGACACACTGCTTAAGACATTAAAGGAAAATCCTCAGAGCCGCCGCATGGTGGTTTCTATGTGGAATGTGGAAGACCTGCCGGAAATGGCTTTGCAGCCATGCGCGTTTCTCACCATGTGGGATGTGTCGGCGGACAACCGCCTGAACTGTATGCTTGTACAGCGCAGCGGAGATATGGGACTGGGCATTCCATTTAATATGGCGCAGTATGCGGCGCTTGTATGCATGATTGCCCAGGTGTCCGGTCTTCGTCCGGGTCTGTTCACCCACGTAATCAACAATGCACATATTTATGAAAATCATGTAGAGGCATTGAAAACACAGCTGGCCAGGAGGAACGAAGCCTATCCGGCTCCCCGCCTGCAGCTGAATCCGGAAATTAAGGATTTTTATGATTTTAAACCGGAAGATATTGTTCTCGAAAATTATCAGCATTTAGGGAAGCTGCCAATGAAGTAAACTTTGACTATCGCGTTCATCCCAATTGGAATCTTTATTTGAAAGGCGCTTATGAGAGGGCAGGCATTTATAAAGCAAACGGGCATTTTGAGAAAGGGCTTTATCGTACTACATGGAATGCGCAGGCGTGTGTGGAATATTTCCCGATGCGTAATAGTGAACTGCTTATCTTTGCCCATCTTTTATATAAAGGGCATCATTTGACCCGGCGTGCGCAGGCTTTGGGAAGCACGAGTCCGGACACGCAACGTATTTCTGTCGGGTTGGTTTATTCTATTCCGGTGTTTTGATATCTCCAATAACCCTTGTCATATACGGTTGTATGCCGTTGTATTTCATGCCGTGAGCTAAGGCGTTGTTGCTGTATAGTTAAAGTCTTTTTACAGAGTACCAGTACGTCTGCATACAGTAAAACTTGAGGTTGTGTCAAAATGCTGGCACAACCTCATAAGGAATAATCTTAAAAAAACAGTCTTATCTGTTTTTTACAACAATGATTTTGGGAGTTACTTTATTGAAGTACCACTTGATGGTATAGTTACCGGCTTCTGAAACTTTAAAATTACCATCACCGGCATCTTCAAACTCACCTTCTACAGCTCCGGGAGCTATATCGTCTTCCCATTTCTCCTCAGGGCGTATTTTCCATTTATTACCGGCGGACATATCTAGGGTAGCTTTTAAATAATACTGAAATTTGTTGTTTTCGTCCGTTTCGGTTTCCAGTGTCATCATTGTGTCACCGCTTCCCCAGCTATTGTGGTCTCCTACAATCCCCCATGAATTGTGAGGTTTGGAAACTTTCAATTCTCCTGTGGTATTATTGAATTCTAAATAATAGCTGTTTTTGCTGTATGCTTTAATGTTCCCTCTACTACCGGATACTAAAGTAACGGGAGATTGTTCGGGTGTCATACTTTCCGGAGCTCCCCAATTGTCCGTGCTCCAGTCTTCCGTACCGCAGAATTTCCAGCCATCGGCTGCTTTGCCGTCGAAGTACACCATAGCGGCGTATATATTATCAGAATTTACCGAATATACTTTTTGGCTTTTGGTGAAATCCCAGCCATTATAACTTCCACGGAGTGTGATTGCCGGATATTCCGGCTCACCTTCATATGGAGTGATGGTGGTTGAAACAATGTTGGAATACAGTGTATCGGCAGCCGCTGAGATAGAAGACGAGATCCGAAATTCGATTCCTATCGGTGCTGTTTCCATTTCGTAGACTTTCAGCAGGGCCATGATTTTGCTGTTCAGGTCACTGACAGTGATAGTATGTGATACATCAGTTTTGGATGAGGCTAAAATTACTTTATTGGCAAAATTTTTGTCTTTAACATCCATTTCCAACGAATTGATAACGCTTGCTTGATAGCCTAAATCCGGATGGCTCCAGGTAAGGGTGAATGCCTCTTGGGAAGCATTTTTTGATTCCAGTATATAATTGTCATTCAAGGATGACAAGGTAGACGGGATGGCATTTTCCGAACTATATGTCACTTGTTCCAAATCACTTTCACAAGCAGTACAAAGTAATAAGGTAAAAATAGAAGTTGATATGCTTTTTATGAATTTCATGATGATGTACTTATTGATTAATAACCTTCATTTTGTTGTAAGTTACCGTTTACGGTCAGATCGGTAACAGGTATGGGATACACGTTATATCTCTTGTTCACTCCTACTCCGGTATTGATTCCTCCTTTGAAATCCCATGTATAGGAGCCGGAGGTAAGCAGATCGAAACGTACTAAATCTGTACGGCGGATGCCTTCCCAATATAATTCACGTCCGCGTTCATCCAACAAATTACGGAAATTATTTTCCTCTAACCAATTCTCGGAAATGTTGTGTTTGTCATCTCCATAGGCACGTTTGCGAAGGGCGTTGATATATTCAACGGCACTAGCCTTACTTCCTTCTCCACCGCGTGCTACGGCTTCTGCATACATCAGGTAAATATCTCCCAAACGGAACATCGGGAAATCAGTATCTACCCATAACGTATTTTTTCCCGGTTGCCCGTTACTGTTTAAATTGCTGAATTTGAATACACTCCATCCTTCAGTTTCAAAAGTTCCGGATACACTGGAAGTAATGTCGATAGAGCGTCCTTTATCATAAAAAATACCACGTTTATCTTGAATCTCAGAAGCTTTGGGCTCTTCATCATTTTGAAAATCAAAGAGATGAACCAGGTTGCTTGTTGCGCGGAACCCTGCCCAGCCTTGATCTACTCCGCTGTGTGCTAGTAAAACATCTTTGTTTTCAGCTCCTCTGGCTCCGATGATAATGGCAGCCATACCCCATGATTGAGTCTTATCCCCATCAAAGATGATAGGATAGATTATTTCTTTTTTGGTATCCGGATTCTCGCCATTGTCTGCTTTGAATAAATCAGCATAGTTGTCTGCCAGCTGATACCCTGCTTTGATCACTTCGTTACATGCATTAATGCATTCGGTATATCGTGCTTTACCGGTATAAATTTCTGCATTAAGATACATACGTGCCAACAAAGCGCTGGCAACAGCTTGGTCTGCTACTCCGTATTCGGAGCGTGGAGAGGGCAGATTGGGCTTGATTTCGTTTAATTCTGCTTCTATCCAATTGAACAGGTCTTCTCTAGACAGTGGGGCAGGTTCTATGGAATAGTTCTTTTCAGTGATGAATGGAGGCAATGCAAACATATCCATCAAGACATAATAGGCAAAAGCACGGTTAAAGCGGGCTTGTGCAATATAACTTTCTTTGTCAATGCTTTCGGGCGCGTTGGGAATGTTTTTCAAGAACTCATTTACCAGTGCCACTATATACATGCAGCGTTGATAAACCCCTTCAATGGGTTCCACTTTATTGGTAGTCCATGTCATATAGTTTACTTCTGTGCACCATGCATCATTCCATGCGTTCTTCATTTCATCGGTGGGCTGTTCTTGTAAAGTCCACCAGCAGCGTAATAGTGCAGTGTTTCCTGCATCAAGGCCTGAAATGTCTGAACTGCTGCTACCGTCTTGTCCGGATAATGCCCAAACTGAGTATATTTTATGAAGTCCTTTAGTGTAGCTTTCCGCATCGGTATAAGCCTTGTCTGCTGTTTCCACTGTGGGATCCAAAGGTAAGACATCCAAATCATTGAGACAACTTGAAAAAACAAACAGGCAAGTTGCCAGAGTTGTATAGATATATTTTCTTGTTTTCATACGTAATTCTCATTAAAAGTTAAGATTCAAACCTATAGTGTATGTGCGGGGACGTGGCCAGATGTTAGAATCTATCGCTCCACATTCCGGGTCTAATCCGCTATATTTTGAGATAGTAAATACATTTTGGACAGATGCGCTGATACGTCCTGATAGTTTGGCTGCAAACAGATTTTGGAAAGAATAGCCTAATGTAATGTTGTCCATCTTCAAGAATGAAGCATTTTCCAGAAAATAGTCGCTGGCCATTTGTTCGCTGGTATTCAGCAAGGTAAAGCCAGTGTCTTGAAAACCGTTATAAAGGTTTGTAACAAATCCCTTTCCACCATAGTTGTTGGAAGTGCTATTGCCTGATGCCACGCCATTGTATACATAATTGCCAAAGTTAGCACGGAGATTAAAGCCCAGATCCCATTTCTTGTAACTGAACTGAGAACTGAAACCCATATATACTTTAGCCATCGGGCTTTTGTGTGTCAGATAACGGTCGGCTTCGGTAATTTGTCCGTCATTGTTTCGGTCTACAAATGCATTTTGGATAGGCTTGCCGTTTTCATCGTATACTTGTTGGTATAAATAGAATGTTCCGGGCATTTCACCTACTTGGTGTTTTTGGTTTGTGCCGGCATCAATACCTTGGTAGTCGGGATTGAAAGTGGTAGTCAGCTTGGTAATCTTGCTATCATTCCAAGTGATATTATAGCCTACCTCCCATGTGAAGTCTTTGCTTTGGATAGCTATAGCATTTACATTGGCTTCCACACCTTTATTTTTCATTTTGCCTACATTAGCGGTAATCAAGTTGATAAAATTCGTTCCTGCTGCGGCACTGATGGTGTTTAACAAGTCTTTTGTATGTTTCTGATAATATTCAATACTACCGTTGATACGGTTATTTAAGAATCCGAAGTCGATGGCTACATTGTATGTAGTTGTTTGTTCCCATTTTAAATCAGGACTGTAACCGTTTGGCTTCAAAAGCGTAGTTCCTAAATAGGTGGTATTAGGGTTAGTGCTGAATGAATAGGATGTGATATATTGATAATCTCCAATTTCCTGTTGTCCGGTGACACCATATCCTAAGCGTAATTTTAATTTGGAAAGCACATTTTCTGTAGCTTTCATAAAGGGTTCATTACTGATGGTCCAAGCTAAGGCGGCTGAAGGGAAAAGTCCCCAACGATTGTTTTCACTGAATCGTGAAGAACCGTCACGACGTAAAGTGGCAGTCAGCAAATAGCGGTCCATGAAATTGTAATTTAAACGCCCGAAGAATGAAATAAGATAGTTCTCATACGGAATGCGACGGTGGTCATCACGGATGTAATGCCGTTCGTTTGCATCATAGGTATATCCTTCTTTTGCACCTAAGTCCTCTGTAGGGTTTGAATAGGTGATGTCATGATTGGCATAATAGAAATGTTGCCAGGAATAACCTGCCATTATATCGAAATTACTTTTGATGGATTCTATGTTTTTTGCATAGTTCATGTAGAAGTCCAGCAGGTGGTTACGACGCAGATTGTTCCAAGTATTACCTTGTCCTAAACCGGTAAATGTTTTATCTAGTGAACTTTGAACCGAATTGGAATTTACAAAATTACGACCGGTTGTCTTTGCTACGTCATAACCTAAATTCAAGTTGGCATGCAAGTCTTCCAGACCATGTATCTTATAGTCCAATTGAATATTACCCAAACTACGTTTGGTTGTACCGTGATTGTTTCTATCGTATAATAAAGACAATGGATTCTGAGTTGCCAGATCGGCTTGTGCTCCTTGTACTATTCCCCAGTTCCAATAGCCATTGTATCGGTTTTCTTCATCGTAAATGGGTTTGGTAGGGTCAAAGAAGGCAGCGGCACCTACAGCACCGGAATCTGCAAATCGGTTTTTATTGATGGTACCTTTTACATTGATGTCTACACTCAGGTGGTTGTCGAAAAATTTAGGACTTAGATTGACAGCACCGGTATAACGCTCATATTTAGAAGTCTTTAGCGTACCTTTTTCTGTATTATAACCTAAAGAGATACGGAAAGGCATAAATCCTGCTTTTCCTGCAATTCCGATGTTTTGGTCTGTACTTAATCCTGTCTGATAAATAGCATCTTGCCAATCGGTGCTTTGGTTGGGGTATACGTTCAGAATCCGTTGGATGTCTGCCGACTGTGCGGTTCCTTCCGGATATTGAGCCTGCATTACTTCGCGGAATGATTGTGCATCCAATGTTTCTATACGTTTATAAGGGTCTTTTGCTGTGAAAGTTCCTGAGTAGCTAACTTTTATTTTGTCTTGTGTTCCTTTCTTGGTTTGGATGATAATAACTCCATTCGAAGCGCGCGAACCGTAAATGGCTGTCGCCGAAGCATCTTTCAAAACAGTGAAAGTTTCAATGTCATTAGGGTTAATGGTGGCAAGTGCATTGGGGAGTGCCTGGAGCAGCATCATTTGAAACAGGGATTCCATCGATAACGATAAGTGGGTCATTGCTGGCATTTAATGATGCGCCGCCACGGATACGAATTGTTGAACCGGCACCGGGAGCACCATCACCTTGACTGACAGAAAGTCCCGGAACTTTACCCATAATCAGTTCTTGAGGGGAAGTAACAGCACCTTTGTTCATCTCTTCTGCTTTGATAGCTACCACAGAACCGCTTAGGTCATCTTTCTTCACAGAACCGTATCCGATGACAACCACTTCGTCCAGAAGTTCCGTATCATCTTTTAATATAATATTCATAGAAGCGGCTGCCTGTACTTCTTGAGGTTGGTATCCGATAAACGAAATGACAATTATATCACCTTTATTGGCATTCAACTGGAAATTACCGTCAAAATCGGTGATAGTACCATTGGTTGTTCCTTTTATCACAACATTGGCACCGATAATTGGCTCGCCTGCTGTGTCCTTTACAAGTCCTTTGACGGTTATTTGCTGGGCAAATGCGTCTATGGACAAGAAGCATCCTATAACTAACATTAGTAGGACCTTGAACATCAAGTTTCTTTTCATGTCTTTAAATTTAAAGTTAAATAATTATTTTAAGTTTATATTCTCAGTCAAAAACACCTATTGAAAACTGTTTTTTCAAATAATCTTTGTTATAGTATATAGTTTTTACCTTTTGGAATTATTAGCTGTTAGCTAACAATAATCCTCATTTTGTTTGTCGCAAATGTAGCTGTCTTATAGACTGATTTTAGAGACAAGAATAAAAATATAAAAGATTTAGTATTGAGATGAATTGTATACATCTGATTCATAATGTAATATATAATTTAGTCTGTCTCGGAAATATAACTGTATGTGAACTGTCTATAGCTCATCTGACTATATTTTATGAGGATTAATGTTAGCGTCTTCCATTAAAACAGTTTCTATAATCTCTTAATACCTTTTAATTCTGATTTATCTTTTACCTCTTTAATGCTGATTGCATAACCACCACCGCTTGCTGCGTGTAAGTTCAGTTTGCTTTTGTTGGTCACAATGCCTTTACGGATGGTATATGCCTGCGGATTATCTTTCCAGTCGGCATCTTTTGCGTCTGCATATACAGTTGCGATGTATTTTTTGTCCGGATCAAGGAAATCAAATATCAGTTTTGAAGAATGACCGTTCTCATCTGCCGTACAGCCGATATACCAGTCGTTGGTTCCTTTAGCTTTGCGGGCAATGGTAATATAGTCTCCCGGTTCGGCTTCCAGATATTTGGTTTCATCCCAGTCAATGGCTACATCTTTTATGAATTGGAAGGCATCCATGAAGCGTTCATAGTTTTCAGGTATGTCGGCAGCCATTTGTAATGGGCTGTACATTGTTACATACAGGGCCAGTTGGCGTGCCAAAGTAGAACGTACCTGTGAATTGTTGGTAGGATTCATTTTGTTACAGCGGGTTTCAAAGATACCCGGAGTGTAGTCCATCGGACCACCTATTAATCGTGTGAAAGGCAAGATGGTAGTATGGTTTACGTTGTTACCGCCAAATGATTCATATTCAGTTCCGCGTGCCGATTCGTTACCGATCAGGTTGGGATAGGTGCGGCATATTCCGGTAGGGCGTACAGCTTCGTGGGCGTTTACCATGATTTTGTAGTCCGCTGCTTTTTTCACCGCATACAGATAGTGGTTATCCATCCATTGTCCATAGTGGTGTTCGCCACGTGGAATAATGTTGCCTACATAGCCACTTTTTACAGAATTATATCCGTTGTCTACCATGAATTGGTATGCCTGATCCATGTGGCGTTCATAGTTACGTACAGAAGCTGAAGTTTCATGATGCATCATCAGTTTTACGCCTTTGCTTGCAGCGTAGCTTTGAAGTTCTTTCACATTGAAGTCGGGATAGGGAGTTACAAAATCAAACACATAATCTTTGCTTTTTCCGAACCAGTCTTCCCAACCTTCATTCCAGCCTTCTACCAATACTTGGTCGAATCCATGCTCTGCTGCAAAATCAATGTAACGTTTTACGTTGGCAGTGTTGGCAGAGTGTTTGCCGTTAGGTTTTGTTTTGTTGTAATCTGTTTCACCCAGTTTTACACTGGATAAGTCGTCCGTGTAAGCCCATGAGCCTTTTCCCGTAATCATATCCCACCACACACCGATGTATTTCACAGGCTTGATCCAGGAAGTGTCTGCTATTTTGCAAGGTTCGTTCAGGTTTAACGTAATGCGTGAGGCAAGAATGTTGCGGGCATCATCACTAACGATGACGGTACGCCACGGTGAAGTGCAGGGAGTCTGCATATATCCTTTGTCACCTTGTGCGTCCGGAGTCAGCCATGATTCGAAAATCATGTTCTTGTCATCCAGGTTGAGGTGCATGCAGGCATAGTCTATCAAAGCTGCTTCGTGCAGATTGATGTACAGACCGTCGTCTGTTTTCATCATCAGGGCAGTTTGTACACCGGTGGGGCTGAATGCGGTTTGCGAGGAGTTCTCCGTATAAGCCTTTGAAAACAATCCTCTGATTTCCGACAGGCGGGAAACGGTATAGTCATATTCCTGTGTGTCATAATCTCCCGGAATCCAGTAAGCGGTGTGGTCACCTGCCATGGCAAATTGTGAATGTTCTTCTTTGATCACGAAATAGTTCAAGTTCTTCTGCTGCGGAAATTCATAGCGGAAACCCAGACCGTCGTTGAACAGGCGGAAACGGATGATTATAAATCTGTCATTGGCAGGCTGGTTCAATGTGACCGCCAATTCATTATAATGGTTACGGATTTCCTTTTCTTCTCCCCATACCGGCTGCCATGTTTCATCGTTGGTAGATGTCCGGACATCCTTTATCTCGAAACCGTTATAAAGGTTTGTCTTGATGTCCAGTTTGTCTATGTCTTTTTTATCAGTCCATTCGAAGTCGGTTTTGGCGTTTGCGTCTTCTTTTTTTAATTCCAACCCCAATTTGCTGGGTTTGATAACTTCCTTTTGTTTATAGGTCAGTTCATACGTGGGAGTGCCCTGACCATCTAGAGTAAATGTCATCTCCAGATTACCATCCGGAGAGTTCAGTTTTTGTTGTGCATTTGCAATGAATGAGATACAGAGAAATGCGATAAGTGAAAGATTCTTTTTTAAATTCATAATATGTACTGGTATTAAATTATAAGCTTTTACTGGTTGTTTTAAAATTCTAAAACTAGCATTCCACGCCCCGGAAGTGTTAGGTTTTTACTCAAGTCGATATTTTGATCCGTTAAAACATCATGGGCTGATGTTGTTGGAAGTACTTCTTTGTATGGAGTCAGGTTTATGGTTTGCGTTTTGTCTGTTCCATTCATGAGAACCGTTATCGATTTGTTTCCGTATTTTCGTTCATAAACGTAAATCCCTTTGTTGGGAGCGAAGTGTTTCAATCTGCCTTTGGCTATGACTTCATTCCCTTTTCTCCATTGGAGTAATTTCTGCATATAAGTAAAGGCTTCATTTTGCTGCGGAGTACGGTTAGCCTCATTGAAACAGTTGCGTGGGTCATTTTTCCAACCTCCGGGGAAATCACAACGTAACAGACCGTCGCCATTGGCTTTATCTGCAGCCATCAGAATTTCTGTCCCATAATAAATCTGGGGAATGCCACGTGTGGTCAGCAGGAATACAAGTGCTTGTTTGTAGCGGTCAATATTTTGCGTGGCTTCTTCATTTAAATAAAAGCGTGAAGTATCATGGTTATCAAGGAAAACGAGCAGATTCATCGGATCTGCATATACCAAATCCTGAGTAAGATAATCGTAAAGACGATATAATCCGCCGTTCCAGTCAGTTGTTTCTTCGTCAAAGGCTTTGTTCATTTGTTCCATCAGCGGGAAATCCATCACGGTACGGAGATTGGAGTTTCTGGGAGCAGCCAGTCTGCTGTCTTTCTGCCAGAAAGAAACCAGCACATTACTGTTCAACCAAGTTTCACCTACTATGTTGAAATCAGGGTACTCGTCGGTCACGGCTTTACACCATTCTGACATCATGTCGAAATCTGCGTAAGGATGTGTGTCTTGACGGATGCCGTTAATCCCTGCATATTCTATCCACCAGATACTGCTTTGGATCAAATAGCGGGCTACATGGCGGTTGCGTTGGTTCAAGTCGGGCATTGATTCTGTAAACCATCCGTCTACGGCTATCTTGCGTTCATAATCAGAAGCGTGGATATCCTGTACACTCGCTGTTTTATAAGAAGTTTGTGTGTAGTTTCCTTTAAAATTGAACCAGTCTTTGGAAGGCATATCTTTGAAAAGATAGTTTTCGCTGCCACAATGGTTGAAAATCATGTCCATAACAACTTTCATTCCTTTGCTGTGTGCTTGTTCTACCAGCTTGCAGAATTCTTCATTGCTACCTAATCTGCGGTCTACTTGATAATAATCGGTAATGGCATAGCCATGATAGGATCCTTCTTTCATGTCATTTTCCTGTATGGGGTTCAGCCAGATTGCCGTAACTCCCAAGTTGGAGAGATAATCCAGATTATTTTCAATACCTGCGAGGTCGCCCCCGTGACGGGCGAACGGATCGTTACGGTCTACCTTTGTTTCCAACATTTCCGGTACGACATCGTTCGAGGGATTTCCGTTGGCGAAGCGGTCTGGCATAATCAGATATAATACGTCACCCGAGTTGAAGCCTTCCACGTTGGAAGCATCTGCCTTACGCTGTTTTATTTCATATGGCACAACAGTTTGCTTTTTACCTTGTTTCAGTGTAATATGAAAAGTCTGCGGAGTAGCTTCCGATAAATCCATATATAAGATTAAGTAATTGGGATTTTCTTGTTTCACAACATCTTTCAGAAGAATGTCTTTAGAAGAGATGCTTACATCACTGGAAGAAATATTGTCGCCATACAGTAGGACCTGTAGTTCGGGATTCTTCATATCCGCCCACCAGAAGGTTGGGGCTACTTTTTTAATTATGGCTGCGGACACTGTGTGTTGCAAACCGAATAACGCGAGTAATGCCATAAGTGCGAATGTTCTTTTCATAATATATAGAAATTAGTGTTTATATCTTCATTTCATTTGGATGTTGCAAATGTAGGAGTGGAATAGCTGAGATTTGAGTACTAGAATAAAAATATAAATGTTTTATAGACTCAACTTATTGATAATTAGGCATATTTGTCTTTGCTGTATTGCTGAAAATATAAACGTCAATGAAAATATTTTCGTTGAAAAACTTTATTCTAATTACTTATATTTATATATTTGTGAATCTATAATAAGTATATAAGATGAAGAATGTAACCTATTTCTTTATATTGTTTTTGTTGACTTTGACAACTCCTTTGTTTGCTGATAAAAACAGCAATGAAGAAGTGTTGAAAAGGTTGGATCGGGTCATAGATAATAAGACCGCTTGTCATGTGCAGAAGGAAAAAGAGATTGTGGATTTAAAGCAACGTCTTCACCGTTCTAAAGATAATAGGGAGAAATATGAACTTTGCGGTTCTTTGTTTAATGCTTATCTGCATTATCAAGCTGATTCCGCATTGTATTATATTAATGGAAAAATGAATTTGTTGCCTCTGTTGAATCATCCGGAGTTAAAGAATGAGATTGTCATTAACCGTGCCGAGGTGATGGGGGTGATGGGAATGTATAACGAGGCTTTGGAACAATTGGAGCGGGTAGACCCGTTGGAATTGGAACGGGAGACTTTGGCTTATTATTACCGGACCTATCGGGCTTATTATGGTTGGGTGGCCGATTATACCACCAATGATGCCGAAAAAGTGAAATATTTGAAAAAGACCGATGCTTACAGGGATTCTATTCTTATTGCTACTGATCCTTGTGTAGACAGGAGCATTGTATGGGCCGAGAAAAAGATTATTAATGGCAAGGTGGATTCTGCTTTGGTTATATTGTCGGACCTATTGAAAGAAACGCCGGATGAACGGCAAAAAGGGTATATTTACTATACTTTATCCGAGGCTTACGATATGCGGGGAGATATTCAGAAAGAAATTTATTATCTGGCCTTGACCGCTATTACAGATTTGAAATCGTCTATTCGTGAATATGCATCCTTACAGAAATTGGCTCAACTGATGTATGAGGTAGGTGATTTGGATCGTGCCTATAAGTATTTGAATTGTTCAATGGAGGATGCGGTAGCCTGTAATGCCCGTTTGCGGTTTATTGAGGTAACGCAGTTCTTTCCTATTATTGATAAAGCATATAAATTGAAAGAAGAAAAAGAGAGGCAGATTTCCCGTACTCTTTTAATCAGTGTCAGTTTACTTTCTTTATTTTTGCTTGCTGCTATTTTTTATCTGTACCGATGGATGAAGAAATTATCAGTGATGCGCCGTAATCTGAGTCTGGCTAATCAACAGATGCAGGAAGTAAATGCTGAGTTGGCACAGACGGGGAAGATCAAGGAAGTATACATTGCCCGTTATTTGGACAGATGTGTGATTTATCTGGACAAGTTGGAGTTTTATCGTCGTTCTTTGGCGAAACTGGCAATGGCCTCCCGTATAGACGATTTGTTTAAAGCGATTAAATCCGAGCAGTTCATACGAGATGAACGGAAGGATTTTTATAATGAGTTTGATAAGTCTTTCCTGGAGTTATTTCCTCATTTCATTACTTCTTTTAATGAGTTATTGGTAGAGGAAGGAAGAATATATCCCAAATCGGGCGAGTTGCTGACTACGGAATTGCGTATATTTGCTTTGATCCGTCTGGGAGTAACTGATAGTAATCGGATTGCCCATTTCTTGGGGTATTCTTTGGCAACGATTTATAATTATCGCAGCAAGATGCGTAATAAGGCGATAGGAAACAAGGAAACTTTTGAACAGGAAGTGATGAACTTGTAGAGATAGGGGGACTTTTTAATTATAATTGTAATGTGAATTAGAGAAACAATGAGGTTTAAATCGATATAACCGAAGGTTTTCATACTCATATGGAGTTTATACTGAAATGGTGTACTTTCAAAATCTGCATGGTCTTTTCAGAGCTTCTTGTGGATGAAAAGAAATTCTTATATTTATTATTGTCTTTGCGGATACAGAATTGAGCTGTTCTGCCTTTTCTCCATTATAATACCGAGGAACTGGCTTATTGAGTAGTTGCATTGTTAAGACATTAGTATCTGATACTATGTATGCGATAGGGGTATAAGGTGGTTTTTCTACAAAATCAAAGTTTTATTTTTTTGAGAGCTTTTTTGATTCAAATAAATTAAAAGAAAGCGAGGAAAGAAGTATTCCGGTATGCGGAAACACCTTTCCTCGCTTGGGAGAAGTTTATCTATATTCTAATATGAAGATATTACTATCTTTTTCATAGGATTAGATAAATAATTAAACTGCTGCATTAACTGTGATTTCTACAGGTACAGTTACATTTACTGTTTCACCCTTGGAATTCTTCACATTTGTGAATGTCAATTTAATGGTAACCTTTGTTGACTGAGAAATCATAGTATCCGCAGTTGTAATCTTGATATCATAACGTGTTACATTATTCGGATTATCAGCAGTTCCAATATTAACTGTACGTTCTACAAGTGCTGCACTCTTAATCAAGTTGTTTCCTTCTGTTATCGTTACAGTAGAATTGTTATCTACAGTGTAAGCATCTCCTGCGAAATCTATCAGTTTGTAAGTCAAAGCACCAGAAGCAGCGTTTCTGTAGTCATAAACTGTTACTGATTTGCCGGCACACATTACTGCTACATTACCGATAACGATGTCATCACCCTTAAGAGTAGCGAAGTTAACTTTCAAGTTTTCGATACCATAAGTACGGGATGTATTTTCTCCGCTTGCATTCTTAGCGTAAGAAGTATCAGTTCCCAAGAAGCTAATCTTCAAGTTTTTAATAGTATAAACTGTGTTCTTCTTACCGTCATCCTTTAAGGTTACAACACCATTTTCGATCTTAATCTTGTCATTACCTGTTGCCGGTGCGGCATTTTCTGTAACCAAAGTAGCGTTAGCACCTTTGAAGAAGGTATTCAATGTAATGCTATTTTGCTCTACAACTTTCAATACGCCATTGCTATAGTATTGAGCATCCCATGTAACGTGGCTGTTAATTTCTTCTGCAGTCGGTTTCGCGATAGTAAACGGAATTTCGACAGTCTGACGCAGATTGCCCTTCTTGTCCTTCATTTCGATAACAGCTTTCAATGTACCATTGCCCAAAGTAATACCTGCATATTCTTCATTAAACTGAATCTTCACTTTAGAGAAGTTAGACATATTAACCTTACCATTGTCATTGCTGTTGTTAGCATTCAAAAGAATAGCGGTCTTAAACAATTGGGTTGTTACATCGATTCCGTCTTCTTTTACTGATTCGCCATATTCATTCAGCTCATCCCAAATCAGTTTCACATTGTTTGTGAAGTTTGCCATATCATCATTCCATACCAGACGGTCACCGGCTGTAGGAGCAACTTTTGCAAAGTAAGGAGCAAAGTCTGCAATGATGAATTGGTTAGCAATCTTTTGTCCGGCCGCGTTTGTGTAAGTAGCAACTGCGTTATGAGCTTGTTCTGCTAATATGATTTCAGTTGTTTCAGGAGCTTCTTTACCAAAGGTTACAGTTACAGGGTCACTAATCACAACCATAGCCGTGTTTGTTACCTGGCGAACAGTAAATTTCACTGCTTGGCCTTTGATAGTTTCCTTGTATGAGAAAGTCATACCATCAATAGAAATACCATATCTTACAGAGTCAGCTTTGGCTTCATCGTCTGCCATGACCAAATATGAATCGTAGATGTCTCCGGCTTCTTCAGGAACAATTGTTACAGGTTCTCCTATAGATTCAACAGGAATAGTTCTGTCTTTGAATGTAGCACCGTTTTTATTATTAGCTTGCTTCAATTCTACACCATAATTATAAATTGAGCGTACATTTTCGCTAGCAACCAGTGATAGTGCTTTTCCTTTAATGTTTTTCTCATAGGTTTTCATTTCAGCAGGAGTCATATCCTTTAATGAATAAGGAATTGCAAAAACGCCACTTTCTGAAATAGCTCTGCTGTTGCTGATGGCATCATTGGTAGGAACAGGAGTACCGAATACAACCGGAGCTTCGTCACCTTTCGTGTTAACCAACTTAAAGTTCAGTTTAGAGATGTCGTAATTAGAAGGAACGACTTGTACATAAACATAGTCTTGGTTGGCAGTCAACATATATTGCCCCTTAGCCGGCATAGCCTTGCTTCCATCCCATGTAGCTTCTTTAACTTGACCCTCTTTATTTATGTGCAGACCATTGAAACGATGGTAATTAATGTCTAAATTTTCACCAAGGACTACAATCTGACCTAGATCGGCAGCCATCGGCAGGCGAATCTCCAATGGTTCTTTACCATTTTCATCATAAATCACCAAGATGTTGTAGTTTGGATCTGTAGGATCAGTATAGTAGAAAGGAATATTTGCAGCAGGAGCGGTAGCGCCGGCAAATTCTTCAAATTCTGTACCGTTCCACAAATACCACTTGCCGTTTTCCTTTTTCACTTCAGGCTGAGCATCCTTGCCCGGTTCACCCTGTGCGCCGTCCTGGCCTACAGCTTTAACGGTAGTCTTCTCACCGTTGCATACCCAAAAACCATCTTCCGAGATAGTCCATTCTGTACCTGCAGCGCCTGCTTCACCGTCCTTACCGTTGGTAATGGTGTAGCTGCTACCGTCATTGAAAGCAACAGTGAAACCGCCTGTGGCAGGAGTTACAGAAGTAATCCAGTTGGCAGCATTGATTTTTGCTTCCAGGTCTTTGATTTGACTTTCGATGCCATCCACGCGTGAAGTCAGCTCGTCAATGTCATCATCGTAGTCTTTACAAGACACAAATGTTCCTGTTGACGAAACCATTAAGGCTCCGAACAGGATTGCACTTAAAAACTTTTTGTTCATAATAGAAAAACTTTAAATTTATAAATTTAAAAAACTAAAATTGGTTATACATACCATTTATTATAAAAGGACTTAATTGTTTTCCTCCTGTTTCAGCGGATTCCTCTCGTGTGCCACATACTGCCGGGGCGTCATGCCCGTCACTTTTCCGAACGCCACATAGAAAGGGCTTTTCGAACCGAAGCCGCTGCGTACGGGAACTTCCTCTATGGGGCATCGTCCGCTGCGGAGCAGCTCTTTGGCGTATTCCACTCGGTAAGTGTTTACTAGTTCTTTCAGGTTGCAGCCGAAATAGCGGTTCACCACATTACTTAAATAAGTCTGGTTTGTCTCCAGCATCGCACTCAGTGTCTTCAGCGAAAGAGAGGAATCGAGGAATACTTGACGCACTTCCATCAGGTATAATATACCTTTATATATAAGAGCGTCTATCCGGCGGACGTCCGTCCGCAACGCAAACTCCTTCTCCCATCGGCGAGAGGCGGCACGATAGAGCAAAGTCTTTTGGCGCACCGAAGTGTAGCGGGTCTTTTTACGTCGCAGAAACAGGTATTCCATTCAATTCTTTTTTCGTTTTTTATTTGCTTATTTTGTCGATCTCTTAGTAAGAGATCGACAAAATAGATGTAATATGCATAAAATCAAATAATTAAATCAGTGAGAAGTGGGCTGTTGAGAGAAAGATTAAATAAGAAAAAAGGCTTTTTTTTGCTTTAGATCGTATTTTTTTAATGAAAAGTGTATTAGTTATCAAAACTTTCCTTATTTTTGCACGAGAATTATATATCTCTTACTAAGAGATATATAAAAACCTATCTTGTATTTTGTAGTCTAAACAGATAAAAATCAATTATTTATCTCTTTGTTTTATTATATACTTGGGCGCAGAATGTAACTCATGTGTCAGAAATGAGTACCGCTTTGTACTTTATTATATGGCGTATGATTTTTTCTATCGGCATCCAGAATTCATGGAGAAGTTGGAATAATGCTGGACGGAATGAAGATGAATGTGTCAAAACCAAAATGACAGCTTTGAAAAGTTACAGATAGTAATTATAACGCGTAAAAGGGTCGTATCAAACTCTGTATTGAGTAATGATACGATCCTTTCTTTAGTCTTTTAGGATGCTCAAATTTCAGATTATAAGTTCATGTTTTCAAAAACAAAGTTTTGACACCGCGGAGTGAATTTCAGTTTCGGGAAACAGAACATTGAACGGTGGTGATGGAATGAGCATATATTACTTTCGGGAAATGCTTTACCTCTCTTTGATAATACTTACACAGCCGGCACCGATAATCAGGAACACTCCAGCCAATACCAGCATGTTTACTTCCGGAGCGACACTACCCGGACTGGTAAATATCTTCAGTACGATACCTCCTAAAGAAGCTGCGACAATCTGTGGAACACAAATAGTTCCATTGAATAATCCCAGATAGGTTCCCATATGTCCTCCTGTTAATGCATTGGTCAGAATGGTAAAGGGAAGGGCCAGCATGGCTGCCCATGCACAACCTATCAGGATGAAGGATGCAAATAAAGCATATTGATTATGGATAAAGAAAATGGAGATGAATCCAATGCCTCCCAATACCAGACTGAGTACGTAGGCAAGTTTGCGGTTCTGAATCATCGGGATGATCGTTGCCCAAATAACGGAACCGATGGCTTGGACAGCAAATAAGATCCCGACCCAATCTCCCGCTGTCTGGTATTGTGCGGATTGTGTATCCAGTACCACTCTGGAAACACCGTTTGTCATGGTTGTTATGACCGGTGTGTCGAACACATTCAAAGCAACTGTTCCATTGGTGTAAGTCCACATGAACATGAAGGCTGCCCAGCAGAAAAATTGTACCAGTCCTACTGTCCAAAAGGCTTTGGGAGCCTTGACCAGCAATTTGAACATATTTGTCTTTTCTTTTTTGCTTTCATGGGTGATGCCATGATATGCTGCATATTCTTCGGGAGGAAATTCCTTTACTTTGGCCGAAGTATAGATCACGCATAGAATCAGTATCAATGCGCCGATGTAGAAAGAATAGATGACAGAGTCGGGAATAACACCTTTGGGAGCAATATTACTGATGCCGATGGCGGCAAAAATAAACGGGAAAAGATATCCTGCCAGACTGCCGGCATTACAGAGAAAACTCTGAATGGAGTAAGCCAGTCCTTTTTGTTTTTCATTCACCATATCGCCCACCATCATCTTGAAGGGCTGCATGGCCATATTGATAGAGGTATCAAGGAACATCAGTGATATCAGACCGAATACCATAGCTGCACTGACTGTCATTCCGAAACTACCTGCATTAGGGAGCAGGCACATGACGCAGACAGCAACCAGAGCTCCTGCAAACAGATAGGGGATACGCCGTCCGAAACGCGTCCAAGTGCGGTCACTCAGTGCGCCTATGATGGGTTGGACGATGATTCCTGCCAGCGGAGGTAATATCCAAAAATAGCTTAAACTGTGTGGGTCTGCTCCCAAAGTGGAAAAGATACGGCTGATATTCGCGCTTTGCAAAGCGTAGGCTATCTGCACGCCAAAGAATCCGAAACTAATATTCCATAGTTTCCAGAAACCTAAATCGGGAATTTTTTTCATGGTATGTGTGTTATTGATTATCGTTGGGGTAGGGAGTCACCACAGACAGCCCCAGGCTGTCTGTGGTGGATGGTTAGAATCTGCCGGTGGTGTCAATCATCTCTACCAGCTTTTCATTGAACTTCTTGTTCTTTATCAGTTCTTCCAAAGTGAGATGCATACGATATCTCCAGTAATGTCTTGGATTGGCAGGTACGTTGATACGTTCCGCGTTCACATCGGGATAGCGGATTTCTTCGTCTATTGACAGCCAGTCCTGAAAGGACAGGATGCACAGCAATGACGGACATTCCAGATGGTGGCGTACTATTTCCTCGCAAACCCATCCCGGGGCTGAAACCGGAACTTCTCCCCAGTGTCCCATTACATGGTTGTAGTAGCGGCAGGTCTGTTCATAATCTTCTTCCCACCATCCCCGCAGAGTAGACATGTCATGAGTGGAAATAGTACAGACCGAGCGGTACGGATATTCCCACACGTGACCGAACTCGTGTTTGGGATTCTTGGGCATACGTTGGATTTCCAGGCTGAGTATTTGCAACTGGTCCATTACCCAAGGCACACAGTCGGGAACCATTCCTAAATCCTCTCCGCACACCAGCATAGAAGTGGCTTGTGTCAGGATAGGCAGCTTTTTCATCGCTTCCTGATACCAGAACTGGTTATGGCGTTGGTAATAATAATGATTATACAGACGGTTGAAAGCATCTTTCTCCTTCCAGTCGAGGCGCCCGAAGATGAAATCATTCTGAACGGCAATTCTTGGATGATACATGGAGGGGTGCTTGCGGTCGGGAACAAATAATACATTGCTTATCAAGGCATATACTCCCTCGCGTATATGGATACTTTCTTCATCTTTCTTATCGGAGAAATAAGCCTCCACTTTGCGTTGGGTATCATATTCCGGGCGCATTTCATAAATGTCATCGTGAACATGCTCGCATTGATAGGAAATCCCGCCCGACTCGGAGACGGATAGGGTCTCCGGCATGATCCGATAGAGCTCCCCGCCGTCCGGGCGGACGTAATAGAACGGCTTACAATACTCGTTTTTTGAGTCTCCGTATGGGAGGGAAAAATAGAAATACCACACGGAGTTGATTTTCTGCGACTCGGAGGCCGCGTAGGCGTTCTCAAGGATCGCCACGCGCCGCCGCGTCTTATCGAATACTTCAATCATAAATATCTCTCCGTATAGATGATCTGTCCCTCGAGATCGCCCCCGGTCGCGCTTTCCACGATCAGGCGAAGGAGCTCTCTCGAGACGTTGATCCAGTCTCCCGACTGAGCATAGAGCACGTTTTCCCCGTCCAGCATGGCGAGGAAAACGTCGCTATCAAGCCGGAGCTCGCCCCCTGGCGGAATGGTGACTTGCATAAGCACGACCTCCGCCGTCTGAGAGGTGGCGTCCATGATCGCCGTGAGAATATCCGCCGCCACAAAGGCGGTGCAAATATTTTTCGAGGCGCTCCCGTTGGCGTTTAGGGCCTCGTAGGCCGCGAGTATTGTCGGGATATGCTTCGATCCCTGCACCGCCGCCGCGAGGCTGTCAGCGGACGCCAGGGCGGCGCGGAGGTTCTTTATTGCCTCCACCTCCGCCGCGAGCCGTTCTGCCGCCGTAAACCGGGCGACAATGTTCGCCGACATTTTCACCGCGGAGGAGAGGGCCTCGGTCGCGCTCATGGTGGAGACGACCGAGATCGTCCCTCGGGTGTATCCCTGGACGGCGTCGGCGTACCGTTCGCGGACGTCTACGGGGATCGCCACGCCCGCGACGGAGTTCAAAGCCTCGGAGAACGTCTCCGCGATCTCGATTGTTTTCGTCTCGAGATTGACGGAAAATTTCGCGATGATTTTGCGAAGCAATACCGCGTAACCATGAAAGTTATTCGCCAAGTTGTCAAT
>OGXC01000996.1_pt1 | contig 22832 bp, 24 predicted proteins | sample 1576201 | NCBI WGS metagenome assembly OGXC01 (sample SAMEA3541562, study PRJEB24748) | human gut metagenome | biome: human gut; feature: human-associated habitat; material: faeces | place: China | collected 2012 | reverse complement strand
TTGCAAGTATATTGTTTACTGTTGAATTGTATACTGCCCCATCAACAAAAATTGGCTTATCCTCTGGCAATTGCTTAATTAGTTCAGAAAATCTCATTCCTGTTTTTGCAACCAACAAAATAAAATAGTCCCAATTCACCTTATCTTTCAGCTCTAGTGATGCCAATAAATTGTTGCCCTACTTGTCACGGTAATTATCCTGCTCGAATCATCGATGTTATAAATGGTGAAGCGGATTGTCCTTATTGTTCCGGTCGTAAAGCACTTCCTGGAAAAACATCCTTTGCCGCGCTTCATCCTGATTTAATGGAAGATTGGGATTTTATTGCAAACTATTGCCTTATAAATCCCGATGAAATATTAGATACATATTCACAAAAGGTTTGGTGGAACTGTAAAAGAAGCTCTGAACATAAATATCCATTGAGTCCAGCTGATAAAGTTTTCTATCAAAAGAGACATCGGGAATCCTGCCCTTATTGCAAAGGACGTCGCAGAAAAAAGAAATTTTTCTAATGTAAATGAAATAGTTTCAAAAAAAGAGATTTTCAAATGACATATGCCAAATGAAAATCTCTTTTATTTTGTACGTTTTTCAATTTTTCATCAAAAATCAACATTTAACTTCTCATGGAATTATGTACGTTTTCGTCGATTTTTTGAATTTTTCCAATTTAACTTTCCACGGAATTATGTACGTTTTTGCCGATTTCCGCGAAAAAAATTTTTTTACTTACTTTAACTTACTTCAGTTACTTCGTTTCTTACCAGTATCTTCTATACCAGTGGTATGCATAATTAACACTTGTATAACATACGACCTCACCCGGCTGCGGTGCATGAATCATCTGTCCGCCTCCTGCGTAGATTCCCACATGTCCTCCGTAACACACAACATCACCCGGCTGTGGGTCTGACACTGCCTGTCCGCCACTTCCCTGACTGTATGAGTTACGTGTAATTGGAATACCACATGCCTGATGTGCCAGGTATACAAGACCTGAACAATCAACACCACTTCCCGAAGTACCGCCCCATACATAAGGAACTCCAAGGTATGCTGCTGCTGCACTTAAAATAGCGCTTCCGTTGCCATATGTACTTCCACCGTTATCACTACTGCTGTTATTATTACTTGTATCCGGAGTCACTGTCGGGGTACTTGGCGTACTTGGCGTACTTGGTGCACTTGGTGCACTCGGTGTAACGGTTGTGTTGTTATTATTGTTATTTGTTGTATTACCTACAGTCTGTGAACCACTGTTGCTTGTCGATGCAACGGTCGAATTTGACTTTGTTGACTCAGCTGCTTTTGCTGCCTTTGCAGCTTCTTCTGCCTGCCTCTTTGCTTCAGCTGCTGCTACAGCTGCCTGAAGCTGTTGATCCAGATCTGCGACTTCTTCTTTCTTAGATTCCAGCGTATTACTCAGCGTCGTCTGCTCTGCCTCATAATCAGACTGCATAGACTCCAGATTCGCCTGATCTTCTTCAAGCTGTGCTTTCAGATCTGCAATCTGCTGCTTGGTATCAATATATTCCTGAAGCTGCTTTCTGTCATAACTATGTACGTTCTGAACATACTCTGCTTTGTTAAGTAAGTCTGAGAAATTCTCAGCACTGATCAGAGTCTCAATCGCAGTCGAGTTGCCTTCTTCATACATATACTTGATACGCTTCTTCATATCTTCGTACTGCTGATGTTCTTTTTCTTTAGCAACAGTAAGATCATCCTGTGCCTGTGTGATCTGCTGACCTGTTGACACCAGATCATCTTCCAGCTTACTCATTTTTTCAATTAGTGTCTGCAATTCTGACTGAAGAGAATTCACTTCACTCTGTGCTGCATTTTTACTATTCTGCAGATTGCTGACATCATCTGCAAATACTGGCGTAACTACCATTGAACTTGCAAGAACAGATGCCAAAAATACTTGTTTAAATTTTATCATAATCACCCATCCTATATTTTTTACTAATTATTTTCCTAACCCTCTGGTCGATTATATACCATTTTTCTATTTTTTGCAATACAATTTAACATTTTTGTAACATTCTACTAGGGTATCATAATATACCCTGAATTATTCATGGAACAATATCTGAACCGATAACTATACCATGATATTAAAAATGCTCCATGCAGTTCATAACATCGCTCAATTTCTCTATCAAAAGGGCGTAAAATCCCTATCGTAGAGTCCAGAGCAATTGTTAAGCTGTCAAGGTTCGTTAATAGTTGCTACTCCAATTGTACATTTAGATTACCGATATTAGAAATTGTCTCATAGAATTCATTTTTATAAGGGCAACTACTGCACAACTTGAATGTGATATATCTTGCTGAACGAACTACTTTTGCAGCAATCTTCTGCAGCTTTAAATGGACGGTATCAATACGTTGCTTTCGCATATTTGCTGATAACGCCAATCGTCTAAACCAATTAAATATGTTATATGCAAGAGCGTGTACTTGAAGTCTGTTGGCATTTACAATTCGGGGATGACTGCTTACGGAAGCAAAATCAAAACCAGATTTACTCTCTTTGATAAAGTTTTCCATCAGTCCTCGCTTACAGTAAAATTTGATAAGATACTCTGGTGATGAATCCATGTTTGTGACAATGAATGTGTACATGTAAACCATCTGGTTTTCCGGCTTTTCAACCTTGCATACTACACGTCTTTCATAAGGCCATGGACCAGCTTTGTACATGAATTCACTATAAACTACAGCATAATCGACTTTGTTATTTCTAGTGATTTCATCAAGCTCATCCACAAGATGGGATGCTTTTCCACGGAGAATACCATTCTCCTTCAGCCGGATTACATAGTTTGTGTCATTTTCCTCGCACTGCTTGTAAAGGCTAGGTGTAGCAAAACCGCTGTCACCACGAAGCAGAATTCGGATTGCCGGATAATCATTCAGATATTCATCAAGTATTGGTTGCAAGAAATCAACCACTCCAGTGCAGGAATACTGTGTTCCATCACAAAGTTGGATTTTTATCAAATCCCCGGTCAATCCATCATAACAGACAAGCGGATGGTATCCATTGCTTTGATAGTGAAAGTTAAAGGCGCTGCCTTCCTGTTTACCGTATGCGTCAAGAAGAGTGGAATCCAAATCCAGAATGACAGCCTGTGGCATCTGAATACTGTAAACTCTTTTTCAAAGTATTCTGCCAATCGTAAGGAATTGGTTTAAAGTATCTTCATCCATACGATTAAAGAATCTTGATACCGTAGGTTGTGATGCCAAAGCATCTTTATTTAGCACCGCTTTAAATACTGGATCATTTGTAAGTTCATCTGAAGCATCATCTTCAAAGTAACCTGCAATGATCATATATATCATCTGAAGGAGATTCTCCTTGTCAGTGTGATATCTAAATGATGCAGAATCATTGGTCTTAAATGCGTGACTGAAAAGTTTATCAATGCCAAGTTTGCTTACGAATTCTTTGATAAGAAGTAAGCCTGCATAGGAGGATAAATCTCCTCCATCAAAATTAATTTTAATCTGTCTATTGCTTTCCAGTGATAAGGTGTTTACAATACTCATAAAGGGCTCCTTTGGGTTATTATTTAAGATTCGACACCTTAATTTTACCACAAATGAATGCTCTTTTTTTATTCACTTCATAGGTGAAACAGCAATATTCAATTAAAATACAGTAATCATGTGGTTTTCAGCCACTTCACACGGCATAGCTGTGAATAATCTAGGTATACTGATATTTTCGTTATCACTCCTAATAATCAGGCAACTGTCCAATGGGGACACAAGGCGATGAGCAAGATGCCATTCAAGATAAAACATGCATCCTCCGTGCCAGTCAGCGTAGTGATTGACACGGAAGTGAACACTAACTAGTTGGTTGCAGAAGAAATTAAGGAATTTAGAATTCCTTGCGCAATCCTTATTATTTATGCTAAACTGACTTCATAATCAATAAATCTAGAATACTAAATAAGAAAGAAGGATTCCACTATGAATTTCAAATTCAACCATAACAACTTAAATGTACGTGACCTTGAAAAATCAATTCAATTCTACAAAGATGCACTCGGACTCACCGTAGTCCGCGAAAAAGATGCTGCTGACGGAAGTTTTAAGCTCGTCTACCTCGGTGATGGAAGCTCCGTTCATCAGCTCGAGCTCACCTGGCTTCGCGACATGGACCGCCCATACGACCTCGGCGACAACGAAATCCACCTCGCCTTCACCGTAGACGACATGGATGCCGCCCTCGCACACCATAAAGAAATGAACTGCGTCTGTTTCGAAAATGAGTCCATGGGCATCTACTTCATCGAAGACCCAGACGGCTACTGGTTAGAAATTGTACCTGAAAAATAAATCTATTGCACATTTTCATTAAAAGCGTAGCCCGCCGCAAGGTGCAGGAACCACTTCCTACATGCCGGTATTGCGGCTTTGCCTTTTTCGTGATGGCTCTTGCGGTGGCTGCATCATAGCCCAGCACAGCGGTCAACTGCTTTTGAAAGGAGCCAGCAAACAGCACCCACATCCCCATGGGCATCCCGGCGTACTTCATTGCAGATACCTCCCGGCTTCCGCCTCCAGTGCCTGCCACACCGGGTAGGCTGCGCCGTTCTCATCGAAAAATTTCTTGAGGTCCCGGTTCAGCGCGCTCATTTCGTCGATGGCATTCATAGCATGGTCGGAGGCGCAGAGTTTGCCCAGCGAGGTGGCGCACATCAGCTTGAAAAAGCGCAGGCAGGTCTTGCGGTATTTCTCCCCTTCAAAGTCTGCATCCTCCTTGGGCAGAATGGCGTGCCCGGCATTTCGGATGGCTCGGTATCCCTCGATGTTGGCATCCAGCACACGGTTCAGGTACGCGGTATCTCCCCTGAGCTTTTTCAGGTCGCCGTCTGTCTTATAGCAGGCGAAGGCCGCAGGCATCACAAACGCGGCATGGCAGAGCAGATAGTCCTCCATGTTCGGCTCGTAAACAACCTTATATTTTGTGCCGTGGAAGATGCGCCCGATCAGCTGTTTATTGGAGATTGCACCCGGCAGCTGTCCGATGGTGATCTTTTTCAGGTCGATGGAAACGACTCGGTCTGCCTCCCGATGCCCTGCCGAAAGCGCAAAGGCAAACAGAACATTCTTCCCCGGCAGCGCCGCCGCCAATGCTTTTGTCTGTACGTTGTTGCCAACAAATACGATGTTTTTCGTCCGGTTCGCCCGCAGCGTGTCCAGAACGGAATCCAGCTGCGTATAGCGCAGGACCACAAAAATCACATCGTACATTGCATCCGGTGCAAGTTCCGTCACCACCGGAATGCGACTAACCGAGGTGCAGAGCGAAAATTTGTCCTTGATCCGCAGCCCGTTCTGCTTAATCTCCGCAGCCCAGTTTCCCCTCGCAAGCAGAGTGACATCCTTTCCGGCGCGCAGCAGATTTCTTGCCAGATTGCATCCCAGAACGCCTGCACCATATACCAGAATTTTCATAGCTTGTCTCCAAATCCGATCTTCACGATCTACATTTTCATCCCGTTGTCCCCGACCTTGGCGAGAAATCGGAAAAAGCCGCTGACGGAAGGGTCTTTCAAATCGTTGTACCCCAGCATATAGCCCTTGCTGGATACTTGCAAACGGCTGTCCCACTCGCCAATCTCCTTGGGAGCATCCGAAACCGCGAAATACGCGCCCACATCCTTGATTTTCGCCGTCCTGAGCCACGCTTTTGCAATCATCTTCACCGCCGTACGGTTGGCAGCATCAAAGACCAGCACCCCACCGGGGAAAGCGTCCGCCATTCCCTGCACCAGTTCCCGAACCTGCTCCGTCAGAAAGTAATAGAATACCCCGGAGGCAAAGAACACTGCCCCGCCGGAGGCATCGATCTTGTCAAACCATGCGGGGTCTTTCAGGCCGCAGGGGATGTTTTGCTCCCGCTCCCCGGCAGGCAGCAACTGCTGCCGCAAGGCGATAACATCGGGGAAGTCCAGATTGTAAATCTTGCATCTGCCATTGTCGCAGGCTCTACCGGTGTTATCCAGCCCGCAGCCGAGGTTGACCACCGCTGCGCTGGGATGGGTTTTCAGATAATTCCGTACCTCCCACGCAAGGTCATTCTGCCGCATGGCGACCTCCAGCGCACCGAAACGCTGCATCAGGCTGCGAGAATTTTTCTCTGCCTCTGAAAAGTCGTAGTTGATCTGGTCGATCAGACGCACCGCTGTTTCATCACGGTAGAGATTGGGATACAATTCCGTACACAGCTTTCGGGAATACAGCGGGAGGATCAACGTCTCCTGCACGGTGTTTTTCTCGATCCTGTATTTCATATCGGGTCCTCACACTTTCTGATAAACGGGAGCTTCGGCATACCGTCATGCTCAGCGATATATGCCAGCATTTCAGCAAAGCCCTTCGGATCACGAATCTGATATTGCATATGATCGTATCCCTCAAACACGGGATAATGGCCGCAGTGGTAGGCTTGGTAAAATGCAGAAATACCTATCCTGTAAGTATTTCGCAACCGGTTCGCTGCTCTCTCCCGTCACACCCATAGCATGAAAAAACAAAACAGCGGGATCCTTCCGATTTCCCAATGTCTTAAATTTCATTGTAAGTCCTTTCCGTAGTGAACACACTATCTCAACAGCCGCCTGCGGTCAAGGCAGCACTTGCAGGCTTTCATTGATTTCCTTTCCGACAGACGAACCATACCATACTCTTCACGGTTCCCAGTGTTACGGTTGCGTACCGTTTTTCCAACCGTTTTTTCAAACTGGCGGTCGTTTCATAGGGCGGTGTGAAGAACCCCGCCTTTTCATATATATGCCGGACGAACCGGTCCGTTCGCTTCTGCTCGCCCGCCACATAAAAGCAGCCGCAGAAGGTCCCTCTGGGTTTCAGGACCCGGAACACCTCCTGGTAAGCAGCCTCCTTATCCGGGAATGCGTGAAAGCCGTTCAGTGACAAAACCAAGTCAAACGCGCTGTCCGCAAAGGGCAGCGCCCCTACATCTCCCTGCTGAAAGGTCACATTTTGCAGATGCAGACGTTCCGTCTTCTCCTGCGCCTGCCCCATCATATCCGCTGAATAATCCAGACAGGTAATGTCCGCCTTGGGCAGCGTCTTGTAAAGCGGCATGGTCAGAATACCGGTTCCCACCGGCACCTCCAGCAGCCTGCCGGAGAAATTCTCCGGAATGCCGGACAGCGCCTTTTCCAGATAGGCATCGCTTTCCGCCTTGTTCATATCCCACACCAAGCGGCATACCGCTTTTCCGCTAAAGGTCGAGCAGGTGATCATACCGTCATAAAAATTGTTGCCGCCTGTCAGCCGATAGGCGCTGCGAATCGCTTCTTTTCGTTCAATGTTCCGTCCTCCTTACGCTATTTCACCGCTTTTGCGCCGTAACGCGCAGCCAGCCATTTTTGTTTTTGTGGCGCTGCATCTTACAAAATCCTGCTTGTTCCAGATATGCTTTCAGCGCAGTATCCGTGTAGATGGTCATACCGTTGATAATTTGCGTCCAGTCATATACGGGCGGGCCTCGCCGAACATTTTCAGAAAGGCCTTGACACAATCCCCCAACTCTCTGGCATGTTTATCCAGACGCTTTTGAAGAAAATTCACCTTGAGCTTTCCATCCCGCACCACGGGGACAATCAACGGCAGCAGAAAATCAGCCTGCAGTTTTGCCGCCAGCGGCGATGCCTGATCCAAATCAGAGCTGCCCAGAATGCCGTAGGATATGTGGATATTCTGCCGTGCCACCAACAACCCAACAAACGATCCGCCCAGCAAGCAGCCGTAGGCTGCCCGGATGTGACCACCGCAGCGGGTCTTGAGGTAGGCTTCGATCTTTTTGTTTTCTGCCTGTAAGCAAGGACACATTTCTAGGCGGAGGGCAGAACTGAAAGTTAGATAAAACTAACTCTCAACCTTATAAAAAGCCGCTTCTCAGCGGTCCTTCTAGCCCAATAATACGCCCTGATGTTATCTCTGTCAAGAAGCTTAGGCGCTTTCAGAGATTCCGAAGAAGGCTCCCGCATCATAAAGCACCCGAGCGGTTATACATGGCTAACTACGGAAAAGTATACTGCACATCGGCAAAAAGGTCAAGGGCTTTGCTGCAGAAGAAATTTATCTCAGGCAAGCCACTGCAAACGAATTGAAAAATGAACGACTGGCAAGAGCGCAATGCACCGATCAATCGGAATTTTAAACTGTTCCTTACGGGCGGTAAGGTCAAAGTCCTGGCGGAGCTTCTGTTTTGGGGGCTTTCCCAAACATTGCTCACCTGCTGGCAAAGTGCAACAGCGGACTGCAAAATCTGCATTTGATTCAGCCTAAAGCATACCGGAATTTCTGATTTTTGAAAAATTGGAAAACAGGCTCCTCTGGAAAACAATCGTTATTCAGAAGGGCCTGTTTGCGTTATCTGTTTTTTGAAAATTAGGGGCCTATGGCGAGTGTTTTGGTGCTTTTGGAAACATTTATCCGTGAAGGGGTTGCTACACTTGTTTTTTCTTGTGCAACAGCCCCTTTGCAGCAGAAGGCGGGCAATTAGCCCATGACGATCTTGACCTCTACGGTTGAGCCGGCGGGAACAGGGGAAAGGATGTTACCGCTTACAGGCTTGCCGTCCACGGTCATGGCTTTGACGCCCTTTTCCAGATGGTCAGGGTTCTCCACAACGATTTCATAGGTTGCCCCGCGCCAGACACGGCGCAGGGTAAAGCCGTCCATCTCGTGCGGGATGCAGGGGTCGATCTTCAGCCCGGCCAGCGTGGGCTGGATGCCCAGGATGTACTGGCTCACATCCACAAACGTCCAGGCGGCGGTGCCGGTCAGCCAGCTGTTCTTCGCTTCGCCAAAGGTGGCGGCGTCGCAGCCGGCCACCATCTGGCTGTAGACATACGGCTCGGTGCGGTGGATCTCGCTGATATCCTCGATGTACGCCGGGCAGGTCTTTTTGTAAATTTCAAACGCACGGTCACCGTGGCCGACAACAGTCTCGGCGCAGCTGACCCAGGGGTTATTGTGGCAGAAGATGCCCGCATTCTCCTTGTAGCCCGGGGGATAGCTGGAAATCTCGCCCAGTTCCAGATGGTACTTCGTGTAGGCGGGCTGCAGCAGCACGATGCCGTACTTCGTGTCCAGCTTTTCTTTTACACTCTGCAAAGCCGTCACGGCTTCGCCGGTTTTTACGCCGATGCCCGCCATCACGCACATGCCCTGCGGCTCAATGAAGATTTTGCCTTCGCCGCACACCTCGCCGCCAACCACATGGCCGTAAGCATCGTAGGCGCGGCGGAACCACCTTCCATCCCAACCGGCAGTCAGCACGGTGTGTTCCATCTCTGCAACCTCGGCACGCACGGCGGCGGCCTCGTCCGCGTGACCGGTGGCATCCAGAATCTCGGCAAAGGCGTTGCCGTATTTGACATACATGCCGGCAATGAACACGCTTTCGGCCACAGGGCCGTCACTCGGGCCGGTGGTCTGGAAGCTCTCGCCAGGCTCCTTGCTGAAGCAGTTCAGGTTCAGACAGTCGTTCCAGTCGGCACGGCCAATCAGCGGCAGACCATGCGGACCCTTGTGGGTGCGCAGGTAGCCAAAGCTGCGGCGCAGATGCTCAAGAAGCGGCTGTGCAAGGCTGTGGTCGTTGTCAAAGTCCACCGATTCGTCCAGAATCGAGTAGTCGCCCGTCTCGCCCAGGTAGGCGTACACGGCGGCAATCAGCCACAGCGGGTCATCGTTGAAGCCGGAGCCGATGTCCATGTTGCCCTTTTTCGTCAGAGGCTGGTACTGGTGATAGGCGCTGCCGTCGGGGAACTGGGTGGCGGCAATGTCCAGAATGCGCTCCCGCGCGCGGGCGGGGATCAGATGCACAAAGCCGAGCAGATCCTGACAGGAATCGCGGAAGCCCATGCCGCGGCCGGTGCCGCTCTCATAATAGCTGGCAGAGCGGCTCATGTTGAAGGTGACCATGCACTGGTACTGGTTCCAGATATTGACCATGCGGTCGAGCTTTTCATCGCTGCTCTTGACCGAGTAGATGGACAGCAGGCTGTTCCAGTGGTCGTGCAGCCTGGCAAGCGCCGCATCGACCTGCGCATCCGTGGCATAGCGGGCAGCCATCGCCTGGGCGCGGGTCTTATTGATGACGCCAGGCGCGGCCCACTTCTCGTCCTCTGGGTTTTCTATATAGCCCAAAACAAAAATCAGGCTGCGGCTTTCGCCGGGCTGCAGGGTGACATTGACTTGATGCACGCCAACGGGTGCCCAGCCGTGGGCAACAGAGTTGGTGCAGCGGCCGTTTTCCACGACCTCGGGGTTCGCATTGCTGCGCCATGCACCTAAAAAGGCGTCCCGGCTCGTGTCAAAGCCGTCAATGGGCGTGTTGACGGTGAACAATGCGTAATGGTTGCGGCGCTCGCGGTACTCGGTCTTGTGGTAGATGGTGCTGCCCTCGACCTCGACCTCGCCGGTCGAGAAATTGCGCTGGAAGTTGGTGGAATCGTCCACAGCATTCCAGAGGCAGAACTCCAGATAGCTGAATACAGTAAACGATTTCGGTGCATCACTCTCGTTGGTCAGCACCAGACGGTCGATCTCGCAGTTGTCGCCTACCGGCACAAACAGCTCCAGCTTCGCGGTCAAACTGTTCTTTTTGCCGGTAATGATGCTGTACCCGAGGCCGTGGCGGCACTCATAGCTGTCCAGTTCGGTCTGGGTGGGCTGCCAGCCGGGATTCCATATGGTATCGCCGTCCTTAATATAGTAATACCGACCGTTAGAGTCCGCTGGTACGTTATTGTAGCGGTAGCGGGTGATACGCCGCAGCTTGGCATCCCTGTAAAAGCTGTACCCGCCGGCCGTGTGGGAAACAAGGCTGAAGAATGCCTCACTGCCCAGATAGTTGATCCACGGCAGCGGCGTGCGCGGCGTGGTGATGACATATTCGCGTGCGGTATCGGAAAAATGACCGAACTTCATAGAGACCCTCTCCTTACTTATGGAAAGCAGATAAAATCGTGAGTTCAAGTCGAAAACGATTAAGTTATTACCCTTACAATACCGCGCTTTTCGGATAATTGCAAGGGCCGCAGCTGAATTTAACGATGATTTGGCAAGTTTCACAATTTTGCAAACCGAAAATTGGCACGAAAATCGAATGTCACCTATTTTATATAAGAGTGTTTTCCGGCTGTGGCACCATAAAAAGCAAATTTGGGTCTGCATCACCGGGCCGAAAAGCGTAAAAACGGCAAGCCGTGGCGCAAATTGTGTCCCTTTTTCAGCGAAACTCCAAACGAAATAACCAAAACAGGTGTTTTCGCTTTTTGCAAATCGCCAAATCGAATCGAAATGCACAAAAAATGCCAAAAAGGCATTGATTTTATGGTTGACATGTTGTATAGTGAAGATGCGAAAACGATTAAGGAAGATGCAAGGAGGCGATATCATGGCATCCATCAAAGACATCGCAAAGGCATGCGGGGTCTCGGTGGCTACCGTGAGCAAGGCTCTGAACGGTCACAACGATATCAGTCAGGCCACCAAAGAAAAAGTGCGCGAGGCTGCAAGGCAGATCGGCTACATGCCAAACTCCGCAGCGCGGGCCTTAAAAACGAACCGTACCTATAATCTGGGCGTCCTTTTTGTGGACGAGGCACAAAGCGGTCTGACGCATGAATTCTTCGCGGCTGTTTTGGACAGCTTCAAACGCCACGCCGAGGGCAGAGGCTATGATATCACCTTTATCAACCACAACATTGGCCACGGCCACTCCAGCTATTTAGAGCATTGCCGCTACCGCGGCGTTGACGGCGTGATCGCTGCCTGCATCAAGTTCGATGACCCGGAGGTCATTGAGCTGGCCAACAGCAACCTGCCGATCGTCACAGTCGACCATGTCTTTAACAACCGGGCTGCCGTACTTTCCGATAACACCGATGGTGTCCACAAGTTAGTGGATCAGCTTGCCGCGCTGGGGCATGAGCGAATCGCTTATATCCACGGTGAGAATCACAGCGCAGTCACCCAGAAGCGCCTGGTCGGTTTCTACCGTGCCTGCGCCGCCCATGGGATCACGGTGCCGGACGCCTACATCGTGCCGAGCACCTACCGCGATGCGAAAAGCTGCGCCGCTGCGACCCGTCAGCTGCTGGCACTGCCGCAGCGCCCCACGGCGATCCTCTTCCCGGATGACTTCTCCGCCATCGGCGGCATCCAGACCATCCGTGAGGAAGGGCTTCTGATTCCGCGGGATATTTCGGTGGTCGGCTATGACGGCAACCTGATTTCGCAGATCATGTCCCCGCAGCTGACCACCTACCGGCAGGACACCGAAGCGCTGGGCCGCGCCGCGGCAGAGCTGCTTATCGAGCAGATCGAATCCCCGCGCACGGCATTGTCGGAGCAGAAGCTGATCTCCGGCAGTTTGCTGAAAGGACAGTCCGTCGATGTCCCCAATCCATAGGTTCAAACCCGCGAGGATGCGGGTCACAATATCTGATTCATACATGAGTTCTTTTTTAAAAGGAGGAAAAGACATTATGAAAAAGGCAATGAGTTTATTGACCGCCACTGCAATGGCAGCCACCTTGCTGGCAGGCTGCGGCGGCGGCGCCGCAAGCTCGTCCGCAGCCCCTGCCGCTGATTCGACCTCTACCGAAGCCAGCAGCACGGCCGCAGAGCCCGCCGCCGATGCAGCCGCAGAGGAGGGCAAGGTCCTGAACATCTGGTGCTGGAACGATGAATTCCAGTCCCGTTTCAACGACTATTACCCCGGCGTCAAGGAGATCGCCGACGACAAGTCCACCACAACGCTGGATAACGGCGTCACCGTAAAGTGGACCATCAACCCCAACGATAACAACAACTACCAGAATAAGCTGGACGAGGCCCTGCTCAAGCAGGACAGCGCCGCTGCCGATGACAAGATCGACATCTTCCTGATCGAGGCAGACTACGCGCTGAAGTATGTGGATTCCGAATATACGCTGGATGTCAAGAAGGATGTCGGCCTGACCGATGATGACCTCAAGGATCAGTACCAGTACACCAAGGACATCGTTACCGTGGATGGCGTGCAGAAGGGCACCACGTGGCAGGCAACCCCGGGCCTGTTTGCCTACCGCCGTTCCATCGCCGAAGATGTGCTGGGCACCGATGATCCGACCGAGGTCCAGGCCGCATTGAGCGATTGGGATAAGTTCAACGATGTGGCTGAGAAGGCCGCTGCCAAGGGCTACAAGATGCTCTCCGGCTACGATGATTCCTACCGCACCTTCTCCAACAATGTTTCCGCCGGTTGGGTGGACGGCACGACCGTCAAGGTCGACCCCAACATTATGAACTGGGTCGATCAGACCAAGACCTACACCGATAACGGCTACAACAACAAGACCAGTCTGTGGAGCGACCAGTGGGCCGCCGATCAGGGCCCTGCCGGCAAGGTTTTCGGCTTCTTCTACTCCACTTGGGGCATCAACTTCACCCTGCTGGGCAACTCTCTGGCAACGCCTGAGTCTGAGGGAGGCAAGCAGGAAGTCGGCAACGGTATCTTCGGCGATTACGCAGTCTGTCAGGGTCCTCAGCCGTATTACTGGGGCGGCACTTGGATCTGCGCAGCAGCCGGCACTGACAACATCCCCACGATCAAGGATGTCATGTACTCTCTGACCTGCGATGCCGACATCATGACCAAGATCACCGAGGATACGCAGGACTACACCAACTGCAAGAGCGCTATGGATTCCATCGCAGCTGACCCGAACTTCGGCTCCGCATTCCTCGGCGGCCAGAACCACATTGCCCTCTTTGCAGAGGTTGCACCTACCATTGATATGTCCAACGCCGGTCCGTATGATCAGGGCTGCAACGAGACCTTCCAGAGCTGCTTCAAGGATTACTTTGACGGCACGGTTGACCTTGAGACCGCGAAGAAGAACTTCGAGGATCAGATCAAGGTCAAGTATCCTGAGCTGAGCAGCGTCGAATGGCCCGCATAAATACCTGCGTGCCTGTGAACAAAACGAACAAAACGAACTGAACCGCAAACGCCATGCCAGGGGCGGGGAGAGACGCCCGCCCCTGGTTTTGTTTTTATCAGATTTTGAAAGGCTCTGCCCCCAGCAGGGCAATGCCCACACAGCTAAGGAGGGCGAGACCTATGAAAACAAAGAGCAAAGGCATGAGCTACGCCAAATGGGGCTACATATTTCTGGCGCCGTTCTTTATCACCTTTTTCATCTTCCAGTTCTGGCCGCTGGCAACGACCATCTACTATTCCTTCTTTGAATATTTCCGCAGCGGCTTAAAGATCATCGGCCCCAACTTTGTAGGGCTGAAAAACTATGCCGCTATGATCAAAGAGGTGCCGAAGTATTTCAGCAATACCATGATCATGTGGCTGATGGGCTTTATCCCGCAGATCATTGTATCGTTGGTGCTGGCAGCGTGGTTTACCGATCTGCGGTTGAAGCTGCGGTTTCAGGGCTTCTTCAAAACGGTCATCTATATGCCCAACCTTATCATGGCATCGGCGTTCGCCATGCTGTTCTTTACCCTGTTTTCAAACGCGGAGACAGGGCCGATCAACTCGATCCTACTCAAGCTCGGCATCGTGGCCGAGCCGGTGCGCTGGCTTTCCAATGTCTGGACAGCGCGCGGTCTGGTTGGGCTGATGAACTTCCTGATGTGGTTCGGCAATACGACCATCATTCTGATGGCTGCCATCATGGGTGTGGACCCCGGCCTGTATGAGGCCGCCCAGTTGGACGGTGCATCCTCGACCACAATGTTCTGGCGCATCACGATTCCGCTGATCCGCCCGCTGCTTGTCTACACGCTGATCACCAGTCTCATCGGCGGCCTGCAGATGTTTGATGTGCCGCAGGTTCTGACCAACGGCAAGGGAGACCCGAACGGCTCGACCAACACCATTATCATGTACCTGAACCAGCATCTGTACAGCAAAAACTACGGCACAGCCGGTGCTATTTCGGTGCTGATGTTCCTGCTCTGCGCGGTGCTTTGCGTCATCATCTACTTTACCCTCACGCAGGAGGATGACGGCCTGACTCGTGAGCAGCGCAAGGCTGAGAAAGCCCGCATCAAGGCAGCCAAAGCAGCCGCTAAGCATCACTAAGGAAGGAGCGTGAACAGTATGCCGAACAAGACCCAAACCGCAGCCACCACTACCGCAAAGGCAAGCAAAATTCACGACCCTATGCTGACCCTGCAGCGTGCAGTGGCCTATATCGTGCTGTTTGTCCTCTGCTTTATCTGCCTGTTCTTCTTCTATGTGCTGATTGTCAACGCCACGCACAACAACTTTACCATCCAGCAGGGGTTTGACCCGCTGCCCCGCGGCAGCTTTGGCGTCAACTTCTTCAACACCACCCATGATGCCAATGTACCGATCCTGACCGGTCTGCGCAACAGCCTGATCGTGTCGGCTGCCTGCGCGGCGCTGTCGGTCTATTTCAGCGCACTGACGGCCTACGCCATCTATGCGTATGACTTCAAGCTGCGCAAGCTGGCCTTTACCGTCATTCTGCTCATCATGACGATGCCCACACAGGTTTCGGCGCTCGGCTTTTTGAACCTGATGGACTCGATGAAGCTGACCAACACCCTCTGGCCGCTGATTCTGCCGAGCATCGCCGCACCGACAGTGTTCTTCTTCATGAAGCAGTATATGGATTCGAGCCTGCCGCGCGACATTATTGACGCGGCGCGCATTGACGGCTCGGGGGAGTTCCATACCTTTAACACAGTCATTCTGCCTATCCTGAAGCCCGCCATGGCGGTGCAGGCGATATTCAGCTTTGTGGGCGCGTGGAACAACTACTTTATCCCGGCGCTGATTATTAACGATGCCAAGTGGAAAACCGTACCCATTCTGGTGGCGCAGCTGCGCAGCGCGGACTTTTTGAAGTTCGATATGGGCAAGGTGTATATGATGATCACCATCGCCATTCTGCCGGTTATGATTGTCTATCTGCTGCTCTCAAAATATATTGTGCGGGGCGTTGCATTGGGGAGCGTGAAAGGGTAAAATTACACTTACGGAGGTGCAGTGCGCTTGCGCTGCACCTTTTTAGGTGTTTGTGCGAAAAAAGCAAACGACAAAATATGGAGGAATATACGATGTCATTTCCGGAAAAATTCGTCTGGGGCGCGGCAACCGCAGCCTATCAGGTCGAGGGCGCAGTGCAGGAGGATGGCAGGGGACTGTCCATCTGGGATACCTTCAGCCATACGCCGGGCAAAACAAGGAACGGTGATACAGGGGACATCGCCTGCGACAGCTACCACCGCTGGGCAGAGGATATTGCACTGCTGAAAGAGATGCACCTGAAGGCGTACCGGTTCTCGATTGCCTGGCCGCGCATCTTCCCGCAGGGCACGGGACCAGTCAATCCGGCAGGTCTTGCCTGGTATGACCGGCTGGTCGATGCGCTGCTTGCGGCAGGGATCGAGCCTTATGTCACGCTCTACCACTGGGATCTGCCGCAAGCCCTGCAGGACAAGGGCGGCTGGCTGAATGATGATACGGCAAAAGCCTTCGCCGGGTATGCCGCCGCGGTGGCCGCGCACTTTAAGGGGCGGGTGCGGTACTATTTTACCCTCAATGAGCCGCAGTGCAGCGTGGGGCTGGGCTACAGCAGCGGTGTACACGCACCCGGTTTCCGTCTGGATGACGGCTCGGTGTTTACAGCGTGGCACAACACGATCTACGCCCACTGCCTTGCGGCCGATGCGATCCGCAGGGCTGACCCCGATGCCCGGGTCGGCATGGCCCCGACAGGGCGCATCTGCACCCCGGCAACAGACGACCCTGCCGATATTGCGGCGGCCCGCGAGGCAACCTTTGCGCTGGCGGACGGAGACTGGACCTTCACCTATGCCCCGGCACTTGATCCGCTGTGCGGGCGCGGCTGGCCTGTGATCGCGGGCGGTCAGGCCCAGCGTGTGGTGGATGCCATCCCGCAGGAGCAGCTGGACGCTCTGCCGCTGGGCAGGCTGGATTTCATCGGGATGAACATCTACAACTCCGTCATGGTGCGCGCCGGGGCAAACGGCAAGCCGGAATTCTGCCCCCGGGCCGCAGGACATCCGCGCACAGCCATCGGCTGGCCCGTCACCCCGGAGTCGATGGAGTGGGGGACACGCTTTATCTGGGAGCGGTACGGTCTGCCCATCTACATCACCGAGAACGGCCTTTCCTGCACCGACAGCATCCATCTGGACGGCAAGGTGCATGACCCTGCGCGCATCGACTTCATCCACCGCTATCTTTTGTCGCTGCGCCGCGCGATTGACAGCGGCGTGGATGTGCGCGGCTATTTTCACTGGTCGCTGCTGGATAATTTTGAATGGAGCGAGGGCTATAACGAGCGCTTTGGCCTGATCTATCTCGATTACGCAACCGGCAAACGAACCCCCAAGGACAGCGCTGTCTGGTACGCCAACGTAGCCGAAACGAACGGAAAGAACCTGTGAAAAGGCACGGCAGCACCCCTTGCTGGGAAGTTGTTCCCTTTGGCAGCTCCGGTGCTATATCTTGGCTTCTGATTCGCATCAGCCCATCGTCCGCTTCCGCTTTTTTGGAAATGATATTAAAAGCATGAAAACATCAAGCCTGTCGAATTGCTCCGACAGGCTTGATGCTTTTTATTCCTTCGATTTTTTATATTCCGTCCCCCAAATCTCCATTGCATCCATAATGGGACGCATGGATTCGCCTAAGTCGGAGAGGGCGTATTCCACCCTCGGCGGTACTTCGGGATAGACGGTACGGGTAATGATACCATCGGCTTCCATCGAGCGCAGGCTGTCCGTCAGCACCTTTTGGCTGATCCCTTCCAGGTCCTTTTACAGCTCATTGAAGCGCCACGGGCGCTGAAGCAGATTCCGCATGATGAGCAGCTTCCATTTGCTGCCGATCATCTGGACGGTGGTGGCTACCGGGCAGGCAGGGAGTTCTTCTTTGGTCAGCATATACAACACCTCTTTTTGAATGTTACACTCATAGTGTAGTGCAGCACGCTTGAAATTGCAAGAGAAAATCCCAGCCCGCCAAAGGTTACAAAAAGGTGCCTATGTAATAAAATTGTGCGTACTTGTGCCCGAAATATGTTTCAAGTACAATAAAGGCACAGGAGGGCGAAACGCCCACTGAATATTATTGGGAGGTAAACAACCATGGCTCTTTCTGATCTCTTTGGCTGGAACAAGAAGGCGGCTTCCGCCCCTGCTACGGCTTGCGGTGCTGCCGACAAGCCCGCTGAGAAGCCCGCTGCTTGCGGTTCTGCCTGCGGCGCTGCCGACAAGCCCGCCGAGAAGCCCGCCGCCTGCGGTTCTGCCTGTGGCGCCGGCGACAAGCAGTAAGGTGTAAGGAATACACCCCAAGAAAACCTTGGGGCGTATTTCCGAGAGGGCAACGGCTGTTTCACTTTCGGAAATGCGTCCCACCACAACAAGGAGGATCCCATGAAACAGTATTTTTCTTTCCAGTGGCATATCACGGATGAATGCGACCAGCGGTGCAAGCACTGCTACATTTTCTCCGAGAACTGCAATAAAAAGTTGGATGCAATGTCCTGGCAGCAAATGCAGGACACCTTTTATAACTGCCTGGACTTCTGTGCGTTCTATGACCGCCTGCCGTATTTTTACATTACTGGCGGCGACCCGATTTTGCACCCGGACTTCTGGAAGCTGCTGGGGCTGATGAAGCAGCACAGTGTTCCGTTCACCATCCTCGGCAATCCGTTCCACCTGACCGACGAGGTTTGCCGCCGCTTAAAAGAATACGGCTGTGAAAAATATCAGCTTTCTATTGACGGCTTGCGTGAAACCCACGACTGGTTCCGCAAGCCCGGCAGCTTTGACATTACGCTGGAAAAAATCGGCTGCATCAATCGGGCGGGCATCCGCTCCGTGGTGATGACCACCGTTTCCAGCACGAACATTGACGAGGTTCCCGGCATCATCGACGCGGTTGTGGCAGCGGGTGCGAACGTCTTTGCGTTCGCCCGTTACTGCCCCACCAGCGAGGAAAAGGATGTCGGCATCGAGCCGTTGCGTTACCGCAAGCTGCTCGCTGACTGCGACAAAAAATTCAAGGAATATGAAGCCGCCGGCTGCCAGACCTACTTTAACAAAAAAGACCACCTGTGGACGCTGTACGGGTACGAAACCGGGGCGTTCAAAATTCCCGAAGCCGTGGAGGACGGTATGATCTACGGCGGCTGCAACTGCGGCAACTGCCACCTGACGATCCTTCCCACCGGGGATGTGTACGCCTGCCGCCGGGTACAGAACAGCAAGGTTGCCAATGTGTTCACCGATCGGCTGGCGGATGTCTGGGTGTGCCAGATGGAACAGTACCGTGACTATACAAAGTTTGAGAAGTGCAGCAAATGCGAGCTGCTGGCGTTCTGCCGGGGCTGCCCCGCCGTGGCAAGCGGCAAGGACGGAAACTTCTATGCCGCAGACCCGCAATGCTGGAAGGAAGTAAAGAACGATGCCTGATATTTTTGAAACCATCATGCACCGCCGTTCTATCCGGCGGTTTGAGCCGAAGCAAATTGAAGAAACCGCCTTACAGCAGATTTTTCAGGCCGGGCTATATGCGCCCTGCGCGGGCGGACGGCAGGGTGTGATCTTCGCCGTCTGTCAGGACAAAGAGGTCAATGAGCGGCTTGGCAAGATCAAGCGGGCAAACTCCAACCCCCGCATGGCAACGGCAACGAGCTTTGTTTCCCGTGAGCAGCCCAGCATTGCAGATGACCCCAAGCTGACAAATGCTTTTTATGATGCCCCCACCGTGATCACCCTGTTCGCACCGAAGAATTTCCTGTTCTCCGTGGACGACTGCGCGGTTGCCGCAGAAAATATGATGCTGGCGGCGGATGCTCTGGGTATCGGCTCCTGCTATATCGGTCAGGGCTGGCCTGCCTTTGCCGACCCCTACGGGCAGGAGATTTTGCGGCAGTGGAATATACCTGCCGACCACTACGCCGTCATGCAGTTGCTTTTGGGCTACGCCAAAGAGGGCGACAAACACCCCACCCCGAAGCCGAGAAAAGAGGGGCGCGTGATCCGGATGGGAGGTGCTGCGAAATGAACGCACAAATCTGTTTGGAAAAATTGAAGCTATGCGGAGTGCTGTCCTTTGCCACCGTAGATAAAAACGGCGCACCGCAAATTCGCTGCATCAGCGCCATTCACTATGAGCCGGATTCCTTGTATTTCTTCACGGCAAGGGGCAAGGCGTTTTGTGACGAGCTACTGACCGATGGACGGGTACAGATTCTCGCTTATACCCGGTTCAAGGAAATGATCCGTCTGTCCGGCAAGGCGGTACCTGCGCAAAATCAGGAGGAAAAGATTCATACGATATTCGCTGAACAGCCCTATCTTGCAAATGTATACCCCGGTGAAACCCGGAATATCGGCATCATTTTTGAGCTTCGGGATTTCACCATCGAATACTTCAATTTGGGAGTGAAGCCCATCTTCCGTGAGAGCTATGCGGTTGGGCAGGCGGAAACCGAGAAAAAAGGCTATCGAATCACCGATGCCTGCATCGGCTGCGGCACCTGCCTGAACCACTGCCCGCAGAGGTGCATTGTTCCCGGCGGGTCATACACCATCCAGCCGGAGAATTGTCTGCATTGCGGGGCGTGCTATGAAAACTGCCCGGTAAAAGCGGTGGAAAAGCTATGACCCAGGCACAGCGGCGGTTGCTTCTCATTCAGTCGCTTTTGAAGGAAAAACCGGCATATCGGGATTTGGGTATTCCGGCAGAGCCGGAGATCCAGCGTCAGCTTTTGCGGGGGCTGCTGAATCTTCGTGTGCCACAACACGCAGATGCAGATTTTTTGCAAATGCAGGGCGCCTATCTGCAAGGTGAAACCGCAGCAAAGGTCATCACGGACATTGCCGACCTGACACCCATTCAGCCGGGGCTGTATCTCTGGCAGGGGGACATTACCACGCTAAAATGCGATGCCATCGCCAATGCTGCCAATAGCGGCATGACCGGCTGCTATATTCCGAACCACCGCTGCATCGACAATGCCATTCACACCTTTGCGGGTGTGGAGCTGCGCCTTGCCTGTGCGGAACTGATGGAACAGCAGGGTTATCCCGAACCGACCGGGCGGGCAAAAATCACCCCGGCGTTCAATCTGCCCTGTAAGTATGTCCTGCATACGGTCGGTCCGATTATCGACGGGCGCGTGACCAAAGCAGACAAAGAACTGCTGGCTTCTTGCTACCGCTCCTGCTTGGAGTTGGCAGCAGAAAACGGCTTGGAAAGCGTGGCGTTCTGCTGCATTTCCACGGGGGAGTTTCACTTCCCCAACGAGCAGGCGGCGCAGATCGCTGTGGAAACCGTCAAAGAATTTCTCAAAACACAAACCAGTGTCAAAAAGGTGATTTTCAATGTTTTCAAGGATTTGGACAAAGCTATCTACGAAAAGCTGCTCGGAGCCGCTTGAGCGGCTGCAAACAGCTTTGCGGGACTGTGATGCCGTGGTCATCGGTGCCGGAGCGGGTCTTTCCACCTCTGCCGGATTCGTTTACACCGACGAGCGGTTTAAAAAATACTTTTCCGACTTCGCGGAAAAGTACGATATCAAGGATATGTATTCCGGCGGCTTTTATCCGTTTGCCACACCGGAAGAGCATTGGGCCTATTGGAGCCGGTATATTTACATCAACCGCTATATGGATGCCCCCAAACCGGTCTATGATGACATCTTAAAGCTGGTACAGAATAGGGATTATTTCGTTATTACGACCAACGTGGACCACTGCTTTCAAAAGGCTGGCTTTGACAAAAAGCGGCTGTTCTACACACAGGGCGATTACGGTCTGTTCCAGTGCAGTGAGCCGTGCTGTCAGGAAACTTTTGATAACGAATCGGCCATTCGGCAGATGATAGCGCGGCAGGAGGATATGAAAATCCCGATCGAGCTGCTCCCCGTCTGCCCCCACTGCGGCAAACCTTTGACCATGAACCTGCGCAGCGATGATACCTTCGTAGAGGATGAGGGCTGGCACAGAGCAACAGAACGGTATGAAAAATTTCTCCGTACCCGTGAAGGGCAAAAAATTCTCTTCCTTGAATTAGGCGTAGGCTATAATACCCCAGTTATCATTAAATATCCGTTCTGGCAGATGACAGCCAAGAACCCGAACGCCGCCTACGTCTGCATCAACCAAGGGCAGGCGGTTTGCCCGCAGGAAATTGAGCGGCAGTCCGTCTGCATCAATGCAGATATTGGACAGGTTTTGCAAAGCCTGTCTGATGCCGCAATCGAGTAGGAGGCTTTCGTAAATAGAAAGCCGACGTCTCTCACCACCGTGTCTATGCGAACCACTATAAACAGGCTTAGAAATGAGAAACCGGCAAAAAGGCAGTACACCGATGTGGCAGAGGATAGGCTGCTGAAGTGATTCTGAAACCAAAATAACATCAAACCAAAAAGCGCATTGCAAAAGTACATTGCAATGCGTTTTTAAGTGCGCCCGAAGGGATTCGAACCCCCGGCACCTGGCGTCATTTCCACGCCCCAGCGTCATGCTTCTCTCCCAGATCAGCTTCGGATGCAACCCGGCGTAGCTGATGTCGTCGCTGTCGCAAAAGCAACGGCACAGCTCCGGGCAGTCGTATTCTGCGCAGGTGTCGTGATAGGGACACTTCATCATATCCACACGCCATACGCCGTTGCCGGCCTGCAATTCTTTTGAGGCAAAGCCCGCCGCCGGGCCGAAAACGCTCCGGGTGGATTTGACGAAAACGCCG
>OGXC01000986.1_pt1 | contig 22946 bp, 16 predicted proteins | sample 1576201 | NCBI WGS metagenome assembly OGXC01 (sample SAMEA3541562, study PRJEB24748) | human gut metagenome | biome: human gut; feature: human-associated habitat; material: faeces | place: China | collected 2012 | reverse complement strand
ATAAGTTAAATAGATATGTTATAAGTAGAAGAACAGATGGAACTTTTTTTGTTAATATATTTGATGGCTCACATAAATTAATTAGCGAAAATCAGATTTATAAATTAGGTGTTTGTAAAAATTGTTTATCTGAAATTAATTATAATGAATATATATATTCAAATTATGAAAAGAAAAATAATATATATTTAAATTTTTCATTAAATTCATTTTTAGAAAAATATGATACGAAATTTAATCAATTACCTAAATATACTGAAAGCAATGCACCAGTTAATCAATATCCGAGCAATTGGAATGAGATATCATTGAAATTTAGGCAGTTTAAAAACTGGAAGTGTGATGAGTGTGGAAAAGATTTTTCAATTAATAGAGGGCAGTTAGATGTTCATCATTTAGATAGTAATAAATTTAATGTTGATTATCAAAATTTAAGGGCATTGTGTAAGGTTTGTCATGGGAATCAACCAGGGCATATGAGATATAAAAATATTAATAAAATTAATACTTCAAAATAAGTGTATTATTAAATAGTGGAATATTGGAATGTGGAAAGATAGGAAATCAATTTTTAATTAATATTATATAAAGAATTACTGAAAAATAAAAATTAATACATTAATAACTATTATTGAACAGTTAGAAATAGTGAATTAAATGAATAAGAAAAAAATCTAATAAATAATGTATGCTAATAGCATACCAAAATAAAATAATAGAATATTATAATATTTTTGTATAAAGCACCTACTTAAATGTGGGTGCTTTTAAGAACTATAAAAACCAATAGACTTAAAAGTAAAAAGATAATATTAGATATATAATTAATTGCAATAATATATAGTCAGAATTTTTTAAAAATAAATAAAATAGTTAAATTTATAGTATATATTATTATGAAAAGATTAAGCAAATTTGTTATGGAGGAAAAATTAATGCTAAATATATTTAAAAAGAATTATGAAAGCCTTTGGAAGTTTTCAGTTATTCCAGGTATAGAAGAATCTACATTTAATAAAGTGTTAGAAAGATTCTATGATTTAGGTATAGCAGGACTTGTTAGAGAAAACATACAAAATTCATTAGATGGTAAAATACCAGGAGAAACTAATCCTGTTATAGTTACAATAAGAACAGGAAAAGTAAGCAAAAATGATATACCAGGATTAGAGGATATAAAAGAAAGAATAGGATGCCTTGAAGGATATAATAGTTATACAAAAGAAACAATAAATCATATGCAAAATAAAATGAATCAAGAAGAGGTTGATTATATATCATTTGAGGATTATAACACTAAGGGGCTAAGAGGAGCTAAAAATGGACAAAGTTATAGAGCAGAAGATACATGGGGAATCTATGCATATAATAAAGGTGTTCATTCAGAAGAAGAGGATGATACTTTAGAGAAGGCTAGAGGCGGATCACATGGAATAGGTAAAATTGCTTCAAATGCTGCTTCAGAATTACATATGATGTATTTTGCAAATTGCGATGAAGAAGGAAATAAACATCTAGGGGGAACTGTTCAGCTTTTAGAGCATAAGTATAAAAATAAATATTATCGTTCTACAGGGTATTTTACAGATATTAAAAAGATAGAAAATAATGAGGAAAGATTTTTCCCTTATGAAAATACATTTAGTGAAGTATTTGAAAAGAATACTAGAGGTTTAAAAATAATAATACCGTTTTTAAGAGAACAATTTAATAATGAGATAGATATTATTAAAAGTATATGTGATAGCTTTTTTATTGCAATACTTGAAAATAAATTAGAAGTTATAGTAAATGATAAAACTATAAATAATAAAACTATTAAAAAATATATAGAAAACAAAAAATATTATGTCCAAGATATAGCAGAGATGAAAGAGGAATTTACCCCATTATACTTAAGTACATATATGAAGAAAAAGCCTATGCAAATTACAATAGAAGATATAAAAGAGAAATATAATTTTAATTTATATTTTAATTATGATGAAGCAATTTCAAAAGGACGTGTAGCTATAATTAGAACTATAGGGATGAAGATTGAAGATAAAAAGGTTAAGGGAAATGTAAACAAGCCTTTTAATGCTATCTTAATACCAAATTCAACTATAGAAGATGCATTCCTAAAATCTCTTGAAAATGAATCACATACAGAGCTTTCATTTGAACATATAAAGGATCAAAAGTTACAAAGAAATGCTAAAAGGTTTATAAATAATATATCAAAGGTAATGTCAAAGATAATTGAAGATGAAATTAAAAAGAGTAATCCTACAGATGGAGCGATGAATACTGAAGATGTATTATACTTTGTAGAAAATCAATTTAAGCAAGAACTATCAGATTCACTTGGAACAGTAAGATTAAATAGTGGAGATAAAGAAAAACTGTAGTGAAGGTTGAGCAGGACATTCCAAAGAAGAAAGATCCTAAAGATAAGAAAGAAAAAGGTAAAGAGAAAAAGAAGCCTTTAAAAAAGGTAAAAAAGAAATCAAGAAATGATGAAAATGATATTGAGCAGGAAACAGAAGAAGGTACTTCAGAAAAGTTAATAACTTATAATGCTCATCCAGATAGAGTTGAAAGGTTAATTATAAAGGATAAAGAATATGTAAAATTTGATTTTACTGATACTCATGAAATGAAGAAAGTAAAACTATGTGATATTACATTATCAGTTGTTGATGGAATGGGACAAGAATATGAAAATGAGTTTAATATGAAAGATAATTATGAGTATGCAATTGATAAAGCTACAGGGCATAAATGTAAAATAGAAAATAACTTAATTAAAAATGTAAAAGTAGTTAAGGGAAATGTACAAATTGAGTTAAAGCTAAAAGAAAACTGTAATAAGGCTTTAAAATTTATGTACTACGTGGAGGTGTAATATGATTTACAAAAAGGATGCAAATTTTCCATATCCTATATTAACTAATACATCAAACAGTTATGATAATTGTAGCTTTATTTTAGATGTTAATTTAGAGGAAAACACTAATGAGTATATATTTGAAATAAATTATGATATTACTTCTTCATTTATTGAAAAGTTATTAAAAGATAGACAAGCAACTTTAGTTTTAATTATTCAATCTAAGGATAATAAGTTCTTCAATATTGATTATGGACAAAAGACTATAAGTATTTCAAAATCAAGAATATCTTTAAGCAAAAGAACTACAATTCAGTTATTTGTGCAATCAAATGAAGAAATTAACTTTAAATATAACTATGATTTAAGTTCTTTCTATGAAGAATTTAAAGATGAAATTGATGTGCCTAAAAATTCAATATTAGGTTTTTCTAATTATGTAGTATTTGAAGGAAGTAATAATAAGCCTTTAGAGTTATTTGAGAAAAAAGTTAATCCAAATCTAAAGTCAGATGTAAAAATTGAGTTTGGTACTGAAACAATTATTATAAATTATAAAAATGAAGCTTTACAATTCACTGATTTACCACAAAGTAGTACATTAAATAATCCTTATGTGTATATGGGACTACAAAAAGCATTGTATAGATTTATTGTAAATAATGATGAAGATCATGAAGAGGTAGATTTAGAAGAAATGGAAGCTCCAAGTGATGGATTAGACTTTAAATTATACAATCTTATGAGAAAGAAAAAGATTAGTGAATTGAATATAGAAAATATTGATGAAGTTATTTATTCTATATCAGATAAAATGCTAGAAAAATACACATCTGCAGTAAGGAGGTTATATTCTGATGGAAATTAGACTTTTAAAGAATGGATATAAAAAAAGTGAGCAGTTTTATAATGACTTTTTAGAAGATCAAGTGAAAAGTAATGATGATTATTTTTCAGGAGATGTAGTTTATATAGATGAAGCACCAGATTTTCCAATCTATATGGGAAGAGGTAGTGAAAGTGAGAAAAAGAAACTATTTATAGAAGCTGTAAATGTAATATCTAAATATTACTTAAAAACTGATAGGGATGTGCATTTTGATGAATTATTTTGGCACTCACTATTTTGTGTTTATAAAAGAGAGTATTTGCTTGATAAATATCCACAGATAAAAGAAGGAAAAAAAGAGTTTGACACTGTAGTTATTAAGAATTTTGATTGGCAAAATTATATCTATAAATGTGTACTAGCAGCACAGTATGTAAATGATAATGTTGATAGTGAAGAGGAAAGGCAAAGATATTATGAACTTATCTTTGATAATCTTGATTTGTATAACTATATTATCAAATATGAGATTTTTAGAAATGAAAAGTTCTTGTTAAATATTTTGGATATTATTGATGAATTAGACTTAGCTAAAGTAATGAAAGCTAAGATAAAGGATAGACCTGATCTTGGTAAGGATGAACGTGTTGGTAGAAGGGTTATATTTGAATTTAATAAAAGTTATCCTGTAGTTTTATCACCTATGCTTGATAAGGAGAGTTTGAAGGAACCGTTTTTAGAGTACCTTAGTTATTATTATGATATAAGTAAGATAAAAGAAAAGGTTATGAATTAACATAAAGATAATTGTGAAAAAATTTAGTTATATAACATGAAAATAACAGAAGAAGTATATTGTATTTTAATTAAATTTTAATTGTATGAAATAAAAATTGGTAAAAGTAAAAAGAATGTCGAATTTCTTGAGTTTAAAAAGGTTTGATTATAGAATTACAATAAATAAAAACTAATTATATTACAAAAGAGGAAGTTACTTATGGAGTTTTTAACAGTAAAAGAAATTGAAGAACAATTAAATATACCAAAAAAGATGTTAGATAAATTTAAGGAAAAAGGATTGAAAGTTACTAATAATAAATTCAAATTTGATGAGGTATTAAAATATAAAGAAATTGCATTAGCTAATATTGAGAATTTAAAAGTAGGACAAGAATATACCAATAATGAAATTGCAGATATATTTGGATGCTCTACTCAAGGTGGAATGAGAAGATCACATTATACTAATTCATTAGTTATATTTTCAGATCATACAAAAGGTATATATGATGATATATGGAAAAATGATGTTTTACATTATACTGGAATGGGACAAGAAGGAGATCAGGTTTTAGAAGGGAATCAAAATATTACGCTATATAACAGTAGAATAAATGGTGTTAATGTTTATTTATTTGAGACATTAATTCCTACTAAGCATATTTATAGGGGACAAGTAGAAGTAGTTGAAAGTCCATATATGGAAAAACAAAATGGAAGAACAGTTTGGATATTTCCAGTAAAACCAATTGAAGATTCGCTTGTATCTATTGAATTAATTAATGAAGTAGATGAAAAAAAGAAAAAGGAAGCTAAGAAGCTGAATATGGAACTATTAAAGAAGAGAGTACTAGATGTTAATGAATCAGGAAGTAGGGAAGCTAAAACGATAGTATATAAAAGAGATCAATTTGTTGCAGAATATACTAAACGTAGAGCAAATGGAATATGTGACTTATGTAATAATGAATCGCCGTTTACTGATAGAGATAATGAACCGTATTTAGAATGTCATCATGTTGAATGGTTATCAAGAGGTGGAAAAGATAATATTTATAATACTGTAGCTTTATGTCCTAATTGTCATAGAAGAGTACATGTATTAGATGATTCTAGAGATGTAAATGAATTAATTAGAAAAATAGAATTTTATAAAATGATTAAATAAATTATAGGTGCATATTTTTATGGTAAAAATAAATTCAGTTTTTAGAAATGAAATTGAAGGTTTTGGATCATGCGGAAGTGGATTTTATGAAGCTATAGAATTAGCTAAGAATGGTTTAGATGATGAATTTAAAAACATGGACAAGAAAGAATTTATTAAATATGTAGGAACGATTTGTTATATAGAGCCTAGATGTCAAGATATATATATAATTAAAAGAAATAGAATATTAAGCTTCAAAAATGATGTAAAAAAATTAAAAGAAAATTAGCGTTTAAATAAGGAGTAGCAATGGGAATAAAGAAAATGCAGGGAGTAGCTGCACATATAGAGTATATAAAGAAAGATTATGATAATATTAAGTTTATAAACTGTAAGTTTTGGAAAAATGAAATTTGCTATAATACTCTTTCTACAAAGTATGGAGAAGCTTGTTATACCAAAAGGGGATGTATGTATTCTATACCTTTGCCATCAGGTAGCAAAAAGAAAATAAAAATAGAGGATAATAATAAAGGTGAAAAGCTAAATATTTCAACGATTACTTATACTTATAAGGTTAGTGATATAAAAAAGAATTATTTTAATAAAGATATTACAACAATAGTAAAAGTAGATCATAAGCCATATAAGGTAGAGTGTAAATATAACTCAAAGAATGGTAAATTATTATTTGTAATATGGTATAAAGTTAATAGTAAAACTTTTGTGATTAATTATGAATTATTTTTAAATAAAGCTATAAGAGTATCAGGAAATGAAGTAATATTTACAGTTAAAATTGATGATATAGTTGATAGTATGAAAAAGATAAATGAAGAGAGAATTGCAGATTTTATTAAAAGTGAAAATAAATCTAACATAATAAGAAAAGCTATTGTGAGTGATAGCAAAGATGTAATAAATAAAATAGATTCATTAATTAAATTTACAGCTTATGTAATTATTAAAGGGTTTATGGAAATATATTAAAAATTATAAAAACAAAAAAGAAATAATTAAAATGAAGAAGTTACAAGAGAATAGAAAGTATATAGTTTAATGGTATAAATTTTATTATTAAACAGTAGAGGGAACTGTGTAAAGTCGAATATATATAGATATTTATATATAAATTTGTAATTTGAATTTCTATTTTAATTTTATTATGAAGGAAATGAATATAATTATAAGAGGTTTAATAAATAAGTATAAAAAAGTTTAATTAAATAAAAAATGTTAAAAATGGAGATTTATAATAAAGTTATGATATTAGATGGTGAGTTCTTTAGTGTAAAAAGTAAAGATTATAATGAAAAAACATTAAATTGTGTAATAGAAACTGTAGAAAAACTTGATGAGATAGATGATAAACCTTTAATGATGCTAGGAAAAATACAAAGTGGTAAGACTAGATCTTTTATAGGAGTAATTTCATTAGCATTTGATAATGGATATGATTTGGCTGTGGTGTTAACAAAAAATTCAAATGCTTTAGCAAAGCAAACTACAGCTAGAATGAAACAAGAATTTTATGATTTTAGAGATGATGATATTATTGAAATATTTGATATTATGTGTATACCACCTAATATGTCACAATTTGAACTAGATAAAAAGATGATTATTGTTGTTAAAAAGGAAAAGAATAATATTCCAAAGCTTATGGACTTTATAGGAAAATATTCTTTACATAAGGATAAGAAGTGTTTAATTATAGATGATGAAGCTGATTTTTGTAGTATAGGGTATGATAAAAATAAGGATACTGAAGATTTTGATTTGAGAAGAATAGCATCTCAGATAAATGATTTAAGATTGCAGCTTACGTGTAAGTTTATACAAGTAACAGCTACTCCATATTCTTTATATTTACAACCAGAAACTATTAATTTGGGAAGTGAAAAGCAGATTAGACCAGTAAAACCAGCAGATACTGTTTTGGTACCACATGGAGATGGTTATATAGGTGGGGAATATTATTTTGATAGAGATAAACATCCATTAGGTGAATATTTATTTCATGCTATAGAAGAAAATGAATTACAAATAATTAAAAGTTCCGATAGAAGAAGATTTAAAGATGAGGAAGTCCTAATTAGTGATAAGGTAACAGGACTTAGAACGTCAATAATTAATTTTATTGTGGCAGGGTGTATTAGAATCATTCAAAATGGTGGAAATCCAAGAGGAAAGAAAAATAAGTTCAGTTTTATTATTCATACTGAGATATCTAAAGCAGCCCATAACAGACAAGAAAATTTAATAAGTATGTTAATTGAAAAGTTAGAGGATGAAGTTAAACATGATAGTAATCTTTTAGATAAATACATTGAAGAAGGATATAATGATTTAGCTAATTCAGTTGATAAATATGGATTTACAGTTCCTTCTTTAGATGAAGTTAATAAATATGCAAAAAAAGCTATTAAAGAACAATGGATAACTAGAGTTATAGTAAATTCAGAAAATGATATTAATGCATTATTAGATGAAGATGGGCAATTAAGGCTTAGAACACCACTTAATATATTTATAGGTGGACAAATATTAGATAGAGGAATAACAATTGCTAATCTTATTGGATTTTATTATGGTAGATCACCACAAAAAATGCAACAGGATACTGTTTTGCAGCATTCAAGAATGTATGGATATAGAAGTAAAGAGGATTTGGCTGTAACTAGATTCTATACAACTAAAGATTTATATAATAGAATGTCTAAGATTAATGATTTCGATACTAAATTAAGAGAAGATTTTGAACAAGGAAACTTTAAAAAAGGGGTTATTTTCATTAGTAAAGATGAAAATGGACGAGTTATACCATGTTCTCCACAAAAAATAATGATTAGTAATACTCATGTGTTAAGACCAGGTAAAACTGCTACTCCAGTTGGATTTCAAACTGGATATAAGACTTATATTAAAAAGAATATTGAAATTATAGATAATATTCTTAAGAAAAATAATCACGGGCAATTACAGGGGAGTTATAAAATAAGTAAGGAAGAGGCTTGTGAAATAATAAAAAATATATATGCATCAATAGAAATTGAAAGTGATAATTGCATTGATGAAAAAGCATTTAATTCTTTAATCAACTATTTAAGCAAAACTTATGTTAATGTATATGTAGGAGTAGATAGAAAAATATCTAGATTAAGAAAAACATCAAGATATTATTCAGACATGCCGTATAATAGGGATAATGATTTAAGAAAAGCTAAATTGATGGCAACTAAAGAACCTACATTGATGTTAATGAAACAAATTGGTACAGAAGAACTAGGATGGAGAGGTGCAGAATTTTACTGGCCAGTATTAGTAGTACAAGATAGTATAGATACAGCAGTATATACATCAGAGCTATTGAAGTAGTATAAGTTTATTAATATATAGTGAAGTTAAAATTAGAAGTATTTGAATATTTGTTGATTATAAGAAGCTATTACAAAATGGTTTTTATCATTTTGTAATAGTTTATTTTTTGTGTTTAGAATACCATAGGTTCGACATGTAGTTACGGAAAGTTTATAGTAGTGAGTAGAAATAATAGAAGTAAATGAATGCAAAGATCATACACATATGATTGTTAGTATACCACCTAAATTGAGAGTTTTACAGTTTATGGAATATTTAAATGAAAAAAGTTCATTGAGGATATTTGAGCAACATGCAAATTTAAAATATAAATATGGAAATAGGCAGTTTAGGTGTAAGGTATATTATATTGATACAGTAGGATGAAATAAAAAGGCAATAGAAGAGTATATCATGGTAATTTGGTAAAGAAAGGAGATTAATATATTGAACTTTAGGGGTAGCCATTGAAAATATGCGGTTGGCGAATGGTTCAACGTGCCAGTAACACAGCTAGCAACATAGCTTTATATGTACATAGCAAATCACCTGTTTGACAGGTGTCGTGATTCAACAGAAAAATTTAAAAATATAAAAATTTAATTAAAAATTTAATATAATAATATTTTTGTTTTAAAATATATAGATGCAAAAACTTAATTTTAATATAACTATAATAAAAATGCATATATATGTAAATATATAGATAAATAATAATATTAAGGGGAGAATGGTTGAGAAATACAGGGTATAATTAATGATATTTATAACATTTAACAGCAGGATTCGACATAGGAAAAGTTTTTCGTGTTATATAATATAAGTAGATGATTTATTAGTGTAAGAAATTAATATATTTCTAAAATAATGAAGAGTTAAGATAACTTTTAAAGTAAGGTTTTCGTAGTTTAGAAGTATAAAATTGGATATTATGCAAGTGAAGATAAAATAATAATTAATGAAGGAGAAAAAATGATTAAATATTTTTGTGAAACATGCAATATTGAAAGTGATTTAAGCACATGTTCAGTTTGTGGGGAAAGAACACAAATTAAATCAAAGTTATATTGGTGTAAAGAATGTAATATACCTATATATGATGAAAATTGCTCTTTGTGTGGTGGAAAAGGTGAAGGAAGTACTACTGACATGAGACCTGTATTTCCTGAAGAAAGATTGCTTTTAGAGATATTAATAGGAGAACCATTTAAATTTTTAAAATCTTCTGTGTGGAATGGCTCAGGTAATAGATATATAGTTGATGGAAAGGCATTAAAAGTATCTATTTCGGATTTAATGAAAATGGATGCCACAGAAGTTATTGCGAAGCTAGAAGATTTAAAAAATCAAAACACATATGAGTATTTTAATAAATATATAGAAAAGTTTAAAAAGGCTAACATAGGAAGATTTAATTCTATAGTATCAGAGGCTACTCAATTTATAATTGAAGAAAAGAATGGTTATGGAGATGATGAAACATTTGTATCTTTCTCTGGAGGCAAAGATAGTACTGTTGTGAGTGATTTAGTAATTAGAGCATTAGGTAATCCAGGAATTATACATATATTTGGAGATACAACACTAGAGTTTCCAATGACAGAAGAGTATGCAAAGAGGTTTAAGGAGAATCATAGAAAAACACCATTTTTATCTGCTAGGAATAAAGAAAAGAATTTTTATGATATGTGTGAAGTTGTAGGACCTCCAAGTAGAGTTATGAGATGGTGTTGCATAGTGTTTAAAACTGGTGCAATTACTAAAAAGATAAATTCTACATTTAAGAGTAAGAAAAAAATATTAACATTCTATGGAATTAGAAGAAGTGAATCTGTAAGTAGAAGTAAATATGATAGATCAACAGATAGTCCTAAGATAACAAAGCAAAAAGTATCTTCACCTATTATAGATTGGTATGATTTTGATATATGGTTATATCTATTAACTACTAATATAGATTTTAATGATGCATATAGACTAGGATATTCTAGAGTAGGATGTTGATACTGGTATTTCACCTATTCATATTTTGAAAAATACTTAAAAATATACAACTGAAATAGTATAGATTAAATATTTAACTCAAATAATATTAAACTTTTAAGTGTTTTTGAGAATATGATATTAAGAATAGTATGCCCATTTAGGGTATATTTTTTTATTATATTTAATTAATAGAATAAAAAATTAAAGTAGAGAAAGGATGATAATTAATACTATGAATAATCTGCCAAAGTCTCTAAAAGTTGAAAGTGCGTATCTTGAGCAGATGTTGGATATGAAAAACTTTTCAGCTAGTTACAAAATGTTATGGTTATACGCTATATATAAAGAAATTATTATGGGTAATAATGAAGTATCAGTAAAGAAGCTTATTTCTAGAATGGTAGGATTAGTATGGTATCCAATTATATATTACAAGTTAAATCTAGGAGCCCAGGATAAGTTAAGTGATATAGTATTATATGTTCATGATACATTAAAAATATCAAGAGAAGAAAATGAACATTATGTATCTGATTTTATATTTAGAAGTGATGATAAAGATTTAAATAAAAAAGTAAATAATATAAGCCTGTATGTTCAGTATAGACTTATTAGACCGCTATACGAAAATAACATTAAGACTAGAGAATCAATTCTAGGAAGAAAATTAACAGACAGTGAGCTACACTCATATATCGCAGACTTATCAAATACAGATATTAAACCATTTTATAAGATTGACAGAGAAAATAAGAAGATAATATTTGGAGAGTTATGGGCTGAATATATTAGAGATAATCAGGCTATAATTGAAGGATGGATAAATTATAAATTTATCTGTTATTTACAAGTTAAAAATCCTAATGTACCTTCGATACCTTTTAAAATACATCAACCAGTTAAACGTAATTTAACAAAAGCAAAAAAATACTGGAAGATAATTGGAGATGAGATTAAAATAAAAGATATATATACTGATAAGGTATTGGAGCAAAAAAATTTTGATAAATATGGAGAGGTAAGTATAGACCATTTTATACCTTGGAGTTTTGTTTTGCATGATGAATTGTGGAACTTAGTACCTACATTTAAAAATATCAATAGTTCTAAAGGAAATAACTTACCTGATTTAGAGCAATATTATAATGAATTTTGTGAATTACAGTATATTGCATTTACTATTGCAAGGCGTAGCAGCAAAATACCACCTAAATATCTTGAAGACTATTTTAATGTAAATAGATATCTTTATAGTCTAGATTTAAATGATAGGTGCTCAAAAGATATATTTATTAATTCGTTAAGGAAAACAATATCTCCACTTTATCAAATAGCTAGTAATCAAGGTTATGGTAATTGGAGCTTCAATATAATATAGAAAAGGAGAACTATATGGTTTCACCATTAGATGTAAAAAAATTTAAAGCTAAAAGTACAGCCAATGCAGTAATTAACTCATTACAAGGAATAGAAGTAGACGATATTATTACTGAACTGTTTATAAAAGGGGAGAGTAAAGAGTCGGAAGAATTAATTAAATTGTTTGAGAAGCAGTTGATATTCAGTAAGATAAATGAGCCAGAGTTTAAAGGTAATTTATATAAATTTTTTAAAAAGACAGCTTTACACATAGCAAAAGAAAATTTAATAAAGGATTTCTTTAGATTTGCTTACAAAATGTATATTAATCTAGAATGTAAAGAAGTAAATAAAGGGATTGTGAATGCTTATCTAAGTTTAATTATGGAACAAGCATCATATTTAGAGAGCCAATTTAAAACAATATGTGGGATTACTGAATGTGGAATTCCTATTGAATGTGATGAAATATATAGGAAGTTTGAGTATCCAATAATAGAAGTAATGAACAATAAAAACAGACCAACAAATACTAAAAGTTTATTTTCATTAGTACAAAAAAAATATAAATTGCTAGGTTATGACATTAGTAATCAAGAAGAATATTCTATGTATGTTGCAAATCAGCAGCTAATAACAAACATGTTATTCCATATGGCATATTTGATTGATGAGCACCATGTTGATATAGTGCCAGAACCTCATTATTTACCTTGTGCTGGCTTTGAAGGTAATATTAGGGCAATAAATGATACAGCGTATTATAAAGAGGCTCTAATGACCAGAAAATACATGCTACCTCAAAATGGATTAGTATGCGAAGTTCAGGAAATAGAAGCTATTGAAGAAATACTGTTAATGGAGAGATTCTTAGATAATGGTGTTGTTATGTTATATAAACTTAAAATGAGCAATGGAGGATATACTTCAGGATTTTATGATATTAATAATAAACTATTCTTTTCTGTATGGAGAAGCTCTATAAATGGTCAAAGATATCATAAAATGATAGAAAACTTTGTTCTTGAAACATATACAAGAGCTACTACTAATAGTATCAATACTAATGATGATTTAGGTTATGAAAATAGCTTTAAATTCTACTATAAATTTGATGAAGAGCAGTCATCAAGTAAACATAAGTATAGAAAAGGCGAATATATTCAAGAGGTAGCTACAATTAAACCATATATACGAAAGTTACCTATAGGAGCTAAAGCGTCTGATGAAGCAAAAGAACTTGCTTCAAGATATGGTTATATTCTTGAAGATGGAGAAACTTTTGTAAGTGAATTTAAAAAGAATATTAATCGTAACTCAAATTATAATTAGATAACGTCTATAAAATAAAAGCAATGAAGTTAAACAACTCCATTGCTTTTATTTAACTTAATCAAAAAAGTTGGGATTTAATGGTATAATATTACTTGTTTCTCTCTTTTCTTCATCTTCTGAAAGTGATTCCATGCAATTACTTTCATCATTCAACATACTGATATCCAATAAGTCCGATGTTGATGTTGTTGGATAGTAGATATTTTTCATTATCTCAACAATATCATTCTTACCTAATTTACTTACACAATCTCTATTTATTAAATACTCGACAAGATTCATAATTCTAATTTCTTGATTTATTTTTCTTTTCTCTTTAGAATCATCTTTAGAGGATTTTAATTGGGATTTTAGAGATTTATTTAGGGCAATACTATCATTCAATGACTTTCTTAGTGAAGATATTTCCTCCTTTAATTTATTATTTTCTTCTTCAATGAATTGAATTCTATCAAATGCCTTACCATAACTATCCTTAAATATATTTAAAAGTGCTTTTTGAGTTTTCTTATCATTAGCATATGTTTCTACAATTGTATCTACATTTAATGTTATTTTTTTAAATCCATTAGTAGAATCAATTTTATTAGCATTAAGTAAAGTATTTTTCTCGTTAAATTCATTGATTAGTTGCTTAATTTCTAAATTACGGGAAAAATCTTGATAAATAAGATTTGAATACCCTATTTTTTTAGAATACGAAACTAAGTCAGAATATTTTAATTTTCCTACATAAGGGTTAGAGGATACATATCTTTGTATTATTTGGATTAATTCGTCTGTGCTAATTTTTCTTGCTTTACCCATAATTTCCTCCTAATTTATTTAGATTCTAACAATGTTAGAGCCCTAATAATATCATCTATTTTACTTAACGAAATTGAATAGATTTCAGAAAAATTTGAAATAGATTTACTGTTATTAACTAAATCTTGAAGTAGTTTTACCTCAATTTTCATATCAGCCTTAAGATTTGCTTTTGCATCAGTTATAGCAGAGTAATCATCAGGTTCAAAATATTCACAAATAGAGTGATTACCTTCGACCCTGTAACACTTGGTTTTATCATTTTTTATAGCAGGATAACAACAGAAACCACCATCAACTTTTTCTTTATTTACTTTATTTAAAATTAAATTTAAAGTGTTTTGTGAATTGCTTTTTGTCACACGTTTAATATTATTAAATACAGAGTTTTTCTGAAGTTTAAGTCTTTTTCCATAACTAAGGGCATAACTACTAGAAAATGTTTCAATATGATTATAATAGCCTTGAGTAGTTGTAATTTTATCATGACCAGCTAGTTCCATAACTGTTTGAGGTTCATTACCAAGTAAAATTAAATTTATTATAGCTATATGTCTTGTATCATAGGGAGTTAACTTTTCAATTGTAGAGTTATTTCTACTCCTAGATTCAAACGTAGAAATAGGTTCTTTACCATACTCATTACGAACTACATTTCGGTAGAATTTTTGAAGCAATACACTCAAATCTGTATCAGTAAAGGTATTAGGATTTAATTCTCTTGGAGCTTTATTTTGCTTATCTCCATATTTTAAAAATACTTCTCCAGGAATTATAAGCTCTGGCTCCTTTTTACCACAAATATCTTTAACCATGTTTTGATAATTAACTATAAATTCATATAATGATTTATTTATCAAAATTGTTTGATTATAATAGTAATCTTCTAAGTCATATCTTTTTACTATTATAGAGCTTGATTTAGCCTTACTTCTTTTTATTTCTATTGCATATTTACCATCTTTTTCAGATACACAATTGAATTGCATGGATAAAAATTCAGTGGGTCTATTTGGAATTATACTAGTTATTTTCCACCAAAGGAAAATAGGGAAGTATTCAAAATAGTCAGATAGATTTTTATTATCAATAATATCATTAATTATTTCAGCAAAAGTAAAAATATCGTCAAACGAAGGTAATGTCTTAGAATTAACTATTTTTCGCTTTAAATTAAATACATAACTATCTAATTCTTCTGCAAGCTCTTTAGGGAGTTTTACATATTCGCAAAATTGTAAAAATGGCTTTATATATTGAGCTCCTATTTCATTTAATGCACTAAATCCAGTATTTACAACTGCTTTCAATAGAAGGTTTAAGCGTGATATATCAGACCTAGAAGATATATAATATGAAACAAAACTTCTATATGCCAACTGAAAATCATAAACAGACATTGAAAAGAACTTACTAAATTTTTTAATATAATACTCACTAGAAAATGTAAATCTATTATCAATACCACCAACCTTGAAAATCCAATAATCATCAAAAAAGCTACATGTCATGTTTATAGTACCAAGCTCTTTAAGATGGTTAAAGTGATTGAAATATTCCAATTTATTATCAGGAGAAAATATATGATTTTCCATTTTTATGATATTTAATTCTTCAATAAAATTTGTATTTAACATTAGTTAATCCCCTCCGTTATACAACATTGTACTAACTCTTTATACCTTTGAGTATTCAAAAGATTGGATATTGTTTCTTTTCCAAAAATATCAAACATATCCAATATAGTTGGTAAATAAATTTCTTGCAATCTACCTAAATGAATTTCTTTATCAATTCTAGAAACAGAATTGTCAAGGTTATCTAACAACTCATTAAACTTGTCTTCTAAATAAAACATAAAGTATTTTAAACCAATCAAGTAAACACAGCCAATGCAACTTTCAGTTCTATAAGGGCATTTCCTATTTTCATCTACGGATATTTCTTTTAGGGTATTATCTATATTTTTAATAATTTTAAATATGCACTTTGTATGAGGGTGCTTACCATAGTTATTTTTACCGAAAAGTAATTCATCAAGAAACTTATCTTTTCTATCCTTTGTTGTTAATGCTGTTGCCATAATCCGTTTTATTTCATCACTTTTTATAGCTAAAGTTTTAATAATTGTCTCAATTTCATGTGGAGTCAGTGAAAGAGAGACAATTTTATTAGCTTGATTTAATATAGACATATCATTAAATTCATCATCTACTAGAGAAAGAAGATTATATTTTACACTACCCATTGTACCAACAGCAAAAGCCATTACAGATGCTTTTGATATATCTTTATGAAGATATATTTTAGTCGTATTAGATAATAGTTCAGGGGTACTCTTATGACCTCTTAACTTTTGTGCCAAATAATAACCATAAGATAAGCCGAATTCCTCACTTTTTTCAGTAATTAAAGTTAAAAAGCTCTTAGTAGCTTTTATATTATTAAAAGTATCTCCCAATATAGCTGTTAAATCAGTATCAAATTCTTGGGAAAATATCTTAGTCAAATTTTCTATACCTGATTTTGTGAATATTCTGTCGTATCTTTTCACTTTTTTATTTGTTACTTTAGTTAATTTTTTGTTAGTTTCATTTATACAAAGCAAAAGTGCCAAATGCTTGCATAGAAATTTGGGTATAACACATAGTAAATTTTGTTGATTTTTATTTGCTACAAGATTAAATCTATTAACTTTATTTTCTATATCTTTACAGATAGTTAAAGACAATCTTTCAGACAGCTCGTTACCATCTTCAAGCCATTCTATAAAATTATTATATTCTCCTAAATTACTTATTAAATTTAGGTTAGGAGAGGGAAGTTTAGTGCTTAAATCATTTCGCCTCCATGCCAAACATAAATGAAGAAATACATAACATAAGGCTGATGATACATTCCAGTTATAATAGGTCTTTTTTAATAAAGATTTATTTTCAATAATATCAATTAGAGCTATTGCTAAATTAATAAAAGACTCTTCACCATATGGTTCAACTTTTTTTGTGCCTTGAATTAATTTATGAAATACAACATCTTTAAAATTATCATTAGTTATACGTAAATAATTAATAAATCCAATCCATGCCTCTTTAACCCTACATTTTGAAGAAGAAAGAATAAGCAATTTATCTAATTGTTTATTTAAACTATCACCACTTAGTAAAGTTAAATCAAGTTTTAGATTATCACACAATATATTATATAAATCATAAAATGCTGCATCAAAGCTACCATGAGTCCTTCTTTTATTTGACCTATATAAAACATATTCATTTAAGAGTTTCAAAGTTTCTGGTATTAATATATCTTTAGGGTTAGGATAATAGTCAATTCTAATAGAATACCTTTGGAAGATTGTTGAGGCATTAGATAACACTTTTTGATAAGTATAAAATTTACAATACTTTTCAGCATCTTCTCTTTTTACATACAATTGCCCAGTAACTAAAGGTAAATCTAAATGTACATTGATACCTTGAGCCTCTAATGATTTTCTTTCTATATTGCAGGTTAAATTTAGAGTAGTAGCAATATAATTCGTGTTAACATAAGACCGCAAGATATCAATTGTTTCATCAAAATCTTTTTTATTTATAAATAAATCACATATAGGAACACGAATACCTATAACTCGAATATCGCTATTACTGAATAAATTAAATTTATAATTAAAGCTATAGCTACCTAAAGATTTAGGTGGTGAAATAAATTCTAATAAAACATTTTCAATTTCACTATAACTAACATAATTATGAGAAAATTCTTCATGAGACATATTATAATATTCTTCATATGTCAAATTATTCAAAGATAGAATTTCACTTTCAAAAAAGACTTTAATTTTAGATAAAAGAAGATTGCTATCTTCTTTTGTAATTAAATTAGCACCAGTAAAGTTACCAAGGTGATTTGGTGAAATAAAATCTAAGTTATTATCTCTCATAATATTTTGTATCATAGAAGTTTCCATCTGTGTATATTTACCAACTATAAATAATTGATTTATGCTAGCTAATACTTCTTTAGACGTAAGGCAATTAGAGTTAATAACATATTTAACACAATTAATTATATTATTAAAATCATCAAGTGATATAAATTTATCCTTAGATAATAACGGAATATCATATATCTTAACATTTTTTCGTAATAGACAATTTAATAATCTACTAGGGGAGGTAATCGTACTACAATGATTAATTTTTGTAAGCTCCTTAGATAGTAATTTTATAGACTTACTTTGATTATATAAATTAACTTGTGCATCTATATAGCTGTTTTCAATATAAAACACCTTATCAATCTCTATGATAAAATCTTTGTTTAAAGTTTTTATCGTAGAATTAGAAATACTTATTATATTTTCAAATAATGATATGAAATCCGTAAGTTTCATATACTTATTACTTTCTAGCATTATTAAATTCCTCCCAAATTAAATCTATAACGGCTTGCATTTTTTTATTAATAGTTGGTGCAAGGTATATTTTTTGAGTTTTAATATTATTATTTGTATCACCTCTATAATTTGCAATAGTAATAGGATTTTCTTCACACTCCTCTTTAAGAAATTGAGTGAAAAAGTATCTTAGAGAATGAGGTGTTAGTTTTCCAGTTTCTAATATTTCTTTTTCTAAAACTGCATCTTCTACACCCTTTTCTGCAAGTAATAAAACATTTTTATACAATAAAGTAGTAAGTTTATTGTATCTTTTTAAATATGTTTTCTCTAACATAGCAGTTCCATTATTATTTAAAAATAATGCTCCATAAATATTATTATTTAATCCTTTAGATATTAAAAAGTCTATATGCTTTTTATAGTAAAATTTAACTATTTCTGAAAATCCCTCATATACTAGCAAGTTCTTTTTTACTTTTATATTACCAGTTAATTTACCATCAGAACGTAATATCTCATCTTTAGATAAATCTATCCATCCTCCTAGAATATCGTTATCAAATCCTTTTAACCTACCTCTATGAATCTGAACTACTTCGCCAGCTCTTAATCCACAAAAAGCTCCTAAAACTATTCCAAAAGTCATCATCGGGTCTTGAGATTCTGAAATCTCAATAAGTTTAAAAACAGTATAAACACCTGCACTGGTAACTTTATGTCTTTTTGTACTGCCTTCTAAACGTTCATATGCAACAATATCATTTAATACTTCAATTTGAGTAGAAGATAGCCCATTTTTATCTTTTACTATTTTAGTTGAAAAAGAAAAATCACTTTCTTTCATATATTTCATTTTAAATAACTTTTTATTAGTTTTTGGTATCTTTTTAATGCAAAGCCAATATGCAAAATGTTTAATTACATGATTTGTTTTATCTACTATATCAGCATTTCTCCACCTATTGAGCTTATCATCAGCTAACAATCCTTTAGAATAAAGATTTAGAAATTCACCTATCATCTCGAATTTTAAATCCTCTATGGAAGTAATTTTTTGCTTACTTTCATTAAATACAAAATTTAAAAATTTTATCAATGGAATTACATAAAAGTTTTTTTGGGTATTAAAAGATTTATTAAGTATTGAGAAGTTCTTTATTTTATCAAACAGAAAGTCTGTGAAAATATGAACTTCAGTATCATTATTTTTAAATAGACCTATATAAGTAACTAATTGACCATTAAATGGGATATTTATTTTTTCATATGAAAAAATAGTTGCCTTGTTCTTTTCACATTTCATTCTTTCCTCAACTCTAATTTCTCTCACTCTCCCCTTTAAGATATTGTATACTTCTATTCTATACCATTTACTTCCAATTGTATATACTCTTTTTATTGTATACTCCTCTCTAATAATATACATTACTATCTAATCCTATCTTATCAACATCTTATCTATATTTATCTATAATTATAACTATTAATTTTATTTGTATATTATAGGGTATACACGTGTTGCCCAAATAATAGTTTATGGGCACAATATTTAGCTAAAATTTATATGCCAGAGCAAGCAGATGCATGGAGAAATCAATTAGTTACATTTGCTAAAAAGATAGGAAAACCAGATCCAGAGGTTTATGTAGATGAAGGAAGCTGGAAAGCAAGGCAAGGTGGAAATGGTGTTGAATATAGCAATAATATATTTGTTTCATTTAAACCTTGTGCAAATGAAAATGAAAGTTTTAACTATGAGTTAAATAAACCTATAACAGAAGAGTTATATGAATTTTTCAAGCCATTTGGATGGATAAATAAAGAAATGGGTAATGAAAGATTAGGACAAGTATATATTACTGATAGAATAGGAAATCCTATTATTAGATTACAAGGAAAAATAGGAAGTAGGCAATTGAAAGTAACAGCTTTAAAAGTTCCACTTGGAAAAGCAAGAAGTTTAAAAGAAATTAGAATGAGAGTGGATTGTCAATTAACTAAATATCAAATGTGTTTAGGGTGCCTAGGTTGTGAGAGTGCGTGTAAGCATGATGCTATTATAGTAAAAAAACCTGCACATGAAAATGAATTAATATTAAATAAGGTAAATGATACTTATAGAATAATAGATGATAAGTGCGTAAGATGTGGAGAATGTATAAATCATTTTGATGGTGGATGTTATATGAGAAAAGTCCTTATTACAAAAAGAGGTGACAGTTAATGAGCAATACAAAAATAAAAATAAGAGGACATGAAAGTTTTTATATTAGAGAAGGTTGGTTAAGAAAGGGTATAGTTTCAATAGTTGAACAACCGGATATTCTTTCTAATACACAAGTTGCTATTGATAAATTAGGTGTTGGATCTGCAATGGTAAAATCAATTAGATATTGGTTACAAGCTATTCAATTAACGGAAGAAAAAAGAGGCGATAAGGGAAAAAGATATCAAGAGTTGACAGAAGACTTTGGAAAGATAGTATTTGAAAATGACCCTTATTTTGAAGATTTAGGTAGTTTATATTTATTACATTATAAATTAGTAACTAATAAAGAGTTAGCAACAACATGGAATCTGTTTTTTAATGGAATAAAAGCGACAGAAATGACAAAATATCATATGGAAGAAGCTTTAGAACAATTAATATTAAATATAGATCCAGAGCATAATATTTCTTCAAGATCATTAAGTGATGATTGTAACTGTATAATTAAAACTTATTTTGCAGAGAAAAGTGACATTAAAAATCCAGAAGATAATATGATATGTCCATTTACAGATCTAGGGTTATTAAACAAGGTAAATATAAAAGGTAAAGAAGAAGTAATATTTAAAATAATACCTAATAGAAATAAATTAGATAGATTAATCATATTGTATGTAATTTTGGATAATATAGGTGATAATAGTTCAACTACAATTAAAAGTCTAATAGAGGACGAGAATAATATTGGAAGAGTGTTTAATTTGGATAAAAACTCTGTAAATTACTATGTAGATTTATTAGAAGATGAAGGATATTTAAGTGTAAATAGAACAGCAGGACTTAATACTATTTATCCAACAGATTTAGCAGTAGACATTTTAAATAAATACTATTCAGAGTTTTAGAGGAGTGTAACTAGATGAAATATGCTGATTTTATTAAAGGAAATGAAGGATTCCAATATTCTATAAATATTCAATATGATTTGATGAATCCTAATAAAATAAATGGATATATTCCTACAAGAAAGTCTGTTGAAATTCTTAAGGAATATTTATTAAATGTAATTATAGATGATAGAGATAAATCAACTGTATTAATCGGACCGTATGGTAAAGGAAAAAGCCATTTACTTCTTATATTATTAGGGTTAATGTGTGGAGATAGTAGTGTTAAAGAATTAAATAACTTAGTTCAAAAAATTAAATATATTGATAGTAATTGTGCAGAAATAGCTAATGATATTTTAAATAATAAAAAATATTTACCTATTGTAATTAATTTTAATTCAGGAGATTTAAATCAGGCTTTTTTAATAGCTTTAAATAATGCACTTAAAAATGAAGGTATTCAAGATATACTTCCAGAAACTTATTTTGATTCAGCTATAAGTATTTTACAAGGATGGGAAAAGTATGAACAAACAATAGGTTTAGTTGAAAGTATAATTAAAGAGAAATGCAAATTAGATTTAGAGGCTTTTAAGAGAAAGTTAAAAGGATTTGATACACAATCTTATAATATATTTAAAGAAATATTTTCTCAAATTACTTCAGGAATAGAATTTAATCCTCTTATAAATACTGATGTAGTTAAGTTATATGAGCAAACAAATCATATATTGAAAGAAAAATATAATTTTGATGGTATGATTATTGTCTTTGATGAATTTAGTAAATTCATTGAAGCAAGTGCTGATTTTAATAGTGCTATGAATTTGAAAATACTCCAAGATTTAGCGGAGCTAAGTAGTAGATCTAAAACTCCACAAATGCATTTAGTATGTATAACTCATAAAACAATAAATGAGTATATAAGTAAGATACCACAAGAAAAAATAGATGCATGGAGAGC
>OGXC01000969.1_pt1 | contig 23087 bp, 37 predicted proteins | sample 1576201 | NCBI WGS metagenome assembly OGXC01 (sample SAMEA3541562, study PRJEB24748) | human gut metagenome | biome: human gut; feature: human-associated habitat; material: faeces | place: China | collected 2012 | reverse complement strand
TATGATTATAGTCTCGCAGACCAGAAGACTACCGAAATACTGAGCTGGCTGGACAGTGATATTAACGGCAGTTATGTTACCTATGCCGCAGCCACCGCAGATGGTAAGATCCTGGCAGTAGTCAATGACTGGAACACAGGGGAAACTGACCTGGTGAAGCTGACCAGAACCAAGGCCAGTGAGGTGGCACAGAAGTCCCAGATCACGATCGGAACCCTGTATACCTCCCAGAGCCTTCAGGCAGCAGCCGTAGCCTTCAACAAGCAGAGTAATGAATATCATGTCAATATTAAAACATATATCGATGATAATAACTGGACCGAAACTTCCTGGGCGGATGGCATTACAGCCATGAACAATGATATTACCTCCGGAGCCGGGTGCCCGGATATCTTGGATCTGTCCAACCTGGATGTCAAGGAACTGGCTTCCAAGGGTGTATTCGAGGATATGACACCTTATCTGGAGAAGAGCAGTGTATTAAGCAAGGACGATTTCTTTGAAAATATTGTAGACAGTTATACCTTTGACGGAAAACTGGTGGGAATTCCGAAGAGCTTCACCTTAAACACGATCGTCGGCAAGACCTCCGAAGTAGGTGATAAGAAGGGCTGGACCATTGACGATATTATAGCCTATGCAGGCCAGCACGAAGGTGCTTCCCTGTTTGAGGGCATGACCAAGAGCGGTATGCTGTACACACTGTTAGCCTATGATCTGGACAGCTATATTGACTGGGAGACGGGAAAGTGCAGCTTTGATTCGGAAGATTTCCAGAAAGTACTGGAATTTGTCAATACCTTCCCTGAAGAGTATGATTGGCAGAATGATGACAGATCTACACCGGCGAAGATCCAGTCCGGTGAAGTACTGTTGAATATGACAGGCATCTATCAGCTGAACAGTATTCAGGAGGAGGAAGCTATGTTCGGTGAGCCGGTAACCTATATCGGATATCCTACCTCCGGCGGTGGCAGCGGTACTTATATGCAGGCCAGTGAGCTGTATGCGATTACCGCCAAATCCTCCAACAAGGACGGCGCATGGGCATTTATTGAGAACTACCTGAATCAGCCGTTTGATGATCTATATTCCTATGGACTTCCCGCCAGAAAGTCTGCACTGGATGATATGGTGGAGAAGGCACTGAATGTGACATATATGACAGATGAAAACGGTGAGCAGATCCTGGATGAGAACGGGAATCCGATTCCGGAGGACGGTACTTCCGGCATCAGTTACGGAGACTGGGAGTACACCTATCACACTCCTACCGAGGAAGAAATCAATATTCTGAAGGAGCTGATCAGTGTGGCTGAACCTTCCAGTGCAACCGGTAATGATGAGATCACCAATATCATCACGGAGGAAGCGGAAGCATTCTTCAAAGGTCAGAAGTCCGTAGCGGATGTGGCAGGTGTCATTCAGAGCCGTGTACAGGTCTATGTGAATGAAAACAGATAAAGGAAAGGCTTAAAATATCGTGAGCAGACAGCATGTGAAACATACGCGTAAGCATCACAAATTAGATAGAAGAATGCGAAAACTCAAGAGGAGCTCGGGGCTTTTTATAGCCCCCAGCTTCCTTGGAGTTCTTGCGTTCTTTTTTCTACCCTTTCTGGTTGTGATCTTTTATTCCCTGGTGGACAATCCCATCAGTATGAATTTTGTCTTTTTAGACAACTTTAGAAATGTAGTGCAGAATGCCGCTTTCCGTACAGCGGTACATAATACTGCTGTGTTCTCGGCCATTGCCGTACCGCTGGCAGTGGTATTGTCCCTGCTGCTTGCCATTGTATTGGAATCCAAACTTCCGTTCCGGAGCCAGTTCCGTACGTTTTTCTTAAGCCCCATGATGGTACCGGTAGCCTCCATCGTGTTGATCTGGCAGGTATTGTTTCATTATAACGGTGCAGTCAATGATCTGCTGGGAGTCTTCGGCATAGAGAAGATTGACTGGCTGAAGTCCAGCTATTCCATCATTGTTATCGTAATCCTGTTTTTGTGGAAGAATCTTGGATATAATATGATCCTGTTCATGGCAGCCCTGGCCAGCATTCCCAATGAGCTGCTGGAGGTGGCGAGGTTGGAGAGCGCAACACCGCTGCAGACCTTTTTTTACATCAAGATCCGGTATCTGTCCTCGACTTTTTTGTTTGTGACGATCATGTCCCTGATCAGCTCATTTAAGATCTTCCGTGAGATCTATCTGCTGACCACGGATTACCCTTATGACTCCATCTATATGCTGCAGCATTTCATGAACAATAAGTTCAAGAGTCTGGATTATCAGACGCTGTCTGCAGCGGCCATATTGATGTCCTTAGTCATGATTGTGATCATCGGACTTCTGTTCGCAGTGGAAAATCATTTCGGAAAGGATGTGGAAGGCTGATGGAGCAGAACAACACAGGTACACCGGCAAAAGCCCCATCCAGAAGACCTGCTTCGCAGGAGACGAAGAGGGCGGCCAGGTATAAACGCAGAAAAAAACTATTTGAAAATATCCGCATCAGCATAGCAACAGTGATCGCAGCCTTTTTTGCCATACTGTTCCTGATGCCGATCGTTCTGACGATCACCAATTCTTTCATGTCATCTTCGGAGATATCAGCGAATTATGGTTCGGTATTTGCCACGAATGATAAGGGCGGCAAGGTCTATATTTCCGAAAAAGTGAATTTGAAATTTATTCCGGATATTGTATCCTTCAGCCAGTATACTACGGTACTTTTGAAAAGCCCGGAATATCTGCTGAAATTCTGGAATTCCGTGATCCTGGTGGGACCGATCGTACTGTTTCAGCTGATCGTGGCATCGCTGGCGTCTTATGGATTCGCCAGGTACTCGGGGAAGCTGAGGTCATTGGTATTTTTTTCCTATGTGATATTGATGCTGATGCCGTATCAGGTAACGCTGGTACCCAATTATCTGGTGGCGGAAAAGCTGAATATATTAAATACGTACTGGGCCATCTGGCTGCCCGGGATCTTTTCACCCTTTGCAGTCTATCTGCTGACGATAAACTGGTTGGCAAACTGTTCTGCTGTGGTCTTGCCACCATCTATATCATGCAGTCCATTTTCATACTTTGAATTTTTGACATAGCCATCTTCGCCACCGGTCTTTCTTTTAGCGCCGTTGTACATGAATTTAGCTGGTGTAGCTCCTACTTCACTATCAGACCATCCACCGCCACCACGACCGGAACTGCCTCCGCGTCCTCCAAAAATCTGTGCTCTATACCTCATTCAACGTACCTCGCTTTTTGAGCTTCTCCGATAAACTCTCAACTCTGATTATGTTTCCCTCGCACTCCTTTGGCACCTTGCCATAAAAGATAATGTGTGTCGGGGTCAATCTCTTCATCATTTCTCTATATCCGGTAAGAAATAGTTCCTTGCTGTACTCGCTATTCTGTGTTCCTACAGAACTGACAGCCACTACACTGTCTGTTGGCTCTCCGTCAAAGCACCATGTATAACTAGCCTCGTCACTCCATCCAATCGTTGGCACCACTCTGATGCCGTGAGCCTGCCAGTAGGCACCACACCAATGTTTTCTATAATGGTTATAAATTTGAATGGCTCTAGGGTGGTCTGTGTACAGACTAAAGTCGGGCGTACATACATACTTGAACTTTCTAAGCATCGGGATATAATCATCAGCGCAGTTCCAAACTCTGTTGAATTGATAATCATCAACAAAGAAATGTACTGCCTTATCAGCCGGGCTCTTGCATGACTTGGCATAGTTGAAGCTTATCAACTCTGCCTCCTGGTACTCTGCCGGTGCTATTGCCGGTATGTCGTACATCCCAACACCCTGTATATTCATTTTTGTCACGTTCTCGTAATTTCTTATATTTCTATACAATTTTCTTCACCTATTTTTGCGCACTAAAAAACCACCCTTTCGGGTGGTTCCTATATTTTACATTATATTTCATTTTAAACGAACTGAACGAACTACTTGAACTCTACCAAGTTTTCAACCGGCTCATGCGTCAGCTTGCTTATCACTTCCAATGAATCAAGTCTTATTGGTTCGTTATTCCTTATTTTGGTCAGGGTCGATTCAGATAGAATCTTTTCTTTCCGGATTGTTGTTGTGTTATATCCTGCTTCCGACAGCTTGGATAAAATATCTTTATACACAATCATTTAACCAAGCCCTCTACAGTTTGATGTGACATCCAACAAAGCCCTTGCCCTCAAGCTCAGGCAGTTCTACTATGCGCGCATCAGGGTTTTCTGATGCGTATGTGCTTGGATACATGTCAGAGTTAATTACTCCTGCGATGTAATACTTATCCTTTGTGTTCTCTTCTCTTTTGATTGTTAAAAATGTTCTCATGGTATACTCTCTTTCTCCACCGTTTTGCCGATAGTCAGCTTCTTTTTATTTTTTTATTATCTTTTCTAGCATCTCTAATATCAATATCATATTTTTATATATCCAACCAATAATGTGGTCTCTTTTGAGTGCCTCCTTTAACTCAGTGACCGATTGATTGTATTGTTTTTTCAATTCTTCATCAATCATGTTATTTTGCCTCTCTGTTGTCTGTTTCCTTGTTTCTGATATTATAATACACCTTATAAGGTGTAATGTGAATGATGTATTTTATTCTCTTTTGCAATTCCTCTTGATATATTTTACACTCTTTTTCGTGTAATAAAAGAAGCTGCCTATTTAGCAGCTTCTCTCATATCCTCTATTGCAGTCAGCAAGGCTTCTTTGTATTCTCCTTCAAAAATCTATCATGTGCCATCCTCGCAGCATCGGGTGACACATTGAGTTCACTACCAATCTTGTGCCATGTGTACATCTTAACGTGTCTCATATACATTATCTGCCTGATATACGAGTCCTCGATTCCGACTATGTAAGCAGTCAGCTCACTCTTTTCTTTTTCGAGATCTGCCCGCTTGTGAGCTATCATGTGTTCAAGGTTGGTTCGCCTTGTGGCTACACTGCCGGTGGTATCAGATGTCACTTTCTGTCTTGGTGTATCAATTGGGTGTCTTGCCCGGGTGCTCAGTCCTTCTAATTCGTCCTCCCACATTCTCAGTTCCTTGGTGATGTAGTAGAGTTGAGATAGTCTTTCTTTGGTCATTGTGCCTCCTTGTAAGTCAGGATCAGCTCCTGCAGCACTGCCTCGGCCGTGTGATAGATCAGTCGTCTTTCTATTGGTGTGCTTAAGCTGTTCTTTTTGTCATCAATCATTGTTAAGAGCTCGTCCACCCCTACACTGTCTCTGCCTAAAAGATAGCCTATACCGACTCCCAGCATCTGAGCTATTGCTATTTTGGTTCTCGCGTTCGGCTCTCTCCGGCCTATTACATAATCGTTGATTGTAGTTGGTGATATATCCAGCTTAATGGCAAGTTCCTTTTGTGTGATGTCCTTTTCCTGCAGGGCGAGCTTGAGCCTTCCTGCAAATATACTTTCTTTCCTTTTCACTTTTCTCTCTCCTATCGTCTCGAGCTGTTCAGCTCTGTACTTCTCTGCCATGTACTGCCCGTAGCTCATACCACTGTTCCGGGCTACCTCGTTGGCTTTTGCAAGGTCTTCTTTTTTTTGCCTTGGGGTTTTTTCTTTCTTCTTTGCCTGGTGTTTGTGCTTTTCATATGAAGCCTTGGCTCTTTTAACTTTCTGAATGTCCGAACACTCGGGCGAACAGCACTTCTGATTATTCACCCGTGGCTCAAACTCTTTTCCACATACTATGCATATCTTCTTTGCTCTCAAAATCCTCTGTGCTCCTTAAATAAATATCTATCGTTCATCTAATTTTCTCCTTTCGGCTTTTTGCACCGCTCAAATTCGATAACCCACACCCAAGGGTTCGCATTCCAACCGTAGCAGTCAAGGTCGGATTTCTTGATGGTGGAGTTCCAAAGTTTTTCCCATTCCATCATCACTCCATCACATTGACTGCACTGTTCTTCTGTCCCATAACAGCACTGCGAACCGCTTTCTTCGTATGTATTAAGACAATCCCAACAATCAGGATAAGCTCCCTCTTTTATCACATCAACCGGCTTCATCTCCTGTAGCCGCTCCACCTTCACATCTGTAACCTTAAGCCAGATACGTGCAGCCTCTTTCGGCATGTGGATGGACGGGCGCCAGTGTATTCTCGTTGAAGTTGCCATACATCCATCACATCCCGGATGATTTCTGCAACTTGCCGGATAGCCACCAGATAAGGTTTCACATGGGTCTAAATAATCGCTGTCATAGTCCGCACGATAATAATATTTTTCACATTCCTCCGTCCATGTCTCGCGAATATACAGAACATCTCCCGGCTGATATGGTGCTTTTCTGACACACGGCTCATTCTTGCCGTTGTAGAGCATCAGCCCATCTCTAATATATCCAGTCCACTGCGGATTTTCTCCCGACAGAAATCTTACCAGCCTCCTGGTGCAAGTCTTCCGTCCGTCCAGAATAGCCCGAACCATCTCGGTATTGAATAAAATCGGTTTAATTGCCATGCTCTTCCTCTACTTTCTCAAAATAGAACTTAATAGGTTCCCTATTTTCCTGCACCATGCCATATCGTAAAGCTATATTGTATGTACACACGTCTCTTTTCAGCCGGTCAGGAATCTTCTGTAGCTGCTGCCTAAACGTCTTCAAGTCCATCGTTGCCTTGTAGCGATTGCATGAACCGCAGGACGGCATCAGATTGCTTATATCGTGTACGTCTATTCCGGTAAATTCCTCTGTGTTCTCATAATTTCTAAGGCAATGCAAATGGTCTACATTGAAACCCTTTTCTGGTATTTCACAACCGCAGTAAGCACAATGACCATTGTATTTTTGGTACACCAATTTTCTAACAGATTTAGGAATCGGTCTTCGCATCTACACCACCACCTTTCACAATCTCGATTGCCTTCCGAAATCCAATCGCAACGCCTTTTTCCTTTTCATCGTTGTACGCATCTCCACTGTCTTGCCATCTGGCAGACTCGGATTTCAACTGCTCCACAACCTTATCTACATCATAGTCAGTCCCATTGCTCGCCCTCCTATTCCATGCCTTAATAGTTTTTTTCTTACACCTCTCGATATTTTCTAACGTGTTATCCTCTCTGTTCGTGTCCGGGCAAAATCCCACTGTTCTCGCTCCACATTCACATGATTCACATGCGCACCAAATTGTAAATCCTATATGTTCCTTTTTTGTTGCTTTTACTTTTGCTTTTCCACCGCAAAATGGACAAGGCTTTAATTCTTCATCCATCATTCATCACTCCTCTGTTATTTCTGTATAGATAAGGTCTGCAAGTTCATCCCGTTCCTTTTCTTTGAGTAAAGATATTATATCTTCGGAATTTTCTATTAAATAATCAGCAATCTGTTCTATGATTTCATCTATATCCATATCAATCACTCCAATCTAATTTCTTACCACAATCACCACAATATGTTTTGTTCCAAACACTATTTTGCACACGCCCACAATTAGGGCAGTTTGCGAAAAGTGCATCTTTTTTGTTGAGGGCTTTCTTCGGTATCTGCATTAGTCGTACATTTCGAAGTACATTTCGTCTCTGTCGTAACCTTCTCCGAAAATTCGCCAATTTATTCTAAACGCAACAAAAAATTTAATTATCGTAAAACCTACAGCAAAATGGTGCCAATCCCAGCTTTCGTGATACTCTATGCCAAAGTTTAATCCCCAGCGTTTGCCCATTCCGAAGGTAAAACGTACATGATGTTTCTTACTCGTGAATATTACCATTCCTGGTGTTGATTTAACTCTCTTCATATTCTCTCCTATTCTGTTTCTGATTGAAGCCATTCAAACCAATCGGTAAGCATTGGTAAATCGTTACCACTTAACGCTAAATCGTGAACAGCTAAAAACTCTGCCAACTCTTCATCCGACATATTCCTTATTCTGTCGGCATTGGTCTGTTTGTCATTTTCCACAATCTCAAAATATTCATTAATAAACTCTAATACAGTTTTTAAATCGTATGAGCTGTATCCAATGTTATAGCCATTCTCACCAACATTTCTGTACTGCACGCTGTAATAAGGTTTACCATCTATCATTTCCATGACAATAGACAAATCGGTTACTCTTTCTTCTTTTGCATTGTTCATCGTAATGCCCTCCATACATCAGTCTCGTCATTAATAATCCATACATTGGGTGCTATGCATTTAATCATGCAAAGTGTTTTCCTAGTTGTATCATCAATCTTCCCAAAGGGACAAGTCTGGCATTTATTGCCCTCGCACACTGTCTTGATAATTTTCAGCGCAGTTAGAATGCTTTTTGCCTCGACTACTACTCCGTCAACTTCTTTCTTCATCTTCTTCACCTCTAAATTCTTCCAACTTCTTAAATTAAGTCCGCCGCACCTAATGCAATAAAACTTTTTATATCCTCTGGCATATTCACACAAATAACCACAATGTCCGCAGTATTCTTTTCCGTTACTAACTGATATTTTTTTAGGCTCTGACACATTTTTCCTCTCGTCCATCTCTAACGCTAACGTCAATATATCCTGTCGATGAAATATGGCAAACGGCGCTGATCTGATTGTCGACGCTCCAAAATAATTGCATCCGTTCATCCTCAAGCTCTTAGCTCTACGGCCTCCCTCTGATGCCATTAAACCTAAATACGGTACACTATTATGCTCTTTCCCCCAGTCATCACAGTTCTTCTCTTTGAGGTAATAACAGCATTTTGACGACACTTTGAAATCAGGTGTTTTGTAATCGCAGCCCTCATTCTCGTTCTCATATCCGCCAAACAGCTTGAGCCACTTCTGATTAAGCTGCATCTTGGAGTTTTTCTGCCAACCGCCATACTCGCCAGTCTCGCCAGTTATTATGGCATGCCTTACAGTTTTGTTCTTGTCTGTTGGGTTCTGCAACAGTTCTATCTTTCCAGCTATCTCTTTTGAAATAACCGGAAACCCAAACTCAGCAATAACCTTTGGCTTTGTCCATCTGGTACCGTCAGCTCTTTTAAGTGGTGGGACATTTATAATACCTATTGCCTTATGCACTCTCTGTATACTAGCATCTTCCAGAGTTGATGCTGATACTCCAGGGACATCTATACCGCACACCTCGTTTAAAAACAGATACAGCACTATGCTGTCTAACCCTCCGACGGACACATGGCAATTAAGCCCTCGTTTATCGCATTCACTCTTGAACTCTTTCGCTCTGGTCATTGCGTATCTGTGCTTGAATGCGTAATCCTGTTGTTCTTTCTGCATGAATGATGCAATCTTTTCATAGGTTCCAAGCCTTTTCATTCTCTCTTGTACAGATTCCATTACTTCTTACCTTTCTAACCTACTTGTTCTCTAGGTTCATACATATAGTCGACTGTTTTTCTATACAATTTCTTTTCGGCATTTTCTTCGAGTCTGTATGCGAATTGGGTAATATCCATAGCCCACTGATTTTTAATCAATTCCCATGTATAGTTATCCATCCTGCTCCTCCTCATCTCTGTAAGGCGTTGGCAGATTCATCCATGCATTAACTATCATGCCATCCGAACCACAGGTTCTTGTATCGTCTCCGATATAGTAAGCTCCACCGTGACTGCCCTCCTCGTATCTTCCCACAAGCGGGAATGAGAAGTTCTCAAACGATAAGAGCACATGCTTGTTATTCTCCGGCGGTGTATCTGAACTCATCCATGCGTAGAAGTCTCGTCCAAGTGCCAGAGAGGCAAGTCCTTGGACGAAATAGCCAGGCTCCATGCCAGTTCTGTTGTCTTCCTCTATCAGCTTTTTCATACATAGCACAATTGCCTGAAACTCTTGCATGAGGTCGTAAGTAGAGCTGGCTAAATTTACTTTGTTATCCTTTACCTCAATCATTTTTTACTTGCACCTCCTAATATACTTGCATTACTTGCGAATTTTTCCTCTATTACTTTTGCCATTTCCTCCTCGCTCATAAATCCTTTCTTGACTATGTCGATTATCCTTTCCTCTGCCATTTCTTTTGGCATTCCGTTCTCAACAAGAGCGTCCCTGACTGTGTTGGAGATAACCCCAACGTCAGCAATTACGCTGGCAATATTGCCTTCTATTTCAATCTGTCCTTTATCTGTCTTAATCATTTTTATTTCCTTTCCCATAATCTACGCTATGTTTAAACTGCTTGTACGCTTTCTCGCTCCTGTGCTTCGGGTTCGAGTAGTACCGCCCTTGCACTGTCTCTTGCACTTTTAAGGTGTGCGCGTTGGGTACTGCTACTGTCCCAGTAATCTCTATCACTCATACACTGCACACCCTTTCAGTAAGTCCCAGTGTTCCTCCTTGATGAAGAGCTGACGTATCATCTCATCGTTGAGACAATGGTCTTTACAGCCCGGCTGCTTTCTCCAGTATGAGTCGATGAAATACTCACACCATTTTAAGAACTCATAAATGTCTGAGTTTTTGAACTTGTAGCTCTGCTTGAGCACCGGTATCGTAAGTAACATCGTAGCTACAAGTGCCGACTCTATGTTTCGGTCAGCTCCGAGTACTGCTCTATTCTTACCAATGTCAGCCATATATAGCTTGTGGCTCATTGGGATTTTCTTTACCCACTCGACTACCTTGATGTCTCTCTTCTGGCAGTATTCAAGCATCGTGGTTGATGTCAGCTCCTGATCATCATCGTTCTGCCACTTCTTACGGCGTTCAATCACTCTGTCGTAAAAGTTCTTGAGCTGTCTGAAGCTCAGCCCAAACTTGTCGTACAGTATCTCCATGAAGATATACGCCATGTGGTTGGCTATGTTGTCGCCAAGCTGAGCTTTCTGTACCTCATTCTGCCAGTAGTGGGCATTCATGCGCCCTTGTCTACTCTGTCTGCTCATTAGTACCTCCTAGTGCTGACTCAAGTGCAGCGTAGTCATAAGACCTCTGCTCGAAGTTACTGAACTTGGTTTTGGCGGTCGATTCCTGCCTCATCCGTCCGCCAGATTTCTGGCTTCTGTCCCAATTTCTCACTGCTGCTTTCCAGTCTTTCATTCTATTCTTGCCAACAGTCCAGCCGTTGGCTGTGTAATAATCAATAAATCGCTCAGGATCTACGTTGTACTTGTTATCAGCGATATATTTTTTTAGTTCTTCGAGGGTGGGCGGGTAAAAGCGGGGCTTTTTCTCTTCACTCTCTTTAATATCATTTACATTATCATTTACATTATCATTATCATTAGGTTCGGGGTTGGTTCGTTTTGGTTCTGCTTTGGTTCCGTTTTGGTTCGGGGTTGGTTCGACTTTGGTTACAGTTTGGTTTGGGTTTGGTTCTGTTTTGGTTCCGTTTTGGTTCTGCTTTGGTTTAGTTCCACCTCTCAAGCCGTTTTCGTAGCGCTTGTTATTCTTATCAATCTGAGGCTTTGCCATTATCAGAATCGCTTTAGCTACACCGGATGTATCAATCTCACTATCGTTGAGACCATACTCCATTATTGCCATGACTGCATTTCTAAACTCTTCTGCAGGTAGTTCTTTGATAGCCTCATAGAAACTTCGATAGAACACTATACTTTCTCTCATCGCTCCACCTCGAAGATATGGACTTCTATCCTTGGTTCATCCTTTGAGACTTTGAACTCATCGTTGAACCCCCTAATGTTCTGCCAACCGTCATTCTCAAGCACTCCCGAGTTGACGAGTGCATCCTGGATCACCTTCCGGCCAAAGGAAGAAATATTATCAAGATCTCGCCTCTTATTCGGCTCGTGCCAAACATAAGCCATGCTCACAGGCTTGGTAATGTGTACCCCCTTCAACTGCTGCCGGATGCATCTTGATACGATGTCCTCCGACTCTCCCTTAAGCTTAGCCCCCTTGTACTTGTTGGCTCGCTCTGCACTGATGTAGTCGTTAAGGTTCGGCAACTTGCCCGGTATAATTAATAAGTACTCCAACTTCTCGCCACCTTTCGTATGTCAATTTCATTGAGAGTCTCTTCTTTTGAATCGCTCTCGCTCGATGAAGTTCCTTAGCCATATACTCGTTGAACTCAACTTCATCCTCTATGTCATTCGGGTCCGGTCTGTAGTAGCCGTCTCCAACATTGATGATACAATCACCGTTGTTGTTGGCTTTCTCAATCTGCTCCCGGAGCCGTCTATTATCGTTCGGGTTTGACGGTCTGCTCATGGCATTCCGATGCCCGACCGGTATTCTCTCTAAATCCATGCGCTCCTTTCCCTCCGGTCAAAGGGTAGACCGGAGATAACATTGGCTTACAATTGCTGATGTTTTCGTGATATAAAATCCGCAATTCCAAACAGTTTCTTAAGGTGTCTCAACCATTTAAAGCCAGCTCTTGCCGAACAGCTTTCTAAATTCTTCTCTAGTTCCGACTTTTGACTCATACGCTCGCTGAGCTGCCTTGATATACGTCAGGTCAACAGTTCTATTGAGGTGGGGTCCGAGCGCTCCTAAGTGGTGCTCGTGGCATAAAGGAATGGTTAAGCCGTACTTGTCGGCTATCTTCCGGTTGGCTGTGCCATGTATAGCATGGTGGACTTCCACGTTGGGGCTTCCACACAGCACGCACTTGGTCATATCCTCTACAATTATTGATTTCTTCACACTCCCCACCTCTCTTTCATTTCCTTTAATTCTGTTGGTGTGATAGTCTCAATGCCGAGCTCCTCGGCTTCTGCTACGGTGCCGTCGATAAGCTTAGACATCTCATTGGTATCGTATGTATGAGAGCCTCTGTATACCATGTAGAACGTGGCATTGTCGTCATACTTAACAGCTATGCAGTGCATTGTCTCGAGCTCGTACATGTAGCTCTCAGGGGCGTTGGTCTTGTAGATAAGAGGCTCACCACTTGGCAGCACATGAGGCTGTCCGTATCTGCATATCATAAGATTCTTGGCTCTTGCCTTTGAGATTGTCAGAGCTTCGGCTATCTTGCCAACAAGCACATGAAAGTAGGCATTAGCGTCAAGGGACCGGCGCCGTGTATATCTGACTGCCTTGATTTTGAGCTTGTCAAAGCTCTTAATCTTCTCATACTCTGTCTTAGCTTTTTCTGTCTCGTTGATGTCAAAGGTCACTCTCAAGTGCCCGCTGTCGAAGTCAATAGATGCTCCGACAGCTCTTCCTGTCACTTCCATTTATGCCTCTTTCTTCTTTTTGTACCAAGCTTCAACCTGCTTAGTTATCCGTTCAGCAAGCTCCTTTGAAATATCTGACTGCTTGGCAAAGCCGTACTTCTTTTTCAATGTGTTCCATATGTCACCCTCACTTGCATCTTCACACATACCCGCGTAGGCCATGATGTATTCATTAATCTTATGAATCTGCTGAGCTGTCGCAGGCTTGAAAGCTGCTGGCTGTGTCGGTTCTGCTGATTCAGCCTTGCTCTTATTCTCTTTATACTTCCTGCACTCGTCCGAATCCTCGTCTTTGGTATCATCCAAGAGGAAGAGTCCGTTAAGTGCATATTTTCTCGCATAGCTTGATGCGGTGCCAGTTATTTGTGAGTCATCCATCCCCTTTTTAGTTTCTGCCTCTCTTGCAAATGCGCAGGAAGAGAGTTGTTCGCCTGTCTCGCAATCTGTAAGGCATGCAGTAGCTTTCACATAATTCTTAGTGCCTACAGCTTGAATCGAATCACTGATTATCAGTGTCATGCCAAGCTTGTCGAGCAGAGGCTTAACTGCCTCATATATCCCCTCGGCGTTTCGATAATTGAATCCGCCATACTTGTTGTATAGATTTTTCGGCGCCTTAAGCATCGTCTGTATTTCTTTTAGCTTCTCGTGCACTGTCATTAATCTAACCTCCTGTACTGGATGCCGCACTCCTGCATATAGCATTCAAGCTGTGCCTGCTGGAATGGGTCAACCTTGACCTCGTATCTTGTCAACTTCATAATGTCGTTCTTTTCGGTTGGCTCTATGAACTCCTCCACAGGCTCCGGTGCATCAAGTATCTCATCTGCTTCGGCCTCTGCCTGCTTCTCTTCCTCAGCTTTGAGAGCTTCCTGTTTCTGCTTCTCTTCCTCAGCCTTGAGAATTTCCTCTTTCTGCTTTTCCCACTGTCTGATAGTGAGAAGTGCATCTGACAGTACACCGGTCTCTTTATATCTCATAAGAGCTTTGGTCTCGTATTCTGATTCCATGCTCTTAATAGCTGCTATGTCATTGGCTACACCATCAAGATAGTTGGTGATTGCTTCCTGTATAGTCTTCTTTGATGTGGATGTGTTCTCCCACTTGCTGTCGTATACCCTGTTGAGCTCTGCATATCCTGCTATATCTTCTCTTTCGGATACAAGCTCAAGGTAAATATCATTGATAAGTTCTCTCTTTTCCTCGATGCGCTTCTGCTCGAATGCGTCAATCTGCTCACTGATAAAAGTGATTGGTTCATTAATGAGCTTGTCCAGCTCTTTAACCTTTGTTTCAAAGTCTGTGTATGGCTGCATGTAGAGTTTTTTGACCTCTATTCTCTTGTCGTTAATCTGCTTCTTGAGCTTTCTGAGCTCTGCTACAGTCTTCTTTGCATCTGTCTTTGTCTCCTCAGTGAAGACCAAATTCTTGTAGAGCTCAAGTTCTGCCGCAAGAGCCTCTTTAATATCCTCAAAGTTGAAGCTTATAGCTCCATTGCTTCTCTCAATCTGTACTTCTAACATGTTCTCTCCTTTTCTTCTATAAGCTTGTCTAATTCTGCATGTATTCTCATGTATTCATTTTCGTCGAATGCATCGAAATAAACTAAGTACATGTCTGCCTTAGTGCCATCTATTCCGTGCCATCCGTCCGGGAATACAGTAACGTTCATGCTATCAACATATCCTCCGGTTACTTCCAAATGAACAAATGGTGTGTTATCTGAACTGCCCTCGTTAATCTTCATTACCTTTTCAAGGGTTTCCCTGATTCTTTCCTCTCTTGTCATTTCTTTTCCTTTCTGGTATCAGCTCGCTTCCAAATCTTTGAAGCTCATCTGCTTATAATCCGTACATTTAACAAGCGCCTCAAGCTGTCCGGCTCTGGTCTTCAGTGCTTTCGACTGTCTGACACAGTCCTCGCATATTCCGTTAACGCCCTCTCCTGGATCTATAGCGCATCCACATTGCCTGCATTTTCTTAAAATCATAATCAGCTCCATTGAATAATCTCTAAAACCATGTTACAATTAAAAAAATCTATTTGATTTTTCCCTTTATAGAATCCTTAGCTTTGGTCGGTCGAGGATTCTATTTTTTTGCTCTCTTTTTCCAATAATTCAGCAAAAGTCTTATAGGTTTTTGGCTGAGCCTTTTTTACTGTCTCCATGAGATATTCGCCAGCACTCTGATACCTCTGCCCACTTGTGCCCAGCTTGCATCCGCTAATCATTCTCATGTTCTGTCACAAGACATGGAATAGTAAGCAGCAGTCCCAGTGGTAAGAGTACTTGTCCGTATCTGTACCGGATGAGGCACGCTCCAACCATGATTGCAGCAAGGCCGACATAGCCGAGCGTCTCGTATATCTTCTTTCTCATGTTTTCTCTCCTTCCCCGAGCACTCAGTAGAGGGGCACGTAATAACTAACAAGAGGTATGTCAAAAAGCAACTGAATCGAAAAATTTATAAAGGAATAAAATTATGCCCCTCTACTGAATGCTCGAATATTTCAATCAATATTTAGTTTTTAATTGCCTTGCCTAGTTCCTCTGCCGTCCAGTCCGTCATATCCGCGATGGCTATGAGTGTTTCGATGCTTAGCTTCCCACTGAGCTGTGTACTCATTGCTGCCTCTGATATGCCAAGCTGTTTGGCTATCTTTTTCTGCCGGACTCCACACTCAGCAAGTCGGAGCTTGCACTTCTTGGCAAGGACTTTTCTCCTGTCCGCTACCCTTGCCGGGTAGGTTAATGCTCTGACTCTTGGCATTATCGTGCCTCCTTTGTGCACTTATTGTGCTCATTTAAGTCAAAAAAAATGAAGTTAACCGAACGGTTGTAGTATTCAGCAAGTCTAACTTTAATATCGTCTCTTGGTATGCGCTCACCTCTTTCGTACATCGCAAGCGCTGAAATGCTGATTCCACAAGCCTTTGCAACCGTTTCACGGCTTTTATCGCCCCGAAGCTTAACAAGCTTTTCGGCTACGATTTCGTTTCTACTCAATGTTTCACCTCCCTATTAAGTTGTGCACGGTTCGTGCATAACTATAATATACACGTATCGTACTCGGAAGTCAAGCACATTTTGTAATATTTTTTATTTATTTTTTGCACGTTTCGTGCTATAATACAATTAATGGAAGGAGGTATGATAAATGGCACAGTTTAATATTATTTTAAAGCTTCTTAGAAGTGAAAAGAAAATGACTCAGCAAGACCTAGCAGATGCACTTCACATCTCAAAAAGTTCTATTAACATGTATGAGCGTGGAGAACGGCAACCGAATTTTGAAACGCTTGAGCTGATAGCTGATTATTTCAATGTAGATATTGACTATTTGCTTGGTCGGACAAATAAAACAACCAAAATTATTGACCCAAGCATTACTACTATAGAGTTCACATCAAAAGATTATACGCATGATGAGCTTGACAGACTTTTAGAATATGCTGAATTTCTAAAAACTATCAGAGAAAGGAAGTCTTAATATGGGAATGAGATTTAGAAAGAGCTTCAAGATTGCTCCTGGTGTAAAGTTTAATGTCAATAAGAAGAGTGTTGGCATGACCTTTGGCAGTAAAGGTGTGCACTATACAGTTAATTCTTCAGGCAGGCGTACAACCTCAGTTGGTGCTCCTGGTACCGGATTATATTATCAGGATGTTTCTGGTGGCAGCAGTCCCAGTTCTAATCGTCAACAGACTACAAGGACTAGGCAGATAATCTCTGACACATGTCCTTGCTGTGGGACTGTAAACTCTAAGCACGAAGCATTCTGTCCTGTATGCGGTCAGCCACTATCGGAGCCGGTAAGGCAAGCTACACCGCCAAGGTATACAGCACCACCCCAATACATACCGCCCCAATACATACCGCCTCGGCCGGTCAAAGTCAAGAAAGACCACACGAACCTAATAATGCTCATTGTAATTATCATAATCTGCATCGGACTATGGCATTGGATCGGAAGCGTGCAAGATAAATACGAGCAAAAGACAGCTAAATCAGATGTTGAGCAGCAGGCCCAGCCGAGTAATGATGCGCTGCCATCATTGCAAACAGCTCCTGAGAGTGCAGATAATGCCCAAGTTGGTAATGGTAATGCACAATCTGACAACAGTAATGCACAAGCTGACAACAGTAATGTGCAATCTGATAACAATAAGGCTGATATGGTGTGGTATGTAGATGGTGGAAGCAAATACCACAGAAATTCAAATTGTAGCAATATGGAAAATCCGAAACAAATATCTTTAGATGATGCCAAGAAAATGGGGCTTACTCCCTGTAAGAGGTGTTATTAGATACAAAAAAACGCACTGACAGAGGAGGCTGCCGGTGCGTTTTTTGTATGAGAAAGGATTTAAAGGGTTTTAACTTGATAAGGAGTCAAGATTAAAACAGGAGTTGAGATTAAAACAGGAGTTGAGAACGAGTCAAACTCAATTCTTAACTCATTAATATTATATCACAAAATTTTATGCGTTTCAGAGAATAAATACAAAAGGAGGGCCAATTATGAACATTGAAAAAAGAGGAAATGTCTACCGTGTCAGAAAGAAAATTGACAAGAAGCTCTATCACCTCACATTCGACCATGTCCCAAGCAAGCGAGAAGTCGATGAGGCTGTGTCTGAGCTATACGCTAATAATCCGTCAAACGCTGTACAGGGCACTTTCAAGGACTGTGCCTTACAATATATAGCTATCAAGGAAAACGTCCTCTCTCCGTCCACTGTGCGCTCATATAATGCTATGGTGCGTTCAATGAGTGATATTTTTTTAAGGATTCCTATGAAAACTCTGTCATCCGCCGATGTGCAGGCAGAAATTAACAGGATAGCCCTGAAAAGAAAAGCTAAGACAGTGAAGAATTACCACGGCTTTATAGCGCCTATTGTGGCCATGTACCGCCCAGACCTTAAGCTCACTACTACTTTACCTCTTGGCGAGCGCTATGTGCCGTATGAGCCGACTGACGACGACATTAAGAAGATACTCGAAGCTTCCAAGGGCACATCGTATGAGCTGGCTCTGCGCCTAGGTGTATATGGCATGAGACGATCTGAAGTATGTGCTGTGACCGTTGATGACCTCGAAGGAAATATGCTCAATATTAACAAGTCACTTGTTAAGAATAAAGATAACAAGCTTGTACTCAAGAACTTTGCCAAAACAGATGAGTCTACACGGAAGATATATGTAGACGATTACACGGCCAATCTGCTCCGTGCTCAGGGCAAGGGCTATGCAGGATATCCAACTAACCTGTGGGATAATTTGTCGGCTTTGCAGAAGCGTATAGGCTTGCCACACTTTAGATTCCATGACCTGCGTCACTACTACGCTTCGATGGCTCACTCACTTGGCATACCGGACAGCTATATTATGCGTGCCGGTGGCTGGAGTTCTGACAATGTCATGAAGAGAGTATACCGTCATGCTCAGGCAGATAAGGAGAGAGACATGATGAAATTTGCCAGCCAATACATACAAGCTTTGAGCTAAAATCTTGGGTACCTTTTTGGGTACCTTTTTTCTTAAAAATGCCCAAATTTCTTTATTTTTTTGAAAGTTTTAGGGCAAAGAAAAACCCCGCAAAGCCTTGAAAACACTGGGTTTCCTTGGATTTACGGGGTTTTGCAAATAGTGCCGGCAGTGGGACTTGAACCCACACGGGCTTGCGCCCAACAGATTTTGAGTCTGCATCGTCTGCCATTCCGACATGCCGGCGTCTTACGAACAGACAATATTTTATCACAGTTATTGACTTCATGCAACTAAAATTTTTAATTTCAATATAATTTCAATATAAATATCTCAGCATACAACCTTATTCTTACCTGTGCATTTTCCGACATAAAGCTGTTTGTCAACAAAATTAATCCATTCCTTGTAATCCTGCCCCACTTTATATTTCCCTGCACCTATGGTCACTGTCATCCTTCCGCTGCCCTTAGATGTCCAGAAGGATTTTGAATTAATCTCTACACGAAGCTCATCGAGAAAATTCTTAGGCACCTCTCCGTCGACACATTTACCAAGAAGTAAAAACTCTTCTCCTCCCCATCTGCAATAGCTAAGCTCAACACCTCGAGCCTTGTTTACGATAGTACGAGCGAGCATCTTAAGTGCATCATCTCCTACATTATGTCCGAATGAATCGTTAATTTTCTTAAAATCATCAATATCAATCATTGCAAGGAAATATTCCCCCTGCTTGTCAGCCTCAAAAAGATTCTTAAGCTTTGCCATCATATAGAAACGATTTGGAAGCTCCGTCAACGCATCAAACTGTGCCTGCTTTTCCATTGCCCCCTCCTCGGAAGACATAAAATGCAAAAGGCACATCATACATATTATTATCAAGAAAACTACACAAGAAATCATAGCAATAGAAATACTCTTAATAACAACAGAATCCAACTTATATAAAGGTGTGTAAAAGCCATCAAGCATATAAAGAATAATCAGAGCAATAGCATATACACAGCAAATCAGAATGGCGACATGATTCTTTTTTTTCTTCCTGAGGACCACATAATCCATGGCAAAAAGAAAAAACATTGCATCGATCAAAAAAAGCTGGAAATTACATTGAATTCCGAGACAAACCACCGCAAGTATCATATGAAGCAATATCTCAACAGCCACACTATAAACATATATGCTCAGTTTTTCAGATTTTGTCAGACTGAATGCAAGGAAATAAAAGCATATGCTGATCAGACTGACTCCTGCCATCAAGTCTACACCTAATGATGAAAAAATAAATAGCATCAGCAGATGGATGACAAGAAATATTTTGTTTACATTAAATAGAAAGCTTTGCTCCTTAGCAGTACTATCATTGCTACTCATTGTCCAATACCTTCATAAAAAATATCTAATATATTACTATAGAATAATAACACATTTTAGCCAATATAACAATATATTATTGTGCAAAAGTACTAGACTATTTTGCTCTTTTTTTTCTGATTATATATCCAATAAGAATAATAACAGCACTTGTTATGACACTTCCATAAAATGTCATTCCCCTGCACAAAAGCTCCATATTTGCTGCATTACTACCAACAAGCTGTTTAAACCCATCAATCATAATATAATCAGCCACGCCCATAGCACCTGGTATCGGCACACAATTGGAGCCCATCGCCACGAAGCACTGTATCACACTTACATCAACCGCTTTTTTTGCTCCTTCTCCCACTGCCATAAAAATCATAAACGATACCATAAGCTGTGATAATCGCTGCATAATATTCCAAAAGAAAATCTCAAGAAGAAACCTTGTCTGCCCTGTGATGCTGTTTGAACACTCCTGATATTCTTTCATAGTATGTTTAAGCTTCATTCGAAGCCTGTCACCATGTCGTATTATATGTATTTTCTCAAGAAAGCGGATAAGAGCATCACAAATTGAGTATAGTATGCCGCCCTTCCTTAACAGCATATAAAACACAAAAGCCAGAAAAATCAGTACTATAATCCCCAAATATATAAATATCCGGGAAATACCTGAGAAATTTTTCAGCAAAGGATACTTAAAAAACATGCATAATATACCAATTGTTAAAAGTGAAAGTGTATACATAACAAGATTTATCAGCAGTGCCACTGTAGCAGCATAGCCCGGAATGCCATCCCTTATCATGAAATACGCACTGGCAGGCTGTCCTCCTGATGCTGATGGCGTAATAGCTGAAAAATACACATCAGCTCCACCATACACAGCACCGTCAATCGCGCTGGTTTTGTATCCAAAGTGTCTTGCCATGCGTACCAGAGCAAAGCCTTCAAACCAAATAAACCCAAACGTACAAACAAAACTCATAAAAAGCCAGCCTTTATTTGCATTTATGATAAAACTCATAAGAATTTCAAACGAAAAATGTTTGCTCTGTGAGACAACAGTCCATATGCTTAAGATAGCTATAAAAACAGAAGCTATCGCCCAAAATATCTTTTTTCTGTCCATTAAATCTAATCCCCTTAAAAAAACTGGTAAAGTGAATTATGAAAATACACCATACCAGTTTATTGTAGAGAATATATATAACTTTATCAAGTAAAATATTATTAATATCTTTTTAATGTTTGTTAAATTATTTACTGTTACAATTAACAAATCAGTCTAAATACAAATTAACTTCTATGATTCCTCTTCCTCATCATTGTCAGTGTTCATCATATACACACCCCTGCTTGCATCTCCATCCGGATTCTTTCCAAACTCATAATCATTTCCAGGCAGAATAGCATTTAGGAAAATTCCTGCAATAGCTGCAATTGCAAGTGCTGTCAGTGTAATTGATGTTCCTGCTACAGTAAATGTCAGTCCATCTCCAAAGCCAAGACCACATACAAAAATAACACCTGCAATAATCAGATTTCTTGATTTAGTCAGATCTACCTTGTTTTCAACAACATTTCTAACTCCTATTGCTGAAATCATTCCATAAAGCATAAATGAAACTCCACCAATAATCGCTGATGGCATAGTAGATATTACAGCCGAAAACTTTGGAATAAACGAAAGTACAATAGCAAAAACCGCTGCAATACGGATAACTCTCGGATCATATACCTTAGACAGCTCAAGTACACCCGTATTCTCACCATATGTTGTATTAGCCGGTCCACCAACGGCTCCTGCGAATGCAGTCGCAATTCCATCACCTATAAGTGTCCTATGAAGCCCCGGATCAGCGATGAAGTTCTGCTCTACCGTGGCTGAAATAGCTGACATATCACCAATGTGCTCCATCATTGTCGCAATAGCAATAGGTGCCATAACAAGAATAGACGTAATATCAAACTTCATGAACTGGAATTTAGGTATTCCAACCCACGCAGATGATGCAATTGATGTAAAATCAAGAATTGACGAACCATCCGGATTAGTAATTCCTGCAGCATTCATAATGAGAGCTACTACATATGAAATAATTACTCCCATCAAAATAGGAATAATCTTAAATAAGCCCTTTCCCCAAATATTGAAAATGATTATAACCCCAAGTGCAATAATTGCAAGAACCCAGTTTGTTGAGGCATTATTGATAGCTGAACCAGCAAGCGAAAGACCAATGCATATGATAATAGGTCCTGTCACTACAGGCGGCAGAAATCGCATTACACGTTTGATTCCAACCAGCTTAATAATAAGGGCAAGTACGAAGTAAAGCATACCTGCAACAAATATACCACCACACGCATACGCTGCTTTATCATTGACAGCCATATCTGCATACATGCCACTGTCAAGATTTGCAACAGTATAAAAGCCTCCTAAAAAAGCAAATGACGATCCCAGAAAAGCCGGTACCTTAAACTTTGTACACAGATGAAATATAAGCGTGCCAAAGCCTGCACAAAATAGTGTAACCGACACCGAAAGACCTCTCGTCAGTGACTCCCCGCAAGCTTTCTGAAAATACCCCGATACAAGAATAGGTACAAGAATTGTAGCACCGAACATAGCAAACATATGCTGTAAACCAAGTACAAGCATTTTGGCCGTTCCAAGCTGTCTCGCATCACGAATTGGTTCCTGTTTCTTTTGTTCCATAACAACCTCCTTAATGAATTAATCTTTTCGATATGCAACTGAACACATTATAGCATTTTTTAATTATTATTTCATTATTTTTTCATTATTATTTCATGATTTTTTATAAAAAAAGACATCCCACAGGACGTCTTAAAATAAATCATATTTAATAAGTATGTACCTTCAAAACTTCATACAAATCCGATTTGTTTTCTCCGTTATTAACCAGATTAAGCCCTCGACCTATTAGTAACAGTCAGCTCCACATGTTGCCATGCTTCCACCTCTGCCCTATCTACCTTGTAGTCTTCAAGGGGTCTTACTCCCGAAGGAGGGATATCTCATCTTGAGGGGGGCTTCACGCTTAGATGCCTTCAGCGTTTATC
>OGXC01000953.1_pt1 | contig 23291 bp, 23 predicted proteins | sample 1576201 | NCBI WGS metagenome assembly OGXC01 (sample SAMEA3541562, study PRJEB24748) | human gut metagenome | biome: human gut; feature: human-associated habitat; material: faeces | place: China | collected 2012 | reverse complement strand
TCGTGTTTCATAAGGCGGCGCTTCCCAATCTGTGCGCCGCCACCACCATTCCTCATTCCTCATTCCTAACTCCTAACTTTTCCAAGCCCCACCCGTTTGCACGATCTCTGGCCACGGACACCCGCGGCGGAGCCGCTATTCCGCTCAAGGCTCAAGGCACTATCTGTTCGCATCCCACTTTCCCGCATAGAAAAAGGACTGTGCTTTCGCACAGTCCTTTTAAATTTTCTTATTTCAGCCGTTCCGCGATTTTTTCGATGATAATATGGCCCAGTTCTTCTTTTGTCATTTTCGGATACTGTTCCATGTGGCCGTCTTTGTAGAGAAGGGCGGCGATATTTGTGTTTACGTTGAATCCGGCGCCCGGCATGGCTACGTCGTTGGCGACCAGCATATCCAGGTTCTTCCGTTTCAGCTTTTCTTTGCCGTGTTCGATGACGTCGTTTGTTTCAGCGGCAAAGCCCACGAGGAACTGATTTTTCTTCTTCTGCCCGAGGCCGTAGAGAATGTCCGGGTTCTGGGTGAGTTCGATGGTGAGGGTATCGTGGGATTCCTTTTTGATCTTCTGGGTGGCCTGGACTTTGGGCCGATAGTCGGAGACAGCGGCGGCCATGATGGCGGCATCGCAGTCTTCGTAATGGCTGTTCATGGCCTTGTCCAGTTCCCGAGCATCATGGACGTATTCAATCTTCACGCCTGCCGGTACCGGGAGGGCCTGGGTGCAGCTGACGAGGGTGACGTCAGCATCTTCCATGGCTGCTGCTTTGGCAATGGCATAGCCCATGCGGCCGCTGGAGCGGTTGCTGATGTAGCGGACGGGGTCAATGTTTTCCTGTGTACCGCCGGCGCTGACGATGATTTTCTTTCCCTTCAGGAGGCCTTTTCCGAAGAGCGCTTTTTCAATGGCTTCGAGGATTACTTCCTGCTTCGGGAAGCGGCCTTTGCCATTGGTGTTGCAGGCCAGGTGGCCGGACTCCGGTTCCACGAAGAGGTAGCCATGGGCCTGGAGTTTGGCCATATTTTCCTGGACAATGGGATTTTCATACATATTGGTATTCATGGAGGGCACGAAAATGACTTTCGCCTTCGTGGCCATGATGGTGGTGGAAAGCATGTCGTCGGCAATGCCATTTGCCACTTTGCCGATGATGTCCGCCGTTGCGGGGGCGATGACAAAGACATCGGCTAGACGGGCCAGGGCGATGTGCTCTACGTCCCATTTGCTGATGTTGGCAAACATGTCTACGGTTACGTCGTTGCCGGAAAGTTCTCCAAACGTAATGGGAGTAACAAGTTTTGCCGCATTTTTTGTCATAATGCAGTGCACGTCGGCGCCCTGCTGTCTCAGCTGGCTCACAAGGCCCGCTGCTTTATATGCGGCAATGCCGCCGCAGATTCCTACGACAATATGTTTATTTTCAAACATGGGAAAATCCTTCCTGAAATAAAAGTATGATGGTGAGTTGACAGGTTAGTTAGTTACGTACCCATGTCGATAAAGGGGGCATAAGGGTTGTGGGTGAACGTCGCTTCGCTTGTTTACCGGGTGGCAGGCGCTCCGCGCCGGGGGCGTGAGGTGCTATTGCCGCCAAAGGCGGCTGATCCACCTTATGCCCCCGCTGCGCCAAGGCGTCAGCCCTGGCATGCAGCCACAACCTGGTCGGGCCAGCGAAGCGGCGCCCGACCCACAACCTTTATGCCCCATTCATCCGCATGGACACATTTATATTTACTATTTATCAAAGGAATAGGTGATCTTATCGTAGTACACTTCTTCCAGCGCTACGGTGACGGGCTTCTTGTTCTTTGCGTCCGGAATGAGGGCCGGAGCGCCGTCGGTCAGTTCACGGGCACGGAGGGCTGCCAGGGTAACGAGGGTATACTTGGAATCTACTTTCTTGACAAGGCTGTCAATGGATGGAAAACACATCATTTTAAAGGTACCTCCTTATTGATATATTGTTTGAAAATCGTTTCGATCTGACCTTCATTGCGGGACAGTTTGCACCGTTCCGCTTCCAGGATGCAGCAGGTCTTATGGACTGCATCTTCCAGTTTGTCGTTTACCACGATGTAATCGTACTGGTGGGCCATGGCGAGTTCGCTGGTAATCTGGGCCAGCCTCTTCTCGATGACCTCTTCCGAATCAGTGCCCCGATGGTGGAGGCGGCCGGAGAGAATTTCCAGGGACGGCGGAACGATATAAATGAATACGCCCTTGGGATACCGTTTCTTGACCTGCATGGCTCCCTGGATATCGATTTCCAAAAGCACCGATTTTCCCTGGTCAATGAGGTCCAAAGCATATTTCTTCGGCGTGCCGTAATAGTGGTCGTATACTTTGGCGTATTCCAGGAAAGCGTCCTTTTTTATGAGTTCTTCGAACTGTTCATTGGTACGAAAGAAATAGCTTTCCCCTTCCACTTCCCCTTTTCTCGGTTCCCTGGTGGTCATGGAAACGGAATAGTGAAGATTCGGATAGAGGGACCGGATGGCACTGCAGATGGTGCCCTTTCCGGCACCGCTGGGGCCGGAGACAACCAGGAGAATGCCTTCATCTTTCTTTTCAGCGCACATTATTCATCCATTCCTTCGCTAATAATGGAATCCTTGCTCATGAGTCTATGAGAAATCGTTTCCGGCTGTACAGCGGAAAGGATAATCTGGCCACTGTCCATGATGAGGACCGCCCTTGTTTTTCTGCCATAGGTGGCATCGATGAGTTCGCCGTTATCTCTTGCTTCCTGGATCATACGCTTTACCGGAGCCGATTCCGGGCTGATAATCGCCATGACACGGGCAGCCGCTGCCATATTTCCGAATCCGATGTTAATTAATGAAAATCCCACTTTGATTACTCCTTATTCAATATTTTGGACTTGCTCGCGCAATTTTTCGAGTTCTGTCTTGATTATTATAACACAGTCAACCACCTCGGTGTCACTGGCTTTTGAGGCGGTGGTATTTACTTCCCTGTTGATTTCCTGGAGAAGGAAATCGAGTTTCCTGCCGATGGGGCCGTCGCTATCCAGAATCTGGCGGAACTGGGAAAGGTGGCTGCCAAGGCGCACCACTTCTTCCGTGTAGTCCACCTTTTCGGAATAAATGGCCACTTCCTGGAGCACCCGGTCCTCATCGGTCTCAGCGTCCCGGCCTTCCAGGGCTTTATCGATTCTGGCCTTCAGCCGTTCTTCGTATTCCTTTACTGCCACGTCCTGCTTTGAAAGGAGGAACTGCCGCTTTTCCTCAAGGAAGGAGAGCCGCTTTTCCAGATCTTTCTTCAGGTTCTCCCCTTCCGTCCTGCGCATGGTAAGGAGCCCTTCGATGGCCTCATCCATCGCATTCTCCACCAGTGGCGAGAGGGCTTCATCGGATACCGTTTCCTTCCGGACCGTGATAAAGGGCTGGGGCAGGGATAAAAGGTCAGAAATCACGGGTCTCTTATTCCGAAGACCCTTTGTCTTTCGCCCTTCATCCAGGGCCTTCACATAGGCCTCCAGAAGGGGCCGGTCCAGTTCCACCGTATAATGGCTGCCGCCGACGGCGGGCATAAAGGACAGGGACACATTCACCTTGCCCCGGTGAAGTTTCTCCTTCAATTTGCGGGCAGCCAGGTCCTCCAGGGCAGCAGAAAAGTGGTCAGTCCGCATGTTGATTTCAAGGAAACGGCTGTTCACGGCCTTCACTTCTGCCGTAACGGTGCCTGCATCATTTTCCGCAGTGCCCCGTCCGAATCCGGTCATACTGTTCATTGTACCATCTCCATTGTATGTAAATGACTTTGAGAGGCTGATCAGCCTGAGCGTATGTTTGGCTCCCAAGGGTGACAGGTGAACATCATTTTGCCCCTGCCACCCATTTGGGGAATATAGATTTACAGCTTATACGTCCCTTCGAACACCTTTTCCGCCGGACCGGTCATAAAGACGTGGCTCTCCGGATTGCCGTCCCAGGCAATATGGAGACGGCCCCCGTCCAGTTCCACGTCCGCTTCCTTATCTGCTTTGCCGTTCAGGATGGCTGCCACTACGGAAGCGCAGGTACCGGTGCCGCAGGCCATGGTAATGCCGGTGCCCCGTTCCCATACTCGCATGCGGAAATGGTTTTTGCCCAGGGAGCTTACGAATTCCACGTTTGTCTTTCTCGGGAAATGGGGATCCGTCTCCAGGGACGGTCCTTCTCCGGCTACATTGACCTTTTCCGCATCGTCCACAAAAATAACGCAGTGAGGATTACCCATGGATACGCAGGTAACGTCGTAGGATTTCCTGTTTGCTTCATTGAAAAGGGGCCGGGAAATGACAGGACCCTCTCCCAGGCCGGTTACGGGGACTTCAGAAGCGGTGAGATGGGGTTTTCCCATATCCACTTTTACGAGGCCCGAATCCAGGAGTTCCGGATACAGAATGCCGGCTCCCGTTTCTACGGAAATCCGTTTCTCCTTTACAAGACCCAGTTCATGGGCCCATTTGGCAAAGGCCCGGATGCCATTACCGCACATTTCTGCTTCCGAACCGTCAGCATTGAAAATGCGCATGCGCAGATCCGCCTTGTCCGAAGGCAGAATAAAAATAATGCCATCGGCGCCGATGCCGAAATGGCGGTCACAGATTTCTACAGTGTGTTTCGTGATTTCTTCCAGGTTTTCTTCAAAGCCATTGACAAAGACAAAGTCATTGCCACAGGCCTGCCATTTTGTAAAATGCATGATTTTCCTCCTATAGGTACAAAGGGCTCTGTTTGCCCCATTCATTTGTTTTAATTACTTTATTCTACCATTGTTTGGAAGAGCCTGCCAGTCGATGATTCTGTATGCAAAGCAGGTGGCCTGGAGTGGTAGACGGGGCTAAAGGTGGTGGCTTCAACATCGCTTTGCCCGTTGAAGCGGGGGCATAATGTGGGGCATCCGCCAAAGGCGGCAAATCTATCTTATGCCCCCGGCGCGCAGCGCCCACCACCCGGTGAACGGGCGAAGCGATGTTCATCCACCACCCTTAGCCCCATCCACTCGTATATGATATACTATTTTACATAAATACCGAACAATTCAGGAGGTTTTTTATGCAGATAGACAGCGCTGTATTATATGTCCTGGTGAAGGAACTCCGAAAGAAAATCGAGTCCTGCCAAGTTCGGCAGATTCACCAGGTGGATAACCGCATTATGGACATGGAGCTTTACTGCACCGACGGCGATGTGGTAAGTCTCATTCTCAATACCTACAATCCCCCCATTCTCTACCTTACAGGCAAGGGAAGAAACAAAAAGCAGTATTCCCCGTCCCAGACATTCTGTATGACCCTTCGGAAGTATCTGGAAGGGAGCCGTCTCTCCCATATGGAACAGGTGGCCATGGACCGCATAGTATCCCTGTCCTTTGATCGTATCGAACGGGGCAGTGAAATCATTACCCGCACCCTGTGGCTGGAGCTCCTGCCGGCAGCGCCGAACATGATTCTCACTGAGGGGAATACCATCATCGATGCCTGCCTTCGGGGCAAGAAGCTGGACCGGCTCCTGGTGCCCGGGGAAACCTACCAGGTCCCCCAGAATTCCCACCGCATGGATTTCATGAAGTTTTCCGAGAAAGAACTGACGGACATCTTTGATTTCAGCAAAAAAGAACCAATCCCCATGGACAGCTGGCTCTTTAAGCAGTTCAACGGGTTCTCCCGTTTCCTGGCGGATGAACTGGCCTTCGAATCGAATATTCCGGCGGATAAAAAGCTTTCCGAATTTTCGGAAAAAGAGGAAAAATCTCTCATTTCCCACATGAAAGCCATGGCAGAGGCCATCGAATCGTCGGACTGCCTGTACCTGTATAAAAAGGGAAACGGGAAAAAGAACATTTCCCCCATTCCCCTCTCCATACTGGGAGAAGCCTGTGAAACGGTTCCGGTGCTTCCCTTCATAGAAAAGGAAGCGGAAAGCGGCGTCGGCTCCATTACCCAGGCGGTGCAGGAATATACGAAGGAACTTCATACCCTCATCAAAAGGGAAGAGAGAAAGAAACGGAAAATCCGGGAAGAAATGGAAGAGACCACCCGTATGGACCAGTACAAGCTCTGGGGCACTCTCCTTTCCATTTATGCCTACGAGAAAATCAACCATAAGAAAGAAATCACGGTGTCCAACCTCTTCAAAGATCCCCCGGAGGATGAAACAATCCCTGTGGACCCCCTGCTGTCTGTCACCGACAACAGCCAGGCCTATTTCAAAAAGTACAATAAGATGAAGACCCGTTCCACCATTGGGGAAGAAAAGCTGAAGGAATGTGAAGACCGGCTGGCCTACCTGAATGAAACCCTCTATTTTGCATCCCAGGTCACCACAAAGCAGGATCTGGAGGCCCTGAAGGAGGAGCTGAAGTCCCTGGGCATCGATAAGAGACAGAAGCAGCACAGGAAACCGAGCCGGAAAAACCAGGACCCGAAGATTGAAAGCCGTATAATTGACGGTTTCCGGGTATATCTGGGGACCAGCAACACAAAAAATGAATACCTCACCCTCCGGAAGGCGGCCAAAACGGATATCTGGTTCCATGCAAAGGCCATCCCCGGGTCCCATGTAGTCATCGAGACCCAGGGGGAATCGGTTCCTCCGGAAACCCTGGAAAAGGTGGCCGCTCTGGCTGCCTGGAACAGCAAAGGCCGGGAATCGGGAAAGGTGGATGTGGACTATACCCTCATCCGGTACGTGAAGAAAATTCCGAACGGCCCTCCGGGACTGGTCAATTACAGCCACCAGAAGACCATAGTGGCCGTGCCGGAAGATGTAAAGGAGTAAAAAGGCAGCGGCCTTCGGCCGGGTCGCTGTCCGGCGGACAGGGCTAAGGCTTCCGTCTGGGCTCGAGGAAGGAATATGGATTCACGCTTTCGGCCGGGGTCAATGGGGCGGCGCACAAATGATAGTGCGCCGCCTTTTATATTGCCGCCATTGAAAGCCGCTGGCGGCCTGGACCTTCACGGTCTCTGGCCCATAATCCTCGATCCCACCTGCCCGCAGGGCTGCCGATATCTACCTTCTATCTTCTATCTTCTATCTTCTTTCATCTATTGTCTATCAACCGAATTGCCGGTCATCGGATGCAGCACTCATCAACCTGCAGGTCAAACCAGCTCAATGCCCAGAGCAAAAGGCTCTAGCCCCACCCCTTCGTACCTACACCGGGCCCTATAAATCCACTTGAATTTTTAAAGTGTTTTTCATGATGCATTTACTCCAGATTATGGGGATGCTAAAATCAAAGCATAGAGATTTATTGATACAATTTTCCATATAAGGAGGAAATCCTATGACTGAGAAAAAAGAAGCAGTCCATGCCCATAACTGCGGCTGCTGCCACTGCCACAGCCACCATCATGAAGGGGCAACCCAGGCCCATGAAGACGATTCGGGCAGTGAAGAGGAAGGAGATCCCGCCCATCTTCACGATGGCTGCGGTCATACCCATGATCATCATCACGACCATGACCACCATCATGACCACGATCATGAAGAAGAAATGCCGGCGGCCCATGACCATTCCCATGATCCGGAGCTTGTGAAATACGCTTCCAACGAAAAGGACATCATGGAAGATGAGAAAGAGATTCTCGCCGATGAACGGCGGGCCTTCGGCCACTTCCATGACAAGGGAATCCATCATACCCCGGGCCATGAGAAAGACTGCCACTGCCCCCAGTGTGTAGATGAGGAAGACTGCGATATCTGCGGGAAGGACCTGGCGGACTGCCGCTGCGATTTCCTTGGCACCACGTACCATAAGTCCATTTACCACATGGAACATCTGGACTGCCAGGAATGCGCCGCCAAGATGGAAGGAAAAATCAGGGAAATGCCTTCGGTTTTCTTCGCTTCCATTTCTTTCCGTACCAAGGAACTCCGGCTGATTTCCAAAGAAAATCCGGATACCCTGCTGAAGGAAGTACTGGCGGTCTGCCGTTCTGTGGATGAATCGGTGGGCATCGTACCGGCTGCCGATAAAAGCGGCTACAAGACGGAAACCTATGAAATCCCGACCCTGGACTGCGCGGCCTGCGCACTGAAGCTGGAAAAACTCATCAACCGGCAGCCCGGCGTTCTCTCTGCGTCCATTTCCTACGCCACGAAGACCATGAAGCTCACTGCCGAAGATCCGGACAGCCTCATTCCCCTGCTCACGGAAAAATGCAACGAAGTGGAATCACCCACGGAAATCCACAAAAAAGTACGGGCACCCAAGGGAAAAACAGGGACCGATGAAAAGGAAGAAGCCTTCTATAAGAAGGAAGAAGTTCATCTCGCCGTTGGCGGCGTGATTTTCGCCATCGGCATGGTGCTTCACTACCTCACGGGGGCTCCAGAACTCTATGGCAATATTTTCTTCTTCATTTCCTATATCATTCTTGGTGGGCCCATCGTATGGAACGCCCTGAAGAATATCGCCCACGGCGAATTCTTTGATGAAACCTTCCTTATGACCGTAGCCACCCTCGGCGCCTTCGGTATCCGGGAATACCCGGAAGCCGTGGGGGTCATGTTCTTCTACCGCATCGGCGAATATTGCCAGGACCTGGCCAGCGGAAAGAGCCGCCGTCAGATCATGGAAGCCGTGGACCTGCGGCCGGAAGTGGTACAGAGAGTCGTAAACGGCGGCAAGACAGAAACTGTACCGGCGGAAGAAGCTAAGGTAGGCGATGTCCTCCTTATCCGCCCCGGAGACCGGATTCCCCTGGATGGCATCATTCTGGAAGGGTCCACCCAGATCGACACATCCGCTGTCACCGGTGAGCCAAAGCCCATTGCTGCTAAAGAAGGCATGGCAGTGGATTCGGGCTGCGTCAATATGACCGGCACCATTCACCTGCAGGTAACGAAGATTCTCTCCGAATCCATGGTAAGCCGTATCCTGGACTCCGTGGAAAATGCGGTAGCCAGCAAGCCAAAAATCGACCGGTTCATTACCCGGTTCTCCCGGATTTATACGCCGGTGGTGGTCTTCATTGCCCTGGCGGTGGCCCTCATTCCTCCCCTCTTCTTTGGCGGGAATTGGGAAAAATGCATTTATACGGCCCTCACGTTCCTCGTCATTTCCTGCCCCTGTGCCCTTGTCATTTCCGTTCCCCTGTCCTTCTTTGCCGGTATCGGTACCGCTTCCAAGGCCGGTATCCTCTTCAAAGGGGGCACGGTGATGGAAGTCATTGCCAAAGTGAAAGCGGCGGTGATGGATAAAACCGGCACCATTACGGAAGGGAAATTCAAAGTACGGGACATCCTGGTCCATGGGGATATGAACCGGAATGAACTGCTGGCCCTGGCGGCGGGAGCCGAAGTTTATTCCACCCACCCCATCGCCAAATCCATCATTGAAGCGGCGAATGAAGAAAAAGTGGTTCCTGTGAAACTGGAAAACCTCCATGAAAATGCAGGCTACGGCATGGAAGGGACCCTGCAGGGTCAAACCATTTACGCCGGCAATGCCAGACTCATGGAAAAGGCAGGCGTACCGAAAGAAGACCTCGCCGGTTACAAAGAAAAGGGCACCCTCGTATTCCTTGCCCGGGAAAACAAACTCCTCGGCTGCATCGTCATTTCCGACGCCTTGAAAGAAGACGCGGTGGAATCGATCGGGGAAATCAAAAAACTGGGAGTCACCCCTGTCATGCTCACCGGCGACAACCGGGAAAGCGCAGAGGCGGTGGCGGAAAAAGCGGGAATTTCCAAAGTTTACGCCGGCCTTCTCCCCCAGGATAAGCTTTCCATTATGAAGGAAATCCGTGAAAAAGAGGGCTCCGTCCTCTTCGTAGGCGATGGCATCAACGATGCACCGGTACTGGCCGGTGCCGATGCGGGCGCTGCCATGGGCAGCGGCGCCGATGCAGCCATCGAGGCAGCGGACCTGGTCTTCCTGAACTCCGACGTCCGTGCCATTCCCGAGGCCATCAGGCTCTCCCGAAAAGTCATCTCCACGGCCTGGCAGAATGTGGGCTTTGCCCTCTTCGTAAAGATTGCAGTCATGGTCATGGGCCTTCTGGGCTATGCAAACATGTGGATCGCCGTATTTGCAGATACCGGCGTCACCCTCCTCTGCATCCTCTACTCCATCCGACTGCTGAAAGTGAAACTGTAAAAAATCAGGAATAATCAAAGCGGCGCATCCTGAATGGTGCGCCGCTTTTTGATTTGCTTTCAGCGATTCTATGACTGTAATCAATGCGAACATTTGGAGTCTTGAGCTGATTGCCCCTTTGCGGCAGGCCGGTCCAATGGGCATCTATCTTCTATCGTCTATCAGTCGAATTGCCAGCCGAAGAACGTGTATTGGCCAGGGTCCCTTTATCTCAAGGCCCCCGTTTACACGTACCGCAGCCCATCAAAAAAGCAGTGAAGAAAATGATTTTCATATCTTCACTGCTTTTTGATTCCCCTTATTCTACGATTTCCGGGCCTTCTCCATGGTTCTCATCTTCCTTATCCTTCGGGAAAATGAGGTTCAGCACCATGGCTACGATGAAGACAACTGCCACACAGTTGTCGGCGAAGACGCTGCGGAAGAGATCCGGGAAAATATGGAAAATCTGGGGGGTCTGGGTGAAACCAAGACCGATAGATAGGGACAGGGCAGCAATACTCATATTTCTCTGGGAATAGCCGCAGTCCCCCAGCATCCGGACACCGCTCACTACGATGGAGCCGAACATCATGAGGGTACAGCCGCCGAGCACCGCATTGGGAAGAGATGCCAGAATGACGCCGAGTCCCGGGATGAGGCCGGCCAGGATCATGATGACCGCTCCGCAGCCGATGGCCTTCCGGTTCACCACGTGGGTCATGGCGATAAGGCCTACGTTCTGGCTGAAGGATGTAATAGGCATGCATCCGAAGAGGGATGACAGGCTGGAGATAAAACCATCCACGGCGATGGAGCCTGACACTTCCCGATTCGTGGGAGTCCTGCCAAAGCCCATGGTGGCCAGGGCACTGGTGTCCCCCAGGGTTTCTGTCGCAGAAACGAGGAAAATCAGGAAAATGGAAAAAATGGCGTCCGGATGGAATTCCAGAGGCACCGGCAGAATGGAAGGAATGGAAATGATGGATACCTGGGAAAGACGGGACAGATCCACCATGCCGTAGAAATAGGCTGCTATGTATCCTACAATGAGCCCAAAGAGCACGGAGAGCTGTTTATAGAAGGAATGGGCCTTCAGGTTAAAAACGAGGCAGGCCACGAGGGTAATGGAACCGACGATCAGATACTTTGCATCGCCGAAGTCCGGCGCGCCGAAGCCGCCGCCAAAGGAATTGGCACCGATGGGCAGCAGGGAAAATCCGATGGCCGTTACCACGGAAGCGGACACAATGGGCGGCACAAATTTCTTCCACCACGTAGCACCCAGTCCAAGGATACCCTCCAGGATACCGCCGATAAGGGCTGCCCCCAGCACGGCGCCGTATCCGTACTTCGTACCGATGACACAGGCCACGGAGACGAAGGTGAAACTGATGCCCATGATAATGGGGAGGCCGCTTCCCAGGCGCCAGAGGGGAAACATCTGCAGCAGGGATCCGATGCCTGCCACAATCATGGCCGACTGCACCAGGGCTCCCGATTCTTCGGGAGACATTTTCACGGCCCCTGCCACGATAAGAATCGGCGCGATATTGGCCACGAACATGGCCAGCACATGCTGCAGGCCAAAGGGCACTGCCTTTTGGAGGGGGATTTCCCCTTTCAGTTCATAAATGGCGTCGTTTGCGTTTTTCATGGTCTCTCCTTACCGGAATACGATGGAACCGGTTTCAGGATCCATTTTGTCAATAATTGCCAGGGACTTTACGTCGACCCCTTTCCTGCGGAGTTCATCGCCGCCTCCCTGGAAGCCCTTTTCAATGCAGATACCGCCCCCTTCCACCAGACCGCCTGCCTGGTTCACGAGATCAATGAGCCCTTCCACGGCGCAGCCGTTGGCCAGGAAATCGTCCATAATGAGGATGTGTTCCCCTTTGTTCAGATACTTTTTGGACACCACCACGTGGTTCACCTTGTTATGGGTGAAAGATTTAACCTCCGTAGCGTAGACTTCCTTATCCATATTGGAACCGGCCGACTTCTTTGCAAATACAACGGGCACGCCGAAGTAGACGGCCGTGAGGCAGGCAATGCCGATGCCGGAAGCTTCGATGGTGAGAATCTTATCCACCTTTCGGTCACCGAAAAGCTTGTAAAATTCCTTGCCCAGTTCGCTGATAAAGGGCACATCGATCTGGTGATTCAGAAAGCTGTCCACCTTCAGTACATTCCCCGGTTTAATGACTCCATCACTCAAAATCTTTTTCTGCAGCAGGTTCATTTCTTCCATCCTTGTCCTTCCTTTTATTCGCAAATTAATAATATTAATTCATTTTATCATGCAGTGGAGAGAGAGTAAAGGGAGTGGGTTGGTGAGTTAGTGGACAGCAAGGCGAACTTCATACGATCCATAGAATGATGCGGAATTCCGAATTACCGGCTTACCGCTATCTGCTTGCAGGTTACCATGAACTGTCGGGCTTTGCCGCAAAACAACCATGAAAATGAAAATTGCTGCATAGCAGGAATTTCCCGGATAAGCAGCCCCGTGGAGAAAGGGCGCGCCAAAGGCGCAGGATGGATGCGGCGGCGCCACTGGAACCATAAACCTGGGGAAGCGCTTTCTTATATTGTGTGCGGCGTTTCCCAGGTGCCGTCACATTCTTCATTGTCTCCGGATTGCAGTGAACGACGGACTTTTAAACCTTTCTTCTAATTTCCCCCAGTCCATCATGCCATCCTCATTTTCCGAAATGCCCTGGAAATGGAGTGGATAGATCATGGGCGGATGGGACAGGCCCAGAAGGGGAAGATGTCTGATTTCATCGGTGGATGGGTAGACCAGGGTCACCGTACCGTATTCTTTAGTGCCGGATTTCCACTTTTCTATGACCATCTTCATCCCGAAGGGCACTTTCTTTTCCAGGCTTTCCGGCAATTCGTAGGGGCAGACGTCCAGGGCCGCCATGAGTATGGAAATATTGGAATCGTGGCCGCAGATATAGGTCAGTTTCCGTTGATTGCCCATTTCCCTGGAAATAAGATGGAGGAGCGGCGTACCGATGGCTTTGGCCAGGGACGGTGAAGAATAAAGCACCTGTCCGTAAAGGTCCTTCAGGTTTCCGATTTTTTCCCAATCCTTCCGGCCCATGGTGTGCCCGAAGGCCGCTATTTCATCATCTTCCGTTTCATAATACTGGATGAGGAGGAAATCGGAGAGGGAATGGGCCAGCTTCAGGGAGCCTGCCATGCGGGGCTTTTTCCCGGCTTCGTATGTAAGGACCGTATCCCCCATCCGGAAACCGGAGAACCTGCCTTCTTTCCACGCTTTCGACCGCTTTACATCCAGCACCTGTTCCAGTTCTCCGTAATCGGAGGCCAGGTTTTCCTTATTTTCTTCGAGAAGACAGGCGCCGTGGGTCTCAGCATTCTTCCGAATGGTATCCATGGACTTTGTGGAGAGGCCGGAAGGAATTTTCGTGGCAAACAGGGGGGCCACCGGTCCCAGGGGCTTTCTGTATACAATGGAAAAAGAGGTATCCGGAAGAAGGCCGGCCGCGAAATAGCGGGCCGTGGCCACTGTGCGCTCTGAGGAATCTGCCATGAAGCGGACTTGCCCCTTCTTCTGCCAACCGTCAGCATCCGAAAGCCCTTCCTTTTCCAGGTACTCCCGGAAATACTGGCCCATCATGGTTTCCAGTATACCTCCCCTCTTTGACAGTTCCCCCGCCTTCGCATCGGGAGTAAACCATGTATGGGGCGTCATGGCGTCCACTTTCTTTTTATCCGATGCCATAGGGGCTCGAAGATTGTGCCGGCTGAAAATAACGACCTTTTCCAGCTGGTAATCCTGGTGAATTCCCTCCCTGGCCAGTGCGTCCACTGGCAGAAAGACCGCAGACACAGCCAGCAGGACGGCACAGGCCCTGATGGCGGTATGAATAGATATATGCACTCTGTTATTAAATCTCCTTTGAGGTAAGTGATGATCCACAAGCCTATGTATGGGGCTAAAGGTGGTGGGTCGAGCACCGCTTCCCTAGCACACCGTTACAGACATACAAAAAGCCTCTGCCCGGGGGCAGAAGCTTTCATGTCAAATCTTATTTTACCAGTCCGCCGTAGTCTTTCAGCATCTGGTATACATGGGCCTTTTCTTCTTCCGACGGTTCTACCATGGGGAGTCGGAAATGGCCGCCAGGCTGGCCTACGAGGTTAACTGCTGTCTTGACAGGAGTCGGGCTGGCAGTAAAGAACATGCCCTTGTTGATGGGATAGGTCTTGATGTGGAGAGCCCGTGCTTTTTCCAGGTCGCCCTTTTCAAAGGCATCCACCATGGCCAGCATATCGTCGCCGATGACATGGCTGGATACGGAAATGACGCCTACGCCGCCTGCCATGAGGAGGGCCAGGGTGAATGCGTCGTCGCCGCTGTAAATCATGAAATCATCGGGGAGCAGGGCTTTTTCCTTTGTGACCTGGTCCCAGCTGCCGGTGGCATCTTTGATACCTACCACGTTCGGGCATTCGTCCACAATTCTCTTGATGGTTTCCGGCTGGATGGAGACGCCTGTACGGCCGGGAACATTATAAAGGACAATCGGAAGGTCCACGTGTTTGGCCACAGCCCGGAAATGCTGGTACATGCCTTCCTGGTTCGGCTTTACATAAAACGGAACGATGCAGAGAGCGCAGTCGATGCCCGTTTTCTTGGCTTCCCGGCCGAAGAGGATGGTATCCCTGGTGCTGATGGTGCCGATGTTGCCCATAACCGGAACTTTCTTGCCCGGTGCATTTCTGCCGACTGCATCTACAATAGTCTGGTAAAGTTTCAGTTTTTCCTCGGAAGTCATGGTAGCACCTTCGCCGGTGGTACCGCCGACGAGGATACCTTCAGAGCCATGGGCTACCAGGTGTTTAGCCAGGGCAGCGGCTCCTTCATAGTCTACAGAACCATCTTCATGAAATGGAGTAATCATGGCGGTAATAACCCGTCCGAATTTTGCTGTTGCCATTTTTTTCTCTCCTTTTCCTGCCGCTTTCTCGAAGAAGCGGTCCCTCATACAGGAAATAACCGAAGAATCGGTGATTTCTTTATTTGATCATATCGTGCTGAATCATGTATTCTGCAATCTGCAGTGCGTTCAGTGCTGCGCCCTTGCGGATCTGGTCACCGCAGGCCCAGAGGTTGATGCCGTTTTCCGCATAGAGATCTTTCCGGATGCGGCCGACAGCCACGTCGGTCTTATTGGATGTATCCAGGGGCATGGGGTAAATCATATTTTTGATGTCATCCACCAGTACGGCACCCTTGAAGCCTTCAATGGCTTTCTTGACCTGGTCCGTGGTGAGATGGTCTTCCGTCTCAATGTAGATAGATTCTGCATGGCTGCGGATAACCGGTACCCGGACAGCGGTGGGGGTAATGGCGATGGTGTCATCGTGGAAAATCTTATGGGTTTCATTCACCATCTTCATTTCTTCCTTGGTGTAATCGTTATCAAGGAATACATCGATCTGGGGAATGACGTTGTAAGCGATCTGATAGTGCTTCGGAAGGCTGGCGGAAGGAAGAATCTTCGGTGTGTAACTTTCGCCTTTGGCGATAGCTGCCGCTTCGTCCAGCAGTTCATCAATGCCATCCTTGCCGGCGCCGGAAACGGCCTGGTAGGTGCTGACGATGATCCGCTTAATCCTGGAAATATCGTAAATCGGCTTCAGGGCCATGAGCATGATGATGGTGGAGCAGTTCGGATTGGCAATAATGCCTTTATGCCAGGCAATATCTTCCGGATTGATTTCCGGAATCACCAGGGGCACTTCGGGATCCATGCGGAAGGTGGAGGAGTTATCGATAACTACGGCTCCCCTTTTCGCCGCTTCCGGTGCCAGGGTCTTGCTGATGCTGCCGCCGGCAAAGAGGGCGATATCAATATTTTCAAAGGACTCCGGTTTTGCTTCTTCCACGGTGTATTCCTTGCCCTTCACCATGATCTTCTTACCCGCAGAACGGGCGGAAGCCAGAAGTTTCAGGGATGCAAACTGAAAATCTCTTTCTTCAAAAAGGCGGATAAATTCCTGGCCCACGGCACCGGTGGCACCGAGGACAGCAACGCGGGGCAGTTTACTCATAGAAGCACCTCATTCCAGATAATTTTCAAGACCATAAACAAAACCCTTCACAGTCATGCACTTCTTGCAGGCCAGCATGACGCCGGGCATAAAGGATTTCCGATCCAGGGAATCGTGGCGGAGTGTCAGGATTTCACCGTAGCCCCCAAAGAGGACTTCCTGATGGGCCACGTAGCCCGGAAGGCGGACAGAGTGGATGGTGATTCCTTCGTACTTGCCGCCCCGTACGCCGGGAAGGCTTTCCTTTGTTTCATCCGGTTCCGGAGCGGATGTCCGGGCTGCTGCCATTTTTTCGGCAGTGAGCTTTGCAGTGCCGGAAGGCGCATCGTACTTGTGGTTGTGATGAAGTTCGATGATTTCCGCATTCGGCATGTACCGGGAAATTTCGGCAGATACCTTCATGAGAAGCACGGCACCCAGGGAGAAATTCGGTGCCACAAGGCCATTGGCTCCGGTCTTTTCAGCGATCTTAGCCAGTTCGTCCCGCTGGTCCGCAGTAAGGCCGGTGGTTCCGATAACCATGTTCACCCCATGTTCCAGTACGTATTTCGCATTTTCATAAATAACCTTGGGGCTGGTAAAATCGACTACCACATCCGGCTTTTCCCTGCTGAATTCTTCATCCAGGGATTTGGAAATAACAATTCCGTTATGGCCTTTCCCTACGGTTTCGCCCAGGTCTTTTCCTGCAGCGCCGGGATCTACGGCACCCACGATTTCAAGGCCCTCTTCTGCCATGACGGAACGGACAACTTCGCTGCCCATGCGGCCAGCAGCGCCATTCACAACGACTTTAATCATGAATTAACTCCCCCTTTTATAGGCTCTGGGGCTGACAAAAGCCCCCAGGCAACTATCAGTGATTAGAATTATGGTAGTATAAATTGACAATAACGTCAATATGGAAAATGAATAATTATTGTCACATTGTATGAAATGGGACTAAAGGTGGTGGGTTGGCATCGCTGCGCTCGCCAACCGGGTTGTGGCTTTACCGGGGTCTAACACCCCGGTAAAGCGGGAACATAAAGGTTCATTGGCCGCCAAAGGCGGCAGCCTTATGCCCCCGGCGCGCAGCGCCCACCACCCGGTGAACAAGCGTTAGCGATGTTCACCCACCACCTTTAGCCCCATTCATATGTTGAAGTGTAAATCTGATACATATACATGAAAAAGCTCCGGGAAATGAAATCATTTCCCGGAGCTTCTTATGTACTGTTATTCATTAACAGGATATACGCTGACCTGTCTCTTGTATTTGCCGAGACGTTCGAAAGCGATTCTGCCTTCTGCGGTTGCAAAGAGGGTATCATCTTTACCCAGCTTTACGTTCAGGCCAGGATGCAGATGAGTGCCTCTCTGACGAACAATAATGTTGCCAGGTTTTGCAATCTGTCCTGCGTGCATCTTTGTACCAAGGCGCTGTGCGTTGGAGTCACGGCCGTTGCTTGTACTGGAAGCACCTTTATGATGAGCGAATAACTGAAGATCAAAAAGTAACATGTAATTCACCCCTTTGTTTCTAAAATTTTCAGATGACGGGGATATCGTTTTTCGATGGCCCTGAGCCCGTGAACCATGGTTCGGAAAAGTGCTTCGCTCTCCCCATCTCCTGGTGTTGAGAGTTCCACATTCATGAATCCGAAGTCCGAGTCATAGGTCCCATCTCTGTGAAGCACATCCTGCAGTCCGCCGGCTATGGTCAATGTGATGGCACTGACGGAAGCACAGATGAGATCGTATTCCCCATCCTTTTCATAACCATCTGCATGTCCATGGATGTGAAAGCCCCGATAGAGCCCTTTCCCATCCCTATGCATTTCGACGGTAATCATCCTTCAATCTTTTCGATCTGAACCTTTGTGAAAGGCTGGCGATGACCCTGACGACGACGATAGTTGGACTTAGCCTTGTATTTGAAAATACGGATTTTCTTTTCCTTGCCCTGTTCAAGAACCTTGCCGGTTACTTTAGCACCTGCAACGGTGGGCTGGCCAATCTTTACTTCATCACCGGAAACGAGAAGAACTTCGTCAAAAGTTACTTCAGCACCTTTTTCAGCGTCCAGTTTTTCGATGGAAATAACCTTACCTTCTTCGACACAGTACTGTTTACCACCGGTTTTAATGATTGCGTACATTTGTGCACCTCCTCTTTACTATACTCGCCGGATGCGGCAGCTCTATGGCATTTGGAAGCCTTCTCCGTGCGGTTGCGTCACAGCACTTATGTACAATGACTTAATTATTATATCTGCTTTGGCAGGCAAAGTCAATTATATTTTTATTAAAGTTAATATAAAAATGGCTGAAAGGTAATACCCTCCGGGCTAAGCCCGCTACCTTTCAGCCACCTGTTTCATACAGCCATAATTCCGTTATGGTCAAAGTCCAGCACCATGTATCTGGATGTCATATGGGCCGCATTGAATCCTTTCACCATGGCGATGCCCACTTCGTCAGCCCTGTCAGCCGGAGCAAAAGCGATGATGGTGGGACCGGATCCGGAAATGGTGGCACCGTAGGCTCCTGCCCTTTCCGCGTTGCGGATGACATCGGAGGCGCCGGGAATAAGGCCGATCCGATAGGGTACGTGGATCACGTCGTCAAGGCCCAGTTTCAGGTATTCCGGTTTCTGGTACATGAAAGCAGCCATGAGGAAGGATACAGCGCCGATATTATGGACCGCATCGCTTCTCGGATAGGATGTGGGCAGCACAGCCCGGGCTTTTTCTGTATGCAGTTCAAAATCCGGAATGGTGACTACCGCTTTCCAGTGGGAGGGAATATCGATCCGTTCGGCAGTCACCTTCCCGTCTTTCAGGAGGGCCATGCAGAAGCCTCCCAGAATGGCAGGGGCCGCATTGTCCGGGTGCCCTTCCATGGCGGCGGTGATATCAAGGATTTCCTTCCTGTCGAAAGGTTCACCCATGAGAAGGTTTGCCAGATATACGCCGGAGGCGATGGCAGCAGAAGAAGAGCCCAGGCCCCGGGCGAAGGGAATGCGGTTGATGAGGTACATCCGGCCGCCGGGAATCTGTTTTCCCGCTTTTTCCGCAGTTTCTGCCATGGCCTTGATAATCATGTTATCCAGGCCCTTTTCAATCTGGGAAGCCCCTTCCCCTTCTGCGGAAATTTCCGTATCCACCAGGTCCATCCCTTCGGAAGGAACGAACTGGACTACATTATAGAGACCCAGGGACATGCCCAGCGTATCGAAACCGCTTCCGATATTGGCGGTGGTAGCGGGGACCCTGACGATATAGGTTTTATTTTCTGTCATCTTCCAGCACCCGAATGATATTGGCAACCTGGCGCATGCAGGGCAGTACCTGCAGTGCCTTTTCTACATGAATAATATTTTCCCGCGGTGTTTTTTCCGTGATAATCATCAGTTCTGCCGCGTCTTCGATCCGGCTCTTCTGCACCACTTCCTTGATGCTGATGTCATTATCCGCATAGGCAGAGGCGATCTGGGAAAGAACGCCGGTCACATCGTCCACAATCAGGCGGAAATAATAGGAATTTTCCAGTTTCAGGGAAGAGTAGAAAGGAATCCGCTTCGTTTCCGTGAGCATCATACCGGTACCGGTGGAATGGTTCATAATGTGCTTGGCAGTACTGATGACGTCTCCCATAACAGCACTGGCGGTGGGGAGAGAACCAGCGCCGCGGCCGTAGAACATGACGTCATCCACAATGTTGCCGGTCACATAGATGGCATTGTAGGAGCCCTTGACAGAAGCCAGGGGGTGGCTCCGTGGAACGAAAGCGGGATAGACGTTGAGGGCGATGCCATTTTCCTGGCGCAGTGCCACCGCCAGCAGTTTAATGGTGTATCCCATTTCGCTGGCATACTGCACATCGTTCTGGGAAATTTTTTCAATCCCCTCTACCAGTACGTCGTCAAATGTGACGTTGGCATGGAAACCGATGGATGCCAGGATGGCCAGTTTCCTGGCGGCATCATAGCCGGCCACATCGTTGGTGGGATCAGCCTCGGCATAGCCCTTCTTCTGGGCCACCCGGAGTGCATCGCCGTAGCTGACACCGGCTTCATCCATGTTGGAAAGGATGAAATTGGTGGTACCGTTTACGATACCCACGATCCGTTCGATTTCATTGGCTGCCAGGGAATCATGGAGAGGACGGAGAATAGGAATGCCGCCGCCTACGCTGGCTTCACAGTTGAAGTTCACATGGTTATCCATGGCGGTGTGCATGATTTCCGGTCCAAAGAGGGCCACCAGGTCCTTATTGGCACTGACCACGCTGATATGGTGGTTCAGGGCTTCAAAGATATATTCCTTTGCCGGATGGATGCCCCCCATCACTTCAATCACGATTTCTACACTGCCATCGTTCATGATATCTTCGAAGGAGCTGGTCACCCGGACGCCCTTCAGAATCTCCAGGTCCCTGTACTTTTCCGGGTGCCTGACGAGGACATGGGTAATGGTGAAGTGGCAGCCGATGGAATCTTCGATGAGCTTTCCATTCTTTCGAATGGTTTCGGCCACGCCGCTTCCTACGGTACCGAATCCAAGGAGTGCGACATTAATATTCTTCATTTGGTTTCTCCTCCCAATTTCATGGTCAACGATTGGATGCCTTTCATTTCCTCCAGTGAATCATGGAGTTCCGCAAGACTTTCTGAAGATTCTTCCGTCTTAAAGGTGATGACCCCGGTGTAGAGGGAATCGGAAGCCTTTGTTCGTACGGCAGACAGCACTTCGTTGTCCTCCCTGGCAATGCGCCGAAGGATCCGGCCGAAGATGGAAACTTCATCCTGCATGATTATAAATAATACTACAATCCGGTCCTCCTTGTCACTATGGACAGGAGCCACATGGTCTTTATATTTGTAATAGGCGCTGCGGCTCATACCCACCCGATGTACTGCTTCATTGATGGAAGAGGATGCGCCGTTTTCCAGCATTTCCTTGACTTTGATAGTTTTTTTGATGGCTTCCGGAAGGATTTTAAGATCCACCAGATAAAACTGCTGCTTTTCTTTATTCATAGTATGTTCCTCTGCAGGGAGCCAAGGTATCAGTCATCAGGGCGCCCCAGTTCTTTATAGGAAATCAGTCGGATTCCCTGTTCTTTAATTTTTTTCTGCACCAGGGGAGACGTAAGGCTCTGCAGTTCCCTCTCCCCTTCATAGCCCCAGTGGAATGTTTCTTCCATGGCTTTCTGGTCTGCCGAAGGATGGCACATGAATTCCGTGACTCCCTCTTCCAGGTGGTCAAGGATCCGGGCCATCCGGCTTTCATAGAAATGGCCGCCGTACATCATGCCCCAGAAATGGTCATTGCACAGGATTCCCTTTCTCTTCAAAGCCCCCCGGTGGCTCCGGGCCATAAGGGACAGCCCGTTTTTCGATGCGAACCGGAAGAGCCCCGCCGGCGACAGATGGAAGCCGAAAAGGAGCTTTTCATCAGGCACCCGCATGCAGGAAATATGGTACTTTTTCGCCAGTGCCAGGGTGACCGGGAAGAAATGGTTCCACATATGCATGTGCTGGTGCCCATCGAGATGGGTTACGGTCAGTCCCGTATCCATCACTTTCTGTATCTGGGCATCCCATTCCCGGTACACATCGTCCACGCTGATTTTTCCGGCAAGATCCCTCTTGATCAGTTCCAGGTAATCATTGCAGAGATGGCCCCCCTCCCAGGTGAGGGAAGGTACTTCCTTTGCCGGCAGCACCGTAAAAAGACCGCCCACCAGTGTCAGGTGGACACCGATTCCCAATTCCGGCATGGACCGGGCCAGGGAAACGGCCTCGTCGAAGGCCTCTCCCCCTGCCATAAGGGAGGTACTGGTCAGGATTCCTTTTTCAAAGGCAATGGAAACGGCTTTGTTCACTGCAGGATGGATACCGAAATCATCGGCATTAACGATTAAACGTTTCAAGTTAAATCCCTTTCTATATGGATATACGAACCGTAAATGTGGAGCTAAGGGTAGTAAGCTTTGCCTGATTGCCAGGTGGTGGGCGCTGACGCGCCGGGCATAAGGTTACATAACCGCCTTTGGCGGCAGATCCACTAAGGGCCCCAGCTTCGTCATAACTCTTCTTATATAGCTCGTCAGGTTATTCCTCTCATTGCAGATAAATCCAAGAATTAAATCTGACAATGATTGAATCACTACTTGCTTAAATCATATGAAATGGAATAATATCACCGCTGCTGCTATGGATACGTTCAGCGATTCCACATGGCCTGCCAGGGGGATGTATAGATTTTTATCGGTGAGGGAAAGAATGTCCGGCCGCACACCGTTTCCTTCATTCCCGAAGATGAAAACTCCCTCTTTCAAAGGTCCCACATCTTTGTAGGGCACACCGTTCTCCAGGGCGGTACCGAAGAATGGAAGCCCTGAAGCCTTTTTCATTTCTTTCAGGAAATCAATAGTCACATTCCAGTACACCGGAATCCGGAGGACGGAACCCATGGAACTGCGGGCTGCCTTTTCCGAATACATGTCGGCACAGCCCTCGGTAAGAATGAGCCCCTTCACCCCTGCTGCGGCAGCGGTCCTTAATATGGTTCCCAGATTTCCCGGATCCTGTACGGTATCCAGGACTACATAAAAACCGGATAGAGGCCGGAGGAGGTCCTCCGGATTTTCCTTCCGTTCCGGGCAGATGACCATGATTCCCTGTCCATGTTCCGTACCGGAGAGAACCTTCATCAAAGGTTCCTCCAGGCAAAGAAGGCGCCACCCCAGCTTTTCCGCCTTCTCCAGAAGGGCAGAAACCCGGGGATTTGACAGCGTTTCCTCAGTGAAGAAGCAGGTACATCCGGTGATGCCCTGGTTCAGGGCATCCTCCGCAATCCGTACCCCTTCCAGAAGGAAAAGGCCTTCCCGGTCCCTCCATTTCTTCTGCTTCAGCTGGAGGGCTTTTTTGATCCATTGGTTATTTCGACTGCTGATTCGTTCCATCTTAATTTCCTTTAGTATGCTGCGTTTGGAGTCACCGAGAGCGGTGCTTCCAGCTGCTGGAAAAACTCTATAGCCTATGGCATGAAAAACCGGCAGGAGATTAGGGAAGCGCTGATTAATTCGCAGAGTCAGATTTCATAAGGATTTTTATGCAC
>OGXC01000944.1_pt1 | contig 23494 bp, 22 predicted proteins | sample 1576201 | NCBI WGS metagenome assembly OGXC01 (sample SAMEA3541562, study PRJEB24748) | human gut metagenome | biome: human gut; feature: human-associated habitat; material: faeces | place: China | collected 2012 | reverse complement strand
AAGGTTTGGATGAAGCCACTGGTGAAAAAGAATACACCATGCTATGGAAACAAAAATAGAAATAGGAATTGATGGAGGTAGTGTGAATTATGAAAAAGATTGTATGTGCAATGCTATGTATTCTGCTTGTATTTAGTTTGAGTGCTTGTGGCGGAAATGTTAATGAAGTAAATACGCATAATGTAGAATCTGAAATATATTCTGAAGAGGACATTGCAGCTGCTATTGACACCATAAAAAAAGAGTTTAAGAGCAACTGGAATGGATGTACTCTTACAGAAATTTATTATGCAGGGGATGACAGCTCTAAAGACCATCAAGATTGGGCAGATAGGAACAATGCAGATGAAGTCATTGTTTTGCTATCTTCATTCGATGTTGATTCATCTGGAGGAGATGGTTCTCTGAATCCAAATAGTACATACAATGATTGGAAGTGGATTTTAGTTAGAACAAACGGCGGACAATGGCAACATGTTGACCATGGATATTAAAATAAATTCAAGTTTATTGAGGAGATTAATCGAATAATTGAAAATGGTTTATTTGGTATAGTAATTGAATATTACAGATAATTTTGATAGTATAGTACCATACATAAAATTTGCGGAGGTATAAAAATGGAGTTTATTAAAAAAGAAAGTATTGTTGAGTTATCAAATCCAGGAGTTGTTTCAAGACAATTATTAAATCCAGAAAATTCTAAAAGTGAAAGAGTAACAATAACAGAAGTTCATCTAGAGGTTGGGGCATCTCAAAAAAGACATACACACAAGGCATCTGAACAAATCTGGTATGCAACTAGAGGAATAGGAAAATTATTGTTGGAAGATAATAAAACAGAAGAATTTAAGGCTGGTGATGTGGTTAGATTTGCAGATAATGATATTCATGGTTTGTTAAATGATGGAACAGAGGAGTTTATATATGTATCTGTAACTGCACCACCAATTAATTTTGGATATGCATATAAGGATAAGAAATAGACAATTTCCAGTTTATAGATTACATCTTATAAATCACCTGTAAATCACCAACTTACAACCATATATAATAACTTTGATACAAAGAAACAGAGCAAGTACTTGAGTAACAAAACTTAAGTGCTTGCTCTTATTTTATTTATAGGAGGTTACTATGGATGACAAAATGAATGATGTGATTGATGAAGTGCAGAAAAGACTTGGAGAAGAATATGAGGTGAAAAGAGTTGAAGTTATGAAGAACAATGACACAAAACTGAAAGGAATTCAGGTCAGGAGAAAAGACATGAATGTTGCAAAGATATGTTACTGGACTGGTGAATCAGTTGATGAGATTGTAGATGTGATTAATAGAAGCCTGTTTCCTAAGTTTGATTGTGAAATCAATTTGGAGAAGCTAAAGGAAAGGATTGTCTATACTCTGGTGAATGCTAATTCTAATAAGAGCAGACTAAAGACTATACCTTACAGGCTATTGAAAGGTACGGATTTAGCCATTACATATAAGCTAATCATTGATATTGATTTCAATGCTACAGCTTCATCAGATGTTACAAATGCATTGATGGAGCATTTGGGAGTTACGGAAAATGATTTGTATACATTTGCGACTAAGAATACTCGGAAGCTCTATGCTCCGAGTATCATGTCACTTACGGATATTGTATCAAAGATAGATAATCAGTCTCAGGAAGATGTCAGCAACACTCCTGAGACTATTTTTGTACTCACTAACTTCAAAAAGCATTTTGGGGCTTCATGTATCTTGTATCCAGATGTGTTGAAGAATTTCTGTAAAGAGAAAAATATGGATGGTGTTTACATGATTCCATCTTCCGTACATGAATTTCTGCTATTGGTAATGGATAAGGAATATGTAAATTGTGGTTATGTTAAGCAAATGATTAAAGAAGCTAATAGAGAGAGCTTGGAGAAGGAAGATGTACTGTCTGACAATCTGTATTACTATAACGCCGTAAATGACGCTGTAAGCATTGTGGTAGGAGGCTGGCATGAAATATACATTTAGGAGTGAAAAAGAGCTCCAAGAGGTTATACAGGCTTGTGCAGGCATACAATATACATTAGGGCACAGCAGTTTTGTAACAAGTATGAATATATATGTTGGAGTATTTGATGATGACTGTAGAAGAATGACAGAGAGTTTACAGAAGACACTATTTTAGAATAGTTGAAGAGTATTAAATAATTTTAAAACAGATAATGATTAAGTCCTGAGTGGTCTATATGAATGATTGCTCAGGATTTTCTTATGCAATATTTATTTTGTGCTTATGACACCTTTTTAGGTACTTCTGAGAAGATATGATGAAGAATGGGGCTTAGTTATGCTTATGCTTAATAAAACCTCGTAGATAGTTTATATTCTAAAGTAGGAAATGTTTGGTGAGATAATAGAATTTTTACAAAATGTAATATTATGCGACTTAATATTGTTAATGCACTTTAATAAGATAAAAAGAATTTTAAAAGCGTATAATGATAATAATTTTTGCGGATAAAATAATATTTTATATTGACTATTTCGGAATATTGTGTATAATATACTTAGGTTAGGAGTACTAATACTTTTTTAGAAAGGAGGAAGCAATTTATGGCTAGAAAAAAAATCATTGATTCAAATGCATGCAAGTTTTCATTATGTATAAGCGGCGATAATAAAGAAACACTAGATGAACTTACTAACAATTATCAGATGAAATATGGTCCAATGATTAACAAAATCATCGGAATATTCTGCAGAATGCCTAGGGCTGTTAAAAAGGTATTTGAAACAACATGTATTTCAGAATATAAAAGATTAACCAAAGAGCTATCTCAGGCAAATGATGATTTTCATAAAAAAGCATTAGAAGAAGAAAAAAACTTATATTATGAAATACTACAACTTATAAATAATGGAAAGTATGAAATTTCAGAAGAAATATCTGCAAATAATACAATGAAAAAAATTGAGATTGCAGACGGATATTTAATTATTCCTGCAGATTGGATTGTAGTAAATCAAGAACAGGCAAAGTCTTGCAGGTACGCAGCTGTACTTGAATGTAAAAATTCAGACCGATACAATGTACCGCATTTCATTTATTTCAATAATTGTAAATATGCAAATCAGTATACTGAATCTCTTGAAAAAGACTTTTATAAACTTTGTGAAAAAAAATGGGATAGATTCTCTGAAATTGAGAAAATTTCTAATGATAGTCAGTTAATACCTGACCCTAACAATGAAGGACATTATTTGAATTTAGATGAATACCTTCAGTCACCTATAATAGGATTATTTAGCATTGAAGAACAAAGCAAAGATGAAAAAAAAGAATATCCTTTTAATGCGATGATTGTAAGAAACTAAGAAAATTATTGATTTAAATCAAACTTGTATAGTCATAATATATGATAATAAAGTTATGATTATTATTTCAAAAGACTAAATAAAATTAATCCTGAGTGGTCATATGAATGATTGCTCAGGATTTTTAATATAATATTTATTTTGTTCTTATGACACCTTTTTAGGCACTTCTGAGGAGAGATGATGAGGAATGTGGTTAAGAGAGTTTATGTTTAATAAAGCCTCGTAGATAGCCTGTTTGATATCAATACGAGTTACTAACCCGATGTGGTGTTTTTACTTTTTAATTGTATTTTGCATATTTATATGATAATATTATATTAATAGTAAATGTGAACAATTGATATTTGATTAAACTTCTAGTTCTGTTATTTATTTTCAAATAATTATGATTTTATATCAGTTAAGAAGATATTGGATTTAAGTCGTTAGGGGGAGAAAATATGAAAGATGAAATGACTATAGTCGAACAGGGAATAGTTACTCAAGTAACGCAGTTTGAAAAATTTTTAGATGCACTTGGATTACCATCACAAAATGTAATTGCATCAATGGATGAACGAGAAAACATAATGAATATGTTGCCAAATCTAATAATAAATATGCCCGAAGAACAAAAACATGATGCAAGATATTTATCAAAATTTGTAGCTGGCGCGGCAATTGGTTTGTTTGATGCATCATTAAATTTTGTATGGGATGAAGTTGTAGTTAGTTTACGAAAGAAAATTATATTTTATGGTTTAGACACTTTTTTTGATAACGCAGTATCTGACAAGTTTAGAGAACAGTATAAGGACGAAGCAGATTTACCGGGAATTAAAGACAAAGTGATGCTTGATACATTAAAGAAATTAGAGTGGATATCAGACATAGTGTATAGAAAGTTATGTCATATTCTTGATATGAGGAATCAAATTGGAGCATCGCATCCAAATACATATGATATTAATTCATATGAGTTACTTGGTTGGTTACAAACATGTGTAAAAGAAGTAATTGCAGATAAACCTTCTAGTAGTGCTATACATGTAAGAAATATAATAGAAAATTTGAAAAATAATACATTGGAAATAGATGAAATAACGCTTGGAACAATTGAAAAAGCGGTGTCTGGATTTTCTACTGGAATGGCGGGTAACTTGTTAAGATCTCTTTTTGGTCTTTATATATCCGATGATACATTACCTGAAGTTAGAAAAAATATATTAAAATTATCTGCTGTTGTATGGAAATATTGTAGGGATGACATTAAATATGATTTGGGCGAAAAGAAATTATTATATAAAAATAATTTGCAAAAAGAGAAAGAAACTTTATCATATACCTTCTTTGAAAAATGTGATGGATTACCATATTTAACATTAACAGAGAAAAGCCTTGAATTGAGTAGTTTGTGCGATGAATTAAAGGTTGCACATAATGGATGGGATAATTATTATCATGAACCATCATATGCAAAAGAAATAATGAAATATATAAGGACATCATCAGACATACCTGAAGATAGATTTCAAAAAATAGTAAATACATTTTTGACTTGTAGAATTGGGAGAGAAGTTTTATATTGCGGAGGAGTATCTCAGGGGGCTGTACAATATTATGATAGTTTTTTTAAATTACTTAACGAAGAACAAGTAAAAGTGACAATTGTAGAGTTAAAGCATCATTTAGAGTCTATATATAATGGTAATAGTATTAGAGCCAAAAATGCTGGAGAAATTGTGAAGATGCTGAGAAAAACAGAATTTAGTGATAGATTAAATGAAATAATTGATTATCTTATTGACTTTTCTAATAGAGGATTATTGGATAAAGTGTTCAATGAAAAAGGGTTTAAGGATATTTCTTCAGGAGTTTTGAATTTTAATTAATTTTTTTAAGATTGTTTTCTGGTACATTAATATATGTATAAGTGTATTATTAAAGAATTTGATATTAAAGATTATAAATAAAATTGTGAAAATATATTTAAGAAGAGGAATAGAAACAGAAATAAAAGAGAATGAAAATGTATTTTAGACATTTATATTATGATGAGAATAATAATGTAATATCATTAGAATTAGAATGTGATATATGTTCAAATAGGATAGAAATTGAATTGCCAGATAATAATATATCAGAAGCTACAGATGAGTACTGTGTTGTAAATGTGGAAATTATTGCCAAAGTGGAAAAGTTGGATATAATAATGCTCCACAATATAGCAGAAAAAGTGGATACTTTAATGTTATTAATGTAAGTGAACAAAGAAGGCTTGCAGAAGAAAGAAAACAACTAAATGTTCCACATTGCCCTACATGTAACTCAACTAAAGTTGAAAAGATATCTACAACAAAGAGATTGGTTAGTACAGGATTATTTGGGTTAGCAAGTAGTAATATAGGTAAAACTATGCACTGTAAAAATTGTGGATATAAATGGTAATAATGATTAGCAAAGTTTCAGGCACTTTTCAGGCACTTATTTCATCAATAATCATTACATAAAAATCATTACACAGGCTATCGGCTCCTACTGGACTAGTGCCATAAAGGAGACCTAAGAAAGCCAGTGTTTAAGCGGTCTTACGGCTTCGAACCCCGGTGGGCTCACTGTCAAGGGAATGGTTGGTTGACCATTCCCTTTTTTCTTTTTGTGCCTAGTGGACTAGGGGGAGAACGGGCGTCTTATGAAGAAATTCATTCTTTATTATTTCCATGCATTAATTATTGTGATTTTGAAAATCCGCATAAATATTGGAAATATTTGTTGACAGGTTGGGCAATTTGGTGCATATATGTAAAAGGGGTTCTAAACAAAGAATTGAGAACACAGACGGTGGGATTTTGGTTTACTCACCATGGCGGTTGAACATTGAAATGGTGTTGTTACTGCCGGAGCTGCAACTGAAAAATAAAACAGTGCAGGATTAATTGTATATAAATTTAAGATGGAGGCAACAAGATGAAACTTGATAATTTTATAGGAATGATGACAGGACATTTTGATAACAAAGAGCAGTTTGATATGATGCAGAAGACAGGAAAAATATATCCTTACGCAGAACACATCAATACCATATGTAATGATAAAATAAAAAATATTCCTGTGGATTTTAATGGAAAATTTGTTGTTGAAGAAAGTTATTATGAAATCAATGGAAAGCGACATGCATCACCACATCTTTTTCTTATTACAGAAACTGAGGATGGAATTAGTCTTTCATCATATGAAATTCCGGCAGGAGAAGATAAGAATACATTTTCATATAATTCCATGAAGAATGTTGATTATACTGAACTGAAAAAATCTGAAAAGTTTATACCGGCACTTTATCATGAAAAGAATGGTGTCTGGGAAGGAGGCAGCACAAGCCGTTTTTCTCCGGTAATGACATTTAAGCTTTGGGAAAGGTTTTCGGATAGCTGTCTGGAAGTATCTGAAAGCATGGAAGTTAACGGAAAAAGAACTTTTGGATATGATGAACCAATTATTTATAAGCGTGCATAAACAAGTGGAATTAAATGACAATTATCCTTTTATTCTTTTATGTTTTATGTTAAAATAAATAAAAATGTGATGTTGGAATATGCATTGGCTGATAATTCCTGAGAAGATTTAAAGATAAAAATAGATAGTCTGAAGAAAAAGACTATCTATTTTCTGACTTATAAAAATATATTAATAATTAATAAATGAAATGGTGAATGAATTCAAAGAATGGAGATTAGTATGAAGAAGAAAATAGCAAGAAACATAGGCAGAGTATTGTTAGTAATTCTTGTTACAGTGATAATGCTTGTCGGAACTTTATTTTTTATGATTAAACGGATATGCAGTAATTCGGCACCATCAGCAAGAAATCTTTTTATATCAACAGTTCTTGAATCTGGTCAGATGAAGTTTCTTGCATCATGGTTCTGTACAGATGATCAGATTAATGAGGTAATTAATGCTAATAAGATGGAAACTCTTGATTCGGATATTGATACATCACTTATTAATATATCTGCTTCGGATGAGTCAGTAAAGGATAATAATGAGGAAGCGGAGCAGTTTGATGAGAATGGCATAAGAATGGTAGAGATATCAGGAAGATCTTTTTTTGGTAAAATGCTTATTATAAAGGATCCTTCACAGGTCAAAGTAGGAACTACATATCCATGGGGAGATTATGGTAAGGAACTTGACCAGATTGTAAGCGGTGCAGGTGCAGTTGCCGGTGTCAACGGAGGTCTTTATGTTTCATCAGGAAACAGAGGGGGTTCACCACTTGGAATAGTTGTACAGGATGGAAATATTACATATAATAGTCCTTCGTCGCTGACAGGACTTTACCTTATCGGGCTTAATAAGGACAATCTTCTTGTAATCAAAGATATAGATGGGATGTCGGCAGCAGATTTTGAAAAATATGTAGCGGAAGCCGGAATCAGGGATGCGGTTGCTTTCCAGGAAGAAAGTTCTGATGCAAATAATCATTTTGTTTCACTTATAATTAATAATGAGGCTAGAGCTTTAAAGGGTCAGGGAAGTGGAGCTAATCCAAGAACAGTTATAGGACAAAGAGCAGACGGTGCAATTCTTCTTTTGGTTACAGATGGAAGAGGTGCTTCAGGACATCTTGGAGCAACGGCATCAGACCTTATTTCAGTCATGCAGGAATACGGTGCTGTTAATGCAGCAAATCTCGACGGCGGCAGTTCTTCAACTATGGTTTACAATGGCAGCTATGAGATGACGAGTGTGACATTTTATTATCAGAATTCGTCATGGAAACTGCCAACAGCGTTTGTTGTAATGCCTAAATAGACGAGGGAGGAGAATTGTAATAATGAAAGACAATACTAAAAACAAAACAGGAAAATTTAATATAAAATTAAATTATTGGACAGGGCTTATCATATATGCTGTTGTTTTGTTAATTATAGGAATCTGCGTATATATATATACAGGATCATGCGTTAAGAAATATGAGAATTCACAGTCAGATAAAGTTATGGATGGATTTCTTAAAGACTTTGAAAAAATGGTTGATGATAAGACTCTTGCGGACAATATAGAGCTTCCTGCAAGCAGTGAATTTGAAGGGAAAGATACATTTGTCAATATGTATATGTCGGAATTTGATGGTGTATCCGGATATACCTATAAGAAGTCAGAGGGGAGTTACAATACAGAAGAGCCGCAGTATGATATATATGCTGATGACAAACTGGCTGCAAGGATGACACTTGAAGCAAAAAATCAGCATGTTGTTCTTGGGATTCTTACAGTATTTGATTGGAAAATCAAGTCAATCGAGCCGGCATTTTCTGCTAAAACTACTGACTATACTGTTTTGATTCCACAGGATTACACAGTTACTGTTAATGGAATTAAGGTATCAGATAATTATAAAACAGGCAAAATGGTTGAAAATCCTGATTTTGTTAATGTATCTAAGTATGTTGATATGCCAAAATCTGTAGAATATAAGCTGACAGGATTTGTAAACAAACCTGAAATTAAGATTTATAGTGCGGCAGGAAGTGAAGTCGCTGTCAATGTAGATTCTAAGGGCAATATTACAGCCGGTGCAGGAGGGGATTCATCTGATATGCCATCAGACAGAAAAGAAGAGGCTCTTAACATGGCAAAAATATGGGATAATTTCCTTACTAATGATTTAAGCGGTGCAGGTCACGGTCTTGCAACTGTACAGCAATATCTTATTGAGGATTCATATTATTGGAATCTTGCAAAAGACTATTCGGTAAGTCCTGATATTACATTTATAAGTGACCATGTACTTTCAGGTAATCCTTATACAGGTGTGGTAGTTGATAATTATATTGAATATAACGACAACTGTTATTCATGTCATATTGCATTTACCAAGAATATGACACTTACATCCGGCGGTGCTAGAAAAGATGTTATTGATTCAACATTTTATTTTGTAAAATACCAGGAAAATTGGGCTATTGCCGACATGATTGCAACAACAAAATAAGTTGTAATACAGGTACCATGTACTAAATGAAAAACGGAAAATACAACAATAGCACTATTTACATGAAATTATAAAATAAAGTATAATCGGTTGGATTAAAAATGGGACTATAAACATTGTTTTAATAACGTGGAGATATTATGAAAATAATTTATGGAATCATTATAATATTGCTTATAATATTACTTGGAGCATGTGCGTTAAAGGCAAAGAGTAAAAAAGGGAATCTTGCCAGAATAGTGTTTTTGTATGAAACAGGTGCGGTACTATTTGGTATTACATTTATGATATTTACATTTTCCAATAATATCAAGGTAGTAACTTTTTGCCGTGGTCTTATGTTTGCAGGATATGACTGGCTTCTTATATTATTGATGTATTATACACAATATTATACAGGCTTATTTGATGAAGTCAGAATTATTAAAGAAGCTATGGTTATATATGGTATGTTTGATACTGTACTATTATTTTCCAATATATGGACAGGTCAGTTGTTTTCATTTGAATTTATTACAGATGCCGAATTACATTTAAGATTTACAGACAGTATTTTTGTAAAAATACATTTTATATATAATTTTGCAGTTGTGCTTCTTCTTCTCGTTTCATACATGTTTATGATAATGAAATCTTCCAAGTTTTACAGAATAAGATATGAAGTTATTTTTGCATCACTTTTTATAGCAGCTGTATTAGATATTATTTTCTTTAAATCTAATTCTGTTTATGACATTTCAGTTGTAGCATTTGGGTTGATGTCAGTGTTGATATATTATTTTACATTGAGTTATGTTCCTGAGGAACTGATTGAAAATACGCTTTCACTTGTTATAAAAGATATGAATAGCGGAATTATATGTTTTGATAACAGGGGAAAATGTATACATTGTAATGATTATATAAAAAAAGTATTTAGTTTGTGTGATGAGTATAGTGAGTTGGAAACGGGATATCACAGATGGCTTGAGGAAATTGCAGATAAAAGAGAAAATAATATTAAGTATTCAGCTGTGAAAGTCGTTGATGGTGAAAGTAAAAATTATGATGTGATATATAAACGTATATTTGATGATAAAAATAATTTTATATGTGATTATTTTATATTTAATGATAAGACCGAAGATATAAAGTCGATTGAAATTGAAAAGTATAAAGCATCACACGACAGCCTTACAGGATTATATAATAAAGAATATTTTTATAGACATGTACATGAAATCGTAAATAAAAACAGTGGCATACAGTATTGTATATTGTGCAGTAATATAAAGGATTTTAAATTTATTAATGAATTATTTGGACTGAAAAAAGGTGATGAAGTTCTTGTTAAAGTAGGAGAATTTTTTAATGAATATCTGGAAGATGATTCAATATGTGCAAGAATTGAAAATGACAGGTTTGCACTATGTATGCCAAAAGAAAAATTCAATGAAAAAGCGATTATAAACAGACTGAATGAATTTCAAAAACAGTTTGATAATAATGCATTCAGAATGCATGTATTTATAGGTGTTTATGATATTGAAAATTTGGATGAGCCTGTCAGTATAATGTGCGATAAGGCTAATATTGCAGGCGATACAATTAAAAATGATTATAACAGTTATATGGCATATTATAATAATGCAATGCTTGAAAATTCAATTGAAGAGAGACGTATTATCGGTGAATTTGAGCGTGCGTTAAATAATGAAGAATTTGTTATGTATCTTCAGCCGCAGGTTGATTTTAAGGGAATTGCCAGAGGTGCTGAAGCATTGGTGAGATGGAGACATCCTGTAAAAGGCCTGTTATCTCCGGCAGTATTTGTTGATGTGCTTGAAAAGGCAGGACTTATCTACAAAATTGACAAATATATGTGGGAAAAAGCGGCAGCTAAATTAAAAGAGTGGAAAGAACTGGGAAAAGAACAGTATCATATATCTGTTAATATATCTACAAAAGATTTTTATCTTGTTGATGTTTATGAGACATTTGTGGGTATTGTTGAAAGAAATGGAATTAATCCGGAAAAGTTAAAGCTTGAAATAACTGAAACAACTATTATGGATAATTTTGAGAGAAATATTAAAATTATAAAACGCCTTCAGGATTATGGCTTTAAGATTGAAATTGATGATTTTGGAAGCGGATATTCTTCTCTTAATATGCTTAAAGATATAAGTGCTGATATTTTAAAGATTGATATGGGATTTTTAAATGCCACGGAGAATGAGTTGAAAGGCCAGGATATTCTTGAAAGTATTATTTTCCTTGCACAGAAACTCGGAATGGAAGTTATAACAGAGGGTGTTGAAACATCCCAGCAGCTTACAATGCTTATACAGATGGGCTGCAGGATGTTCCAGGGATATTATTTTTCACGCCCGATACCTGAAGAAGAATTTGAGAAAAAATATAATATCAGACAGTGACTTCAAAAATGATATAGTTGATATTTTATGTAACATTGGTTGTTTGGTGATGCAGTCTAATTTTTTGTTTATGAGAAATCCAGTGACAAATTTCATGGAACAATTAATGACAGAGTCAAGTTGCTTTTAGGCTGGTATGCTCTTTGATTATGTGGCTTTGTTATTGCTGAGTTTGCAAAGAGATTAGAATATAAGCTTTACATAGGAGAGAATATCTAAAAGAAGTCTTAAAATATTATTTTTAATAAAATCCCCAATATTATAAGAAAATAGCAGAAAAAGCGGGGTGTAAAATGAAAAAACAAAGAAAAATAGTGATAGCAGTGAGTGGATTAATAATTGCTGTAATTATAGTATTTATTATACAAAATATTGTTAATACACCCAAAGGCGGTGTATGTATTGAAGAGGGACGAATAGTTAATGGTTCGGCTCCTTTTACATCACTTGAAGTTAAAGATGCAATGAGTGAGCTTAAAAGTATTTTTGAAAAATCTTATGCCGGATGCAGCATATCAGATATGTGGTATACGCAGACAGGTGGGGAAAATTATAAGACTGCGTCCGACAGTAAAATAACATTGCATACAAAAATTATTACCGGAAACAAAAAAATAGGTAAAATGAACAGAAATGCAACATATAATGACTGGAAATGGATATTCCAAAAAACAGATGAAAATGGGAAATGGCAGCTTATTAGTGATGGATATACGCCGTGAAAAAACTGAGAAAAAATATAATATCAGACAGTAACTTCAAAGATGATATAGTTGATATAATTGATGTTGTTCCTGCATGGAAATGGCTTTTAGAGGAATAAAATAATTAAAACATTGCTTATGTCATACAGAGGTGGTACAATACAATAATTGTATTTAAAATTAAAGGAGGGCTAATCTGTGATTAAGCAATTATCGGTACTTGTTTCCAACAATCCGGGTAACTTATTTAATGTTGTTGAAATTTTAAAGGAAAATAATATTGAATGTTATGGACTGTCAACATATGATGCTACGGATTTTGGTGTGTTTCATATGATAGTGGACGACCCTGACAGATGTAATGATGTGCTTTCTTCAAAGGGATATACTGTACTTGAAAGATTCGTAATAGCAGTCAGACTCCAGGAAAGATTTACAAATATGTCTGATTTTTTAAAGGAACTTAAAAATGCACGTACTAATCTGGACTGCATTTTTACATTTGTAAGCCATAACCAGGAGCCTGTTATTGTATTCAGAACAGAAGACAGTTTTGAAGTTGAAAAGTATCTGACTGATAAAGGTTTCCATGTGTATACATCAATGAAGGAATTTATGTAATGTCTGTTCGCCAGATTTCATATCAAGGTGTATTGATTCATTATCATATATAAGATTGAATGATGTATCACGTAATGCAGATATATCTATGTATACAGACCGCTTGTTATTATCCCATGACAGGCGGTTTATTTTTATGCCACATTTTGTGAGAAGACCGCATATTTCGCCGTTAATAAGACCTGTGTTTAATGCAGGGAGCAGTTCGACCGTACATTCGTCAGAGTACACCAGCATTTCGTTTATGATGCCGACTATTCCGAGAAGAGTGTCTGTGCAGAATACGCCTTTTGAGCGGTCTGTATTATGGTCTGTAAAAAATGTGTTGTAAAATATGCCGCTTTTAAAAAGCAGCAAAAGCGTATTATATACAGCTTCCGGGTTTTTGAGGCGGGCTTCTACGAGAGCTTTGTGAATCCAGCCGTGTGATGCGGTGTCGTCTTTTCCCGTGTTTTCGCGGTTACGGTTAATTATTGCCTGACGGCATGCGGATGCAAGTGCGTGATTGTGCTGTGTTTCTGATGATGGCCATGCACAATAAAGATGGCTTATGTGGCGGTGGGCATTATTTTCTTTGTATTCGTTCATGGACCATTCTTTTATTGCACCGCTTTTATCAAACATATATACAGGCAGGCACGATATCAGATGTGTGATTTTTTCAAGGGTTTTCTGATAACCATTAGGCTTTATGTCTGAGAGTATATTTTTGTACATATTAAGAGAATCAACGGCAGCAGCTATATCCATAGCCGCGTTGGCAGTGATTGCACTTTTATAACCGAGCGGTTTGTTTTCGGGTGAAAACGATGGGATTATAAGGTATTTTTCATCTGGTTTCAAGGATGTTTTTCCCTTTACAAAGCGGGCATTTCCGTTTGAATCTGTAAAATATTCGGGAGTACAAAGCTGTTCCCAGAAGTTGAATGTTTTTGCAAGTAAAGGAAGAAGAATGTCTTCTTTAATGCGGAAAATGTTTTTATTATATATACGTATTATGTTTTCATCGTGTGTTGTGATTGTGACGTTGCCATAGACTTGCATGAATTCATAAATCGGAATAATCATCCAGCTTGCTCCAGCATTCCAGTACTGAAATGGATAATTGATGTCATATTCAACCATCATTGCACGGTGACCGTCGGTATTTACGGGGGTGAGGACAGCGTTTTTCATGCCGTAAACGGCTTTGGCATTGATTTCCCAGTCGGGAATCTGTTTTAACACAAACCAGATGTAACCTTTGCCTGCATCACACATTCCGCATGTGTTCATGCCTGATACCTGAATATTTACATTGGCGTCCATTGTGTAGGCACTTCTCCACAGCATATTCCATTCGCCTGTCCAAAGCCCCGAAAGACGAGGTGCAGTATGTCCGGCACAGGAATACATTGCATATCTGCCATGGTTGTATACACGTTTCAGAAGTTCAGGCAGTATGTAATCAGTTCTTTTCTGCTTTTGTAATAATTCTTCGTTGCTGAGAGCTTTATCGGCGTTGTTAAGTTTCAGGCTGACATGGTTAAAAATACTGCTGTATTTTTCTATATGAGGCTTTAGTGCAGCTTCATATGAAAATAAAGAACTTGTGTCAGCGTATTTTATTAATGTTTTATTAATTTTATTTATACACTGTGAGACAAGTGGAATTGTGAAAAAATCTGCGGTTATTTTATCAGGCTGTTTATAAGTCCAGTCAAGGTATGTTATAAGAACAAGTTTTTTGCCCGAAAATGTTATGATGGGATTTTTGGGGTCAAGGCATGATTTTGCACGCATATCAGTGTCCGTAAAAGATAGGGAAGTTGTTCCGTCATAAGGGATAATGCGTGTTACGCCTGCAAATCCTCCATTTTTTAATTCACTTTCTTCGTATTGCGGATACAATGCACAAAAGCCGATTAATCCATCAGTTGCAAACCGCGTATATTTCATATTTAATTCGGGTGCGTCACCGCTTTTTTGTCTGCCAAATTTGTGCATTGATTCAAAATCATCAATTGATATGTCAACAGTGAAACTGTCACCTGATATTTCTGTGATTATTACATCGTCAACAGATGATGCGAAGGTACGTTTTTTTATATGATTTGCATACGTATTGTATTCTGACATATTATACGATGAAACCAGCTCAGATGTTTCATAATCTGTAGAACGCACAAAGTCTGTAATATCTGAGGCATTTTTTAAAGATATTCTTAACTGGTGTCCCGGATGATAACAGTACATATTGGTTCTTTTTCTGTTATGTATATTCCATGTGTCGTCCATATTTATTACAGATTGTCTTGCTTCGTCAAGCTGTTCTGTTACTTCTGCGGGAACACATCTTGGCTCGTCTGATGGCATTACAAATTCAGTATTCTGAAAAATAAAGCTGTCGTTTTTTGGGGCACCAGATGTGAGAACGCCTATGTGTCCGTTGCCGCATGCCATACATTCGTGCCATGCAATCTGTTTTATATCATATCCGGCATAGGGTATTATTTCAGTAAAATAATTTGAATACATAATTATCCTCCGTTTCCATATTTTCAATAATAAACCTCAAACAATTGTAGCATATTTTTGTTGCATTTTATATGAAATTATAGTACGCTATGAAAAATAAAACATAGTAATACGGTAGGAAAGGTAGAATATGAAGAAGACAGTTAAAAAATTAATTGCAGACGTACTAATTATTACAACATTAATTTCAATATTTGCACTTGCAGGGTGCGGAGTGAAAAATTCTGATAATGCCAATGCTGATGTGCAGGACGGTGTTACATTTACAGATGCACTGGGCAGAAGTGTTACCGTAAAATCGGCAGACAGAACGGCTTCGCTTCTCGGAAGTTTTTCTGATGTGTGGCTTCTTGCTGGAGGAAAGCTTGTGGCTTCGGTTAATGATGCGTGGGACAGCCTTGATTTGGGACTCGACGATTCTGTTGTCAAGCTTGGGGCGATACTTGAACCGAATGTAGAGCTTCTTATAGCTTCACAGCCTGATTTTGTTATTGCCAGTGCCAATACAAAGCCTGATGTCGAAATGCTTGCAACATTGGAAAATGCAGGAATTACAGTTGCATATTTTGATGTTAATAATTATGAAGACTATATAGCAATGCTTGATATATGCACAGATATAACGGGACGCAAGGATTTATATGAAAAAAATGGTGTTTCTGTGCGGACAGAAGTTGAAAATGCAAAAAAACAGATTGACGGCAGCAATCCTAAGATATTGCTTCTTCGTGCAGCTTCCAAAAATGTCAAGGCGAAGGGCAGCGATGGAATTGTAAGCGGCGAGATTTTAAAAGATTTGGGATGTGTAAATATTGCTGACAGCGACAGTTCTTTGCTTGATGACCTGAGTCTCGAGGCTATTGTAAAGGAAGACCCCGATTTTATTTTTGTGACAATTCAGGGAACTAATACTGAGGCGGCATTAAAGAATGTTGACACACTTTTAAAGAGCAATCCTGTATGGAAAAGTCTCACAGCAGTAAAAAATGACAGATATTATGTGCTTGATAAGAGTCTTTACAATTTTAAGCCTAATGAGCGTTGGGGTGAGGCTTATCAGAAACTTGCGGATATTTTGTATTAGAGGAGGATGGACAATTATGGCATATTTTCCATTTTATGTAGAATTAAAGGATGTTTCGGTACTTATTGTTGGCGGCGGAAAGGTTGCACTTCACAAGGTGAAGAGAATACTGGATTATGGACCTAAGATAAAGGTTGTTGCCCAAAAAGTTGATGAGAGAATTAAAAATATTAAAGGTGTTGAGTGGGAAGAAAGAGAGTTTGAGGACAGCGACGTAGAAGGTGTGCGTTTTGTTATTGCAGCGGCAGGTGATGAAGAACTTGATGAGCATATAACAAGTCTTTGTAACGATAAAGGAATACTTATTAATGTAGTTGATGTAAAAGATAAATGTGATTTTATATTCCCGTCGGTTGTAAGCCGCGGAAAGCTGGAAATAGGAATATCGTCGAGTGGTGCAAGCCCAAGAATCACAACACTTCTTGCCGGGGAAATTGACAGTATTCTGCCTGACAATATAGAAGAAATACTTGATTACCTTGAAAAATTGCGTCCTTACGCTAAACAAAAGATAAGCAATGATGTACTAAGGGCACGTTTTCTTTCATATATGGCAGAGCTTACATACAGCCGGAGAAACATTCCGGATGATGAAGAACTGGAAAAAATTTTAAATAAATTCTTAAATCCTATTGAAACGATATGAATAGTAGTGTATTATAATAAAAGTTGTAGAACTTAAAAAGAAAAGAGGGTTATTATGGCAGAGATAGCAAAACAGATAACAGAGCTTATTGGACGTACTCCGATGTTGCAGTTATGTAACTTTCAGGAGGACAATAATGTTAATGCAAACATAATAGCGAAGCTTGAATATTTCAATCCGCTTGGCAGCGTGAAAGACAGAGTTGCATATGCGATGATTGAAGACGGAATTAAACTGGGAAAGATTAATAAAGATACGGTTATTATAGAGCCTACAAGCGGCAATACGGGAATAGGACTTGCTGGTGTGTGTGCCGCAAAGAAATTAAAGCTTATTCTTACTATGCCTGACACTATGAGTGTAGAGAGAAGAAAGATTGTAACGGCACTTGGAGCAGAAGTTGTTCTCACACAGGGAAGACTCGGAATGAAAGGTGCAATAGCAAAGGCTGAACAGTTAAAGGAAGAATACGGCAACGCATTTATTCCACAGCAGTTTGACAATCCTTCCAATCCTGAGATTCACAGGGTTACAACAGCAAAGGAAATCGCAGAAGCGACAGACGGAAAGGTTGATATATTCATTGCATCAGTTGGAACAGGCGGAACTATAACGGGAACTGCAAAAGGTCTTAAAGAAGCTGGAATTAATGCAAAAATAGTTGCTGTGGAGCCTTCTGGTTCACCGGTCCTTTCCGGTGGAAGTGCCGGACCGCATAAGATTCAGGGAATCGGAGCAGGTTTTATACCTGAGGTTATGGATACCGGAATTGTTGATGAGATTATAACAATAGAAAATGATGAGGCGTTTGAGACGACGAGACAGGTTGCAAAGTCAGAAGGCCTGCTTGTTGGAATATCTTCAGGAGCAGTTCTTTGTGCAGCCTTAAAGGAGGCACGAAAGCCTGAAAATGCAGGAAAGAATATAGTTGTTCTCCTTCCTGATACGGGAGAAAGATATTTATCGACATCATTATTTGAATTTTAAGCTGTAGGAATGGGTGGTAAACCATATGAAAAAAATATATAAAATTCAGGCAGTTTTGTTAGCTGCATGTGTTTTTACGGGGCTTGCGGGATGCGGCCGTGAAAAATCGAATATAATGACAATCACTAATGTTTCATATGATGCCACAAGGGAATTCTATGAAAGCTATAATGAGATTTTCAAAAGCTATTATGAAGAAAAATATGGTGAGCCGGTGAATGTAATACAGTCACATGCCGGTTCCGGGAGTCAGGCAAGGTCAGTTGTTGAAGGCTGTAATGCAGATGTTGTCACACTTGCACTTGAACATGATATTTCACTTATTGAAAAAACCGGACTTGTTGACAGCGGCTGGAAGCAGGAATATGACAATGATTCCGCACCATACACTTCAACAATGGTCTTCCTTGTAAGAAAAGGAAATGAGAAAAATATAAAAGACTGGGATGATTTGATTAAAGACGGTGTTGAAGTTATAACGCCGGACCCGAAAAGCAGCGGCGGTGCATGTTGGAATTTTCTTGCGGCATTAAGTTATGCCAGGGAGAAATATACGGATACAGATAAGCAGAATGAATTTATCAAAAAATTGTATGCTAATGTATCAGTTCTTGATTCGGGAGCGAGAGGTTCAGCGACAACATTCGTTGAGAATCAGAAAGGCGATGTTCTTATTGCATGGGAAAATGAAGCAATGATGACAGTCGCCAATTATCCGGGACAATATGAGATTGTAACGCCGTCAGTAAGTATTCTTGCACAGCCGAGCGTTGCGGTTGTTGATGATAATGTAAAAGTTAATAAATCAGGGCAGGCAGCAGGAGAATATCTTTCTTATCTGTATTCGGAAAATGCCCAGAGACTTGTGGCTGATTACGGATATCGCCCAAGTGATGAAAAAATCCTTAATGAATATTCGGATAAATTTAATCTGAATGTAAAATGTACAACAATTAATGATTTCGGCGGCTGGGACAATGCGTATAAACAGTATTTTGATGACGATGCATTGTTTGACAAGCTGTGTAACTAAATGCAGATATGAAGTTGTATTTATATAGGGTATGAAGTTGTGTGGAAATTATATTTATATATACACAGAAATAAAAGCGGAAAGGAAAAATAAGTATGGAAGAAACCGTAAAATTAAAAAAAGCAAAGAAAACCAGAGTGATTCCGGGCTTTAAGCTTACAATGGGAATTACGGTGACGATGCTTTCACTTATTGTATTGATTCCGCTTGCATCGGTTATGGTATATTCGCTGAAACTGCCACCGTCGGAATTTATAAAACTGATTACAAAGCAGAATGTAGTTTATGCATTTACGACGAGTATTGTCTGTTCTTTTATAGCGGCGGTGATAAATGTAATATTTGGAGTAATTCTTGCATGGACACTTGTAAAATATGATTTTCCCGGAAAGCGTATTCTTGACGGATTTATAGAGCTTCCTTTTGCACTTCCGACAGCAGTTGCTGGCATAACGCTCTCAAAGATGTATTCGGATACGGGAATACTTGGAAAACCGCTTGCCGCAATAGGAATTAAGGTAAGTTACACACATCTTGGAATTATAGTTGCACTTATATTTATCGGAATTCCGTTTGTAGTAAGAAATGTGCAGCCGGTGCTTGAAAAACTTGACGGACAGTATGAGGAAGCAGCTTACATACTTGGTGCGTCGTCGTCAAAGACATTTTTTAAGGTAATACTTCCCGAATTGAGACCTGCGATACTTACAGGTTTTGGGCTTGCATTTGCAAGGGGAATCGGTGAGTATGGAAGCGTTATTTACATTTCGGGTAACAGTGCCAAAGAGCATACACAGGTTGTATCGTATGTAATAATGCAGAAGTTAAGTTATATTGATTATGCGTCGGCAACAGCTATAGCACTTGTGATGCTTGTAATATCATTTCTGCTTTTATTTGCGATAAATGTTATCCAGATGAAGCAGGCAAAAAGAACCAATAATATATAATTATACAATGTTAAAATGGCGGATGATAAAAACAGGAAGGGAAAAGTTATGAATGAACAGGAAAAATTTGAAAAGAGAAAAAAGATAACTAAATATGTTCTTATAACAATAAGCGTTTTATTTGTATTTTTTATGCTTGTGATGCCGCTGTTTTGTATTGTATCCAGCTCGCTCAAGCAGGGACTTGGATTTTATTTTAAATCGGTATCGTCAAAATATGTTGTCAGTGCTTTGAAGGTTACTTTGTTTGCAACTGTTATTGCGGTTGTTATCAATACATTTTTTGGATTGTGTGCGGCATGGGTTACGACAAAGTTTTCATTTAAGGGAAAACAGGTGCTTGCGACACTTATTGATATTCCGTTCTCAATATCACCCGTTATCGTTGGACTTGCGTTTCTTATGACATTTGGGCGTCTCGGCTGGTTTTATCCTGTTATAAGATGGTTTAATTCGGTATTCGGAGCGAATGTAAGAATCGCATTTGCAATTCCCGGAGTTGTGCTTGCGACAATATTTGTAACATTTCCGTTTGTGTCAAGAGAGATTATTCCGGTGCTTAATGCACAGGGAAAAGACGAGGAGGAAGCGGCGGCTCTTATGGGAGCGGGCGGATTTAAAATCTTTTTTAAGATTACGTTTCCTCAGATAAAATGGGCTTTAATATATGGAATTATTCTTTGTACATCGAGAGCACTCGGCGAGTTTGGTGCGGTAAATGCATTATCAAAGACGAGAGGCGAGACATTTACACTTCCTCTTGAAATAGACGCATTGTATATGTCTGGAACGGAAAGCTCGATTACGGCGGCATTTGCAGCATCTTCAATACTTGTTATTATTGCGGTTGTTGTGCTTGTGCTTAGAAATATACTTGAATACAGAGCGAAAAAGAAAGGTCAGGAGCAGGCAGCTTCTTGAGAGTGGTGTGAAATATGTATGTTGAAATGAAAAATATTTATAAACAATATGGCGATTTCAGGGCTTCTGACAATGTGAGTTTCGGAATTGAAAAAGGTAAGCTTGTCGCACTTCTCGGACCATCGGGAAGCGGAAAGACAACGCTTCTTAGAATGATTGCAGGGCTTGAGACTCCTAATGCGGGAGATATTTTTATAGACGGAAAACGTGTTAATGATATTCCTGCATCAAAGAGAGGAATCGGCTTTGTATTTCAAAGTTACGCATTATTCAGATATATGACGGTATACGATAATGTGGCATTTGGACTTGAATTACAGAAGGTTCCGAAAGCCGAAATAAAAGAACGTGTTATGAAACTTCTTGAGATAACAGGGCTTTCGGGAATGGAAAAAAGGTATCCGAACCAGCTTTCAGGCGGACAGAGACAAAGAGTTGCTTTCGCAAGAGCATTAGCTCCGAATCCGCAGGTGCTTCTGCTTGATGAACCATTTGCCGCCATTGATGCAAAGGTTCGTTCTGAATTGAGACTGTGGCTTAGAAGTATGGTTACACAGCTTGGAATTACGAGTATATTTGTAACGCACGACCAGGACGAAGCCGTTGAGGTTGCCGATGAGATTATCATTACGAACCACGGTAAAATCGAGCAGATGGGAACGCCGTCACAGATTTACAAATCACCTGATACACCATTTGTTGCACAATTTATCGGAAGGCCGTCAGAAGTACATAATTATGATACATTGAACGGCTTTGACAAGATAGAGGGAGCGGACAAGGCGGTTATAAGACCTGAATTTGTCAAAATTTCAAAGTTTGGAAAGCTCGACAGATACATGAGTGCGGCAGAGACAGGAATTGTCGAGGACGTTGTTTTCCGTGGCAACAGGCTTGACGTTACGATTGATGTCCATGGAATAAAAATTACAGGCGAGTGGTCGCTTGAGAAAGATTCACTTGAGATTGGCGAAAAAGTTAATCTTTTAATATACAGAATCTATGTAATGGACGATACGAAAGCATATTTGTGTGAAAATAAAGAAATGCAGGAAGATGACGTATTCTATATCTAGGGATTGGAGAAATGTGTTATGCAGATTAAAAAAAGAGAGACACTTAATACAGACATACTTATCATCGGCGGCGGAACAGCAGGCTGTTATGCTGCGTTGACGATTGCAGAAAAATCGGGATATTCGGTGCTTATCGCAGAGAAAGCCAATATAAAAAGAAGCGGCTGTCTTGCAGCTGGAGTAAATGCCATCAACGCATACATCATTGATGGCAGAAAGCCTGAAGATTATGTTGATTACGCAAAGAAAGACGCAGACGGAATTGTAAGAGAGGATTTGCTTCTTACAATGTCTGAGGGACTTAACCGTGTCACGGAAAAGATGGAAAAACTTGGACTGGTCATTTTAAAGGATGAGAATGGCAAATATGTCGCAAGAGGCAACAGAAACATAAAAATTAACGGCGAGAATATCAAGCCGATTCTTGCAGATGCGGTAAAAGCACTTCCAAATTGCAAGATTATTAACAGAGTTAATATTACGGATTTTTATGTTGAAAATAATACAATCTGTGGAGCATACGGATTCAGTATAGATGAAACGGAAGAAAACGGAGAAAAATGTGGAACGGCATATCTTATAAAGGCTAAGAAAGTTCTCTGTGCGACAGGCGGTGCGGCAGGTCTTTACAGACCAAACAATCCGGGATTTTCAAGACACAAAATGTGGTATCCGCCGTTTAATACGGGAGCGGGATACGCAATGGGAATAAATGCGGGAGCTGAGATGACAACATTTGAAATGCGTTTTATAGCACTCAGATGTAAAGATACGATAGCTCCGACAGGAACGATAGCACAGGGTGTCGGTGCAAAGCAGGTTAATTCAAAGGGCGAGATATACGAGACAAAATATGGTCTCACAACTTCACAGAGAGTATACGGAACTGTCATGGAAAATATTGAGGGAAGAGGCCCATGTTACCTTAGAACTGAAGGTATCAGTGATGCACAGGATGAGTCATTAAAGAAAGCATATCTTAATATGGCACCGAGCCAGACATTAAAGTGGATTGAGTCTGGAAAGAATCCGAGTGAGCAGAATGTAGAGATAGAAGGAACGGAACCTTATGTAGTTGGTGGACATACAGCAAGCGGTTACTGGGTTGATACAGAAAGAAGAACTACTATTCATAATCTTTTTGCGGCAGGTGATGTGGCAGGCGGATGTCCTCAGAAATATGTTACAGGTGCAATGG
>OGXC01000934.1_pt1 | contig 23622 bp, 12 predicted proteins | sample 1576201 | NCBI WGS metagenome assembly OGXC01 (sample SAMEA3541562, study PRJEB24748) | human gut metagenome | biome: human gut; feature: human-associated habitat; material: faeces | place: China | collected 2012 | reverse complement strand
TTTTTTATATAATCTTTTATTTCAATAACTTTAATATCATCCTGTTGGGTAATCATCTTGTCGGAAACGACCTCGAGGCCCTTGGTCTTTGCCTCTTCTACGAACTTGTCGTGGATACCGGTGGAGTAAACGTCATCGTTCTTCCAGATGATAGCGATCTTGGTGCCGAGCTTCTTCTCTGCGATCTTGTCAGCAGCCAGAGTACCCTGCGCCGGGTCGATGAAGCACATCTGGAACATATTGTCCTTGCCCTCGGTGGTACCGGTGGAGGAAGCGGACGGGGTCAGAGCGAAAATGCGGTCGCTGTAAGTCTCTGCTGCGGTAGCCTCGCACGGCTTGGAGGTTACGGAGCCGAGGGACAGCTGCATGCCCCAGTCCTTCAGGGTGTTGTAGGCGTTTACCGCCTTCTCTGCGTCGCTCTCGTCGTCCTGATAGTTCAGCTCGAACTGAATATCGCCGCCTTCGGCGTTGATCTCGTCAACCGCGATCTGTGCGCCGTTCTTGCAGGCATTGCCGTAAATAGCATTCGCGCCGGTCAGCGGGCCGGTGCCGCCAATCTTGAAGGCAGTGCCGGAAGCGGTGCTGTCGGAGTTGCCGCTGTTCTGCGAATCGGAGCTGCTCGAAGCGGAACCGCCGCAGCCGGTCAGCGCCGTAGCCAGCATAGCGCCGGCAAGAAGCATACTGAGTGTTTTCTTCATGGTGAAATCTTCTCCTTTGTTTCCCCCGAATCGGCATACCCTATCGGGTGTCTTGGATTATGCTTCACATTATACTACCATTTCCGAATTTCGGCTCACTTTTTTTGCGCTGAGAATACAATTTCAGATAATCTACTGATTATCTTTTGAGTAACTTTACGTTTTTTGTATCTTCTCACAAGAACACTTGTCCGCCCTGCAAGGATTCCTGCAAATTACTTCCATCCTGCCGCCGTTTTTGCAGGGAGAGCCTGCAAAATTTTTCTCACGCTGAGAACATCATAGACTATCTTCGCCATTCATAAGATATTCGTAGGGCGGGGTACCCCGCCCTGCGGTGTTCATTCAATCTGTGCAACATTTCAAGGAGGTACCCCATGACCGAAAAACGCCACGGAAAAGGACTGTTATTCATCGTAACGCTGGTTCTCGCTGCCGGTGTGATAAAGTACGCCGATATCCCCTTCGCACAGACCGTGCGCGAAAAGGCGGCTTCCGCCCTGTCCGGCGCGGCAAACGCGGACCATGTTCTCGCGGTATTCGGCGGCTCTGCCATGCCCGCAGATACCGTTCCCGCGGAATCCTCCGGCGGTGCGGACGATATTTTAGACCGCGACCAGACCCTGTTCCCCGACACGGTGGACCAGACCGTCTATCCGATGGAGTTCGAGCACGCCACGCCGACTTCCGGCACGCTGACGTCCTCTTTCGGCAGCAGGCTCAGTCCCATCACTGGTCAGCCGGGCTTCCACTACGGGCTTAGTTATCAGTTGAAAAATTATCTGGAGGATAACCAACTGCAGCAGAATAGTACATGTATGATTTACTTCTCGGAAAACAGAAAGAAGTTGGAAAAAGAAGCAACGAAGATTCTGAATAAATATAAGAAGAATAATAGAATGACGGTATCGCGGATTGATTCAGATAAATTCCACTTTACGAAACCGGAAGAGTAATAAGCAATAACTTAATTGTTAATATAATAAGAGATGCAGGTTTGCATCTCTTATTTTTTTATCTTTGCCTCGTAATAAACTTGAAATCTAATGAAAAAGATAAAAATATTCTCCTTGTTTGTGTGTTTGGCTATGCTGGTAATCGCTTGTCATAATGACGATGATGAAAGAGGAGTCCAGATGCGTACAGTTCTTGTTTATATAGCAGGTGACAATTCTCTTCGCAGCTTTGCCACAGAGGATTTGGCGGAAATGACAGAGGGAATGCAGTCTGTAGATGATAACTCTTATAACCTACTCGTATACATTGATACCGGATCAAGTCCTAAACTAATTCGATTGAAGAAGGATAAAAAGAAGAATGTCGTACAGGAGGTAATCGCTACGTATGAAGGACGAAACTCTGTAGATGTCTCTAAGATGAAGGAGGTTATCAACACGGCATTTTCTGAATATCCGGCACAGAGTTATGGGTTGGTTTTGTGGTCTCATGGAGAAGGATGGTTGGCAAAATCGCAGAATAAAACCCGTTGGTGGGGACAGGATGGTGGTTCAAATTACATGGATATTTCCGAGTTAAAAGATGTTCTGCGTAATGCGCCTCATTTGAGTTTTCTTCTTTTCGATGCATGCTTTATGCAATCTGTTGAGGTGGTCTATGAATTGAAGGAACATGCGGATTACATAATAGGCTCTCCGACAGAGATACCCGCACCGGGTGCTCCATATCAGAAAGTAGTTCCGGCTATGTTTGCCAATAATGCATCGGCTACGGACATAGCAAAGGCATATTTTGAATTTTATGCAGATGAAAATCTTTATACTGGCAAATTGCCATATAATTGGGGCTTAGGTGATCCCTGGACGGCAGGAGTCTCTGTTTCTGTAGTGAACACTTCCATGTTGGAACAACTGGCTAAAAGCAGTAGTGAGATTATTCCGAAATATATTAAGGGCAGACAAGCGATAGCCACATCGGGCATACTCTGTTATGATTGTCGGTCCAGTAAGTATTATTATGATTTTGATGGATTAATACGTTCTTTAGGTAGTGAGACTAGCGAATATGAGGCTTGGAAAGCTGCTTATGATGCTGCTGTGGTTTATTGGAAGACTACTCCTAATAATTACTCCAGTTATGGCGGTAGTTTCTCGATGAATGGCTCTGCAGGACTTTCTACTTATATATTTCGTCAGTCGTATGAAGAGGAGATAAATCCTTTTTATCGTCAGTCGATACAATGGTACTCCGCTGCCGGATGGGATGAGACAGGCTGGTGATAATTACCATTTCAATATTCTTTAGAAGATAGGATTCTAACTTTTTGTGAAGATAGTGTGAAGAATAAGCAATCCTTATATAAGTGGTTATATGAGACGTATGAGAACGATTTGTTTTCATACGGCATTGCTTTTGGCATTAGTAAAGAACTTTTAGAAGATGCCATTCACGATGTTTTTTTGCATTTATATGAGCGTGAGCACAAACTTTGGGAAAGTCAGAATATGAAGTTCTATCTGTTGAACTGTTTGAAGAACCGGATTCGGACCATTAAGAAAAAAGAAATGAATACCGAATTTCTGGAAGAAGGTTCTGATAACTATAGTTTCCTTATTGAAGTGAACGGCTTTGAACTCATAGATGAAGAAAAAGAAAGAGCCGCTATGCAAAAACAGCTGAAAAAGATGCTGGATAGCCTTACAGACCGGCAACGGGAGGCTGTATATCTTCGTTATACCCAAGGACTTAGCTATGAGGAAATCGGGAAATTGATGGGAATACAACCTAAAGCAGCACAGAAATTAGTGTATCGGGCTATCGAACAAATGCGTAAAATTCAGCCTCAAATTATTTATTTTTTCCTTTTCGGTTATTTTCTTTAATTTTCGTGGGGGTATTTTTGTTCTTTGCGTGTTTTTAAAGTGAAACCGTAAAAAGAACGAGTATGCATTCAGATCGAATACCCGAATCGACAAAACAATGGCTACAAAATGAAGACTTCATATTGTGGTGTCTGGCTCCTACCCAGGAATCGGAAGAATGGTGGGTTAATTATCAAAAAGAGCATCCCGAAGATCAAGCATCCCTACAGGAGGCCCGCAAAATCATATTATCTGCCCGGCTGAATCCGGTTCAGCGCTTACCCGAAGAATCAGAAAGATTGTGGGCACGTATAGAGACAAGCATGGAGCGTCGTGATAAGAGACATCGTTTTATCTTATTTACCCGTTATGCTGCCGCCTGTGTACTAATATTAGGTATTGTTTCTTTCTGGTTGATTCATTCTTTTCAGACGTCCGGAACTGCTGATGATCTGCTTGTCAATGTGAAAGCAGATACTCTGTATCAGAAAGTAATGCTGATAAGAGATGATGCGGAAGCGATTCAGATAGAGAATAATGCCGTCATTACTTATGATAGCAATATTACTATTCAATCCGATGGTAAGGAAACAGAGATAATCAAAGAGGGAGCGGTTCAACCCGGAAAACAAAATACACTGATAGTTCCTTATGGTAGCCATTCATCCATTGTATTGGCAGACGGATCGAAAGTATGGATTAATTCCGGAAGTAAATTACGTTTCCCTTCCTCTTTTGGTCCGGGCGAACGCAGGATAAAAGTAGAAGGAGAGATTTATATAGAAGTTGCCAAAGATACTTCCCGGCCTTTTTATGTAGAGACACCCCAACTGACAGTTAATGTATTGGGAACAAAGTTTAATGTGTCTGCCTATGCTGATGATGCATTGCAATCCGTGGTGTTGGTAGAAGGAAAAGTAAATGTAAAAGCAAACTCCAATGAAGATTTTGTCCTTTTGCCTAATCAGCGTTTTAAGTTGAGTGATGGGATATCCGGCATCGACGAAGTTAATGCTTACGATTATATTTCATGGAAAGATGGCGTACTTCAGTTCCGGGGTGAGACAATGAAAGATATTATCCAACGGCTAAGTCGCTACTATAATGTATCTATCACATGTACGCCGGAAGTTGCGCAAAAGTGTACAATGGGAAAACTTATCTTATTTGATGATATAGAACAAGTCATGAAAACCTTCTCGTTGCTGTACGATGTCCAGTGTACAATTGAAGCGGGAAGTATAAAAATCGAGTAATAACCCTAAAAATTTAATGCCTATGAATAAACCACAGAAATGAAGCCTTTGTAAAAAAGAAGTTCGGAAGAGAGGCAACTCTTCCGAACCCGTGAGATTTAAATTTTTCAATTACTTATGAAAAACCTAAAAATTGATACGCAAAAATATGGAAAATTCCTATTACAATCATGCAAATAGGGCATATTTTCTTTGTAAATCATATCTGTTTGTGAAATTTTTTGTTATTTTTCTATTTATAGCGAATGTAACTCTCGCTAATGGAAATGGAACGAGCGAACTCTATGATATAAAGAAAGGGACTCTACTGGAATATTTTAAAGATATAGAGAAAGAAACAGGCTACGTTTTCATCTATTCGAAAGATATCCGGCCTAGTTTAAATCAAGTTGTCAGTGTAGATCTATCCAGGAAGAAGACAATCACAGAAAAATTGTCAGCCTTGTTTGAAAAGACAAATCTGGTATATGAAATAAATGGAAAACAGATTGTTGTAAAGAGAAAAACGGCAGTGAAAAAGAATCTTTCTTCACAGCCACAGGAGCCTCGGAGAATAACCGGTACTATTACCGATACAAAAGGAGAACCGATTATCGGTGCCAATATCAAGGAAGTCGGTACATTTAACGGCATAATTTCCGATATAAACGGGCGCTTTGCCTTATCTGTAAATCCGAATGCAGTTTTGGAAATCAGTTATATCGGTTATGTCACGACGACAGTACCTGTAAAAGACAATAAAGTGCTTTCTATTGAAATAAAAGAAGCCGAGCAAAGTCTGGAGGAAGTCGTTGTTGTCGGCTACGGAAAGCAGAAGAAAGAAAGTGTGACAGCATCTATCGCTTCTATTTCGAGGAAAGAACTGGTACAGACACAACAATCCAATATTAGTAACATGCTGGTAGGACGAATGCCGGGATTGATTGCTTTTCAAAGAAGTGGTGCTCCCGGCGAAGACGCTTCCAGTCTGTTAATCAGAGGTGTCAGTACATTTACAGACAACACGGCTCCTTTAATAATGATCGATGGCATCGAACGAACTAATTTTGACGGCATAGATCCGAATGAAGTTGAATCATTGAATATACTTAAAGATGCTTCGGCAACAGCGATCTATGGAGTAAAGGGAGCTAACGGCGTAGTATTAATTACTACCCGTAAAGGGGAAAGAGGGCGTCCCCGGTTGAGCTATTCGGGTAATTTTGCTTTGCAGCAATCTACCCAGCTCCCCAGTTATCTGAATAGTGCGGATTATGCAACTTTATACAATGAAGCTTTAGAAAATGACTCCCGGGTTTCGGGTTCTACCTACCAACCGAAATTCACGGATAAAGATATTGAATTGTACAGAAATGGCTTTGATCCGATTTTGCATCCGAACACTAACTGGATAGACGATTTTCTTAGAAAGTTTTCTACCCGCACTCAACATAACATCAACCTTTCGGGTGGTACAGAACGTGTGAAATACTTTATATCGGGAAGTTATTTCGATCAGACCGGTATCTATAAACATACCAAGATAGATTCGGATCATGATGTAAATCCCCGTAACACCCGTTATAACTTCAGAACTAATTTCGATTTTCAGATAACGCGGGACTTTTCGGCAACTGTTCAAATGGCCGCCCAGATAGGCAGAGTGATTACTCCGGGCTCCGGTAACAGTGGAATCTGGCAAGCTATTTCTTTTGCCAATCCCTTGAGCTCTCCGGGATTGGTGGACAATAAAATTGTCCGCATACAGGATGGATTGGGAAGCGTCAATCCCTGGCAAACCTTATTAAGCAACGGTTATCAGAAAGATAATAGAAATAACATCAATACAACATTACGTCTGAATTATGATTTATCATCTTTGCTGACCAAAGGTTTGTCCGTACACGGGAGTATCGCATATGATAGCTATTATTACAGCCGTAAGAAATATTCGAAAACCTTTCCTTATTATCTTGCGCGCCGTGATGCGGAAGATCCGGATTACATCTATCTGATCCCCCAATCAGAAGAGAGTATCTGGTCTGTAAGTACCGGATGGGATAAGAACCGGAAAGTATATATGGAGTTTGGAATTGATTATAATAGAACTTTCGGGCTTCATAAAACGACAGCACTTATTCTGTATAATCAGAGTAAATACTATTCCCCCTCCCTTCAATATTATGTACCTAATGCTTATCAGGGATTGGTAGGACGATTGACCTATGAATATGCCTCCCGTTATTTGGCAGAATTCAATATGGGATACAACGGAACCGAGAATTTTGCCAAAGGCAAACGGTTCGGATTTTTTCCTGCTGTTTCATTAGGTTGGGTCATCAGTGAAGAAAAGTTTTTTCCGAAAAACAATATCGTTAAATATCTAAAGGTGAGAGGGTCCTACGGAGAGGTAGGAAACGATCAGATAGGTGGTGATCGATTTTTGTATCTGCCGTCTTCTTATGGAGCAGCGAGCGATTCGGGTGTGAACAAGTATAATTTCGGTTTGGCTTCCAATCCGTATACTTCACTGATGATTGTTGAAAATAAAATCGGTAATCCTGATTTGACTTGGGAAAAGGCGAAAAAGATGAATGTCGGTGTAGATATTAATCTGTTCAATAATTGTCTGACTGCTTCATTTGATATATTCAAAGAAAAACGGAATAACATATTAGCCAACAGATCAACATCCCCCATGATTATAGGTGCTAATCTTCCTGCATATAATTTTGGAGAAATGGAAAATCGCGGTTGGGAAATGGACCTTAATTTTAGACATCATATACAAGATTTCCATTATTGGGCACGCTTCAATTATTCATTTGCGAGGAATGAAATCATCTACATGGATGAAGTGCAGAAGAGATATGATTATCAGATGACTACCGGAAGAAGAAAGAATCAGTTTTTCGGACTGATCTTTGACGGATACTATAACTCGTGGGAAGAAATCAATGCATTAGACCGTCCTAAAAGTTCATGGAGCGGGAATCAGTTGCAACCGGGAGACGTCAAGTATGTAGACGTCAACCAGGATGGAGTGATTGATGATTACGACATGGTTCCGATAGGATACACCCCCGTACCGGAGATTATTTACGGTTTCTCATTCGGAGCGCAATATAAAGGATTTGATTTCTCCATCTTATTTCAGGGAGCCGACAATGTATCCATTAAATATTTCGGACGGTCGATGTGGCCTTTCGCGAAAGGAGAAGAGAGTGCGAAATCTCTGATAAAAGAACGTTGGACACAGGAACGGTATGAGGCAGGAGAAAAGATCACCTTTCCCCGTTTGTCTCTGAATCCCAACGGAGAAACCGATCACAACTATCGTCCTTCTACTCTTTGGATACGGGATGCCAGTTATTTGCGATTGAAAAACCTCGAAGTAGGATATACATTTACCGGAGGTTTTGTCAAACGGCTTAACCTGAATAGTGTAAGATTATATTTCAACGGTTCCAATTTATTCACGTGGACAGATGTGGTAGATCTGGACCCGGAAGCACCTTCGAGAAGTGGAAATGTTGAAATCAATACATATCCGTTGCAGAAAGTATATAATATTGGTCTTAATATAAATTTTTGATAATCATGAAAAGAATAACATATATATGTGCAATACTTCTGTCGTCTGTATTGATGTTTTCGTGTAGTGACTATCTGGAAGCTCCGCCCTCTGTCGATTTGGATGAAGACGGTGTCTTTGCCGACAGGACTTTGACAGAACAATACATAACAGGCATCTATGCAGAAGGTATGCCGCTGGGGTTCTCGATGGGAAGTAGCGGGATCGACCGTAAATTGTGTGCAACCTCAACCCTGGCAGGAGCGTGTGATGAAGCCGAACAAGGTGCAAACTGGGGGAAGGGCAATGCCTCGTGGAACGTGGACAATCATAACAACAGCAGCATAGACTGGGATGAAGACCCCCGTCACAACACCCGTTGGCAGACATTACGAAAATGCAATATCGTGCTTGAACGTATTGACGAAGTGCCCGATGATCCGGGAGACGTTGATTTTAAGACACGTTCCAGAGGCGAAGCCTATTTTATGCGGGCTTTGGTCTTCTGGGAAGGAGTATATAGATATGGTGGACTGCCTATAATACACCGTAGAATAAATCCGTCGGAAGATGGTAAACTACCCCGTAATACATTTTCCGATTGTGTAGACTCCATTCTTGTCGATTGTGACCGGGCTGCCTCCATATTACCGGACTATTATACGAATTCGATATTGGTGGGACGGGCAAACAGGATAGCTGCCTTAGCCCTCAAATCCAGAGTACTCCTGTATGCGGCGAGTCCTTTGTTCAATACCGACGATCCGTACCTTCCTTTAAGTGGAAATAATGACCTGATAGGATATGGAAACTATAGTAAAGAACGCTGGAATGAAGCTGCTAAAGCAGCCAAGGCAGCCATTACCGCTGTTGAATCTTCTGGCTATTATGACTTGTACGATGAGGGAACACCTGAAACAAATTACGAACATGTGTGGACTGCTCCCGATAACAAAGAAATAATTCTGGCCAACAAAAAATATCGGAATTTCACAACAAGCAGTCATCCCATAACAAGCAATATACCGGCATGGGCGGGAAGTAGTTGGAGCGACGGCGGTCTTTTTACAACCTTCAATTTCGTGCGTTTCTATGAGAAAAAAGACGGGAACCAACAAACATGGAATATGGATGGTGGCGATGATCTGCTTGAAAAGTACGACGAACTGGACCCTCGTTTTGCGCAAACCATTGCAGCACATGGAGCTAACTGGAATACAGAGATTGGAATTCTTAATTTTCTGCCCGGTGGAGCTCACAATGTAGCCAATGATAAAACGAAACACCTGGTTCGCAAATGGGTACCTCGCGTACTAAGAGCAACGGCTCCGCGCAACTCCACTAATATGGACTGGATTGTCTTCCGGGTAGCCGAACTCTATCTGAATTATGCAGAAGCTTTGAATGAATATTATGAAACTCCCCCGAAAGAAGCATTCGATGCAGTCCTGAAAGTTCGTGAACGCTCCGGAATGCCGGGCTTTCCTTCCACTTTGAATAAAGAGCAGTTCAGGGAGAAACTGCGAAGAGAACGAGCCGTGGAACTGGCTTATGAAGATCATCGTTTCTGGGATATAAGACGTTGGCTGATAGCCGATGATGAAGGTGTTATGAAAGGTGCCATGTATGGATTGCAGCTCTCCGCTGTTACAGGAGCACCGGGTAAAGTACATTACAAACCTTATGTCTTTGAAAACAGATTATGGAGTGACCGTTCTTATTTACATCCTATCAAGCAGACCGAAATAGATAAAGGGTATATGCTTCAGAATCCGGGATGGTAAATATGTTCAATCAACTAAAAATAAAAGGTATGACAATAATAAACAGTATATACAAAGGGAAGCGTTATGCTATACTTTTGACTACTATTCTCACTTTTTATGCTCCCGTTTTGTTTGCTCAACACATAGCCGATTCTGCACTTGTAGAAGTCGCCTATGGGCAACAACCGGAATGGAGGCGAACAAGTGCCATTTCTTCCATACGTGGGGAAGATTTGCTGAAAACTACTTCCGCAAGCTTGGGAAATAGTCTGCAAGGACAGCTTCCCGGACTAACATTGTTGCAACAAAGCGGAGAGCCCGGCTATGATTTCTCTATCGCGAATCTCTACCTCCGGGGACGTACTTCCTATGCAAGCGGACAAAAAATGCTGGTATATGTCGACGGTTTCGAAGCCCCGATTGAAAGTCTGTCCACTGCGGAAATCGAGTCTGTAACATTATTGAAAGACGCTTCGGCTCTGGCTTTATATGGTATGCGTGGTGCAAATGGTGTTTTATTGGTGACAACCAAGAAAGGATGCGTTTCCGCTCCGCAAGTCAGTATCCGTTTACAAACGGGAATACAACAACCGTTGGGCGTTCCCGATCCTGTCAATGCGTATGATTATGCCACCTTATACAATCAGGCGCGTGTGAATGACGGATTGCCTCGTTTATACACTCCAGAGGAATTGAATGCCTATCAGAACAACACCGATCCTTACTTTTACCCCAATGTAAACTGGAAAAAGGCCATTTTGAATAATACAGCTCCTTTGAGTATGGCTGATTTAAGTTTTAAAGGAGGAGGAGATGTGGTGCAATACTATGTAATGATGAATCTTTTGCAGAACATCGGTTTCTACAAAGACACCGATAAAAAACGCCGGGAAAACTCGAATGCCTATTATGCGAGCTTTAATTTCAGGTCTAATTTGAATATCCAGATAAGCAAACACCTGTCTACCGGACTCAATTTTAGCGGGAGTGTAGGTAATCGCTCTATTCCCGGAGGCAGCAGTTCTGCCAACGGACTTTTGGGAGCGATATGGAGAACAGCTCCGAATGCATTTCCGGTGTACAACCCCGACGGATCGTATGGAGGAAATGCCGCTTTTACCAACCCGGTCGGTAATATCGTCAGCAGAGGGCTTTATAAAGAAAACAGCCGGACTTTCCAACTGATTTTTATGCCTAAATACGACTTGGAGAAACTGACAAAGGGATTAAGTGTCAGTGCCGGTATTGCCTACAACAACTATATGGCGGATTCATCTATAAAGAATCAGAATTATGCCCGTTATTCTCTTTCCAAAGGAGCAGGGGGAGAGGTGCTATATACACCCTACGGCGCTGATTCTCCTTTGGAATCCGATGAAGGATTCCGTACTGACTGGAGCCGTCTGAACTTTAAGGCACAGTTGGATTATGATCGCGTTTTCAAGCAACATCAACTCACTGCCAGCATCTTTTTCCTGTCTGATTTATATCAGAAATATGGAAGTCGTGATGACATTAAATACTTGAATTATGCAGGGCGGGTAACTTACTCTTATAATCAAAAATACATAGGAGAATTTGCAGCTTCATATACAGGTTGTGATGATTATGCTCCTGGAAAAAGATATGGATTCTTTCCCGCTTTCTCCGCCGGATGGATACTGTCGAAAGAAAACTTCATGAAAAATATCAACTGGGTTGAATATTTGAAACTAAGAGCATCTATCGGACTGGTTGGAAACAATCAGAATGAGAACGGACGTTATCTGTTCGACCAGACTTATAGCAGTAACGGCTCCTATTTTTTAGGTACAGGGTCGTCATCAACAGGCGGGTTTCGGGCAGATATGATTGCCAATCCCGATATTAGTTGGGAGAAGGAACGTGTATTCAATATCGGATTGGATGCAGTTTTACTGAAAGGGCTGTCGGTAGAATTCGATTATTTCCATAAAGAAAGATATGATATCCTGTCACAGCCGTATTCCACTATTCCCGGATTTGTTGGAGCCTCTTATGGCGACATATTGCCTTATATGAATGTAGGTAAAGTAAAGAATCAAGGTTTCGAGGGTACGATCAGGTACGAAAGCAGTCTTAAAAACAACTTCAACTATTACGTTGAAACATCGGCGTGGTATGCAAAGAATGAAATTGTCGATATGGCGGAAGAAGTGAAACTCTACGATTATCAATATCGTAAAGGACGTTCCGTGAATACTCCTTTTGTACTTGTTGCTGACGGACTGTATCAGGAGAGTGATTTCGATTCGAATGGAAGTCTGAAGTCACATTTACCGGTACCGCAGTTTGGAGAAGTAAACCCCGGTGATATAAAATATATCGATAAAAATGGTGATGGAGTAGTCGATTCCAATGACTCCTATCCTGTGGGATATTCTAATATTCCGGAGTGGAATTATGCTTTGAAAATAGGCTTTGAATGGAAAGGGATAGACGTTGAGGCTTTATTTCATGGCGTTGCCAATAGAGACATCTATTTGAGCGGGCCGTTGGCTTATTCCTTTACCGACAATGGCTCTGCTTCAAAACTGGCTCTCGACAGCTGGACACCGGAGAATCCCAATGCTTCTTATCCCCGTTTGTCTACCCGGACATTTGAAAACAATTACCGGATATCTACATATTGGAAAAGAAACGGAAACTACTTCAGAATGAAGAATATCCGGATTGGATATACCTTCCCCCAGTCAATAGCAAGAGCGATAAAATTGTCCAGATTGTATGTGTATGCTAATGCGAGCAATCTTTTCACCGTGAGTCATCTTGACGGATTGGCCGACCCGGAAAGCAGTTCTTTGATTACATATCCGTTGACACGTTCCTACAACCTGGGAATAAAAATTGATTTTTAATAGGTAAGAACAAAAATATAATAATTATGAAATACCCAATAGGTTTATCTATCATATTGAATGCTCTTGCTGCTATCAGCATATTGTCCGGATGCAGTGATTATCTGGACAGAGAGTATGATTCGTTTATCGACAACGAGATGACCTTTACTTCCTATGAACGTACAAGCAAATTTCTAGTCAATGCTTATCGGTATCTGCCTGATGGTTTCAACCGTATCGGTTCCGAAGCTATGTTGGATGCCGCTACCGATGATGCCGAACATGCTAATGCCTCCTGCAACATCCAGCACTTCAACACCGGAGCCTGGAATTCAAGGTCCAATCCGGATGATTTGTGGAATAAGTATTACGCAGGAATTCGCATAGCGAATGAATTTATAGAAAATGTAGACAGAGTGAATCTGGATAAATACAGACTCGATCCGGATAATCAGAATGAATATCAGAACCGTCTGAATGACTTGAAAACATGGAAATATGAGGCCCGTTTTTTAAGAGCGTTTTTCCATTTCGAGCTGGTGAAACGTTTCGGACCTGTACCTGTGATTACTTCTACACTATCCGTCAATGCGGATTATTCGGAGACTCCACGCCCGTCTATGGACGATTGCATCTCATTCATCTCCAGCGAATGTGATAAGGTAGCCGAAGTGCTCGATTTAACTCCGGGACGAGGAATCGATTCGGATTTGGGACGTGCAACGAAGGGAGCCGCATTGGCTTTGAAAAGCAGAGTTTTATTGTATGCGGCCAGTCCCTTGTATTTGGACTGGCAGAATTTTTCGGAAAGCGATCTTCCTTCCGATATGGAGAAATGGAAAGCTGCGGCACAGGCTGCGAAAGACGTAATTGATCTGGGCATATATTCGTTGTATGGCAGTTATGCCACTTTATTCAAGAATAACTTTCAGAATTCCGAGTTTATTCTGATGCGTCGTTATGGAAACAATTCCGACTTTGAAAAATACAACTTTCCTGTCAGTTATGGTGGGGTAGGCGGCATCAATCCTTCGTTGAATCTGGTAGACTCTTATGAAATGAAAGATGGCAGCTATTTTAGTTGGGAGAATGAGGAAAATGCCGTTCGTCCGCAATTCTACCGGGATGACAGGTTGAATGCTACCATTCTGCTGAATGATTCCGTTTGGAAAAGCACGGCGGTAGAGAATTGGGACGGTGGAAAAGACGGTCTGGGCGTTACCAATGCAACCAAAACCGGATTCTATCTGAAAAAATACCTCAATGAAGATGTGAATATCCAAACCGGCGGAGGAAGTCAGGGACATATCTGGCCGTTGTTTCGTTTAGCGGAGATTTACCTGAATTATGCGGAAGCCTTGAACGAATACGATCCCGAAAATGCGGATATAGCAGAATACGTCAATCGAGTGCGCAGCCGTGCCGGACAACCGAATCTGCCTTCCGGATTGACGCAGGACGAAATGCGTGAGCGTATCCGGCGTGAACGTCGTGTCGAACTGGCATTTGAGGAGCATCGTTCGTGGGATGTAAGACGGTGGAAGATTGCGCAAGAAACACTCGGAGGAGATTTGCTAGGTCTTGAAATCACCCGTAAGAATCAGGCTCGAAGAGCTGTTACCCGGAATTCCGTAATACCGGCTAACGAAGTTCCGGAAGGATGGCATTATTACGATGGAGACGAATTCAATGATTTGGTCATAAACAACTCATATTGGGGACAGTATGGAAGCGACACTCCGGTAGGAAACTCCCAGTATGGACAACCCACCGGAAATATCCAGACTTATCGTAAAAAACAGATTACGATTGAGAAAGGGAGTGGCGGATTGAGCTTTGCCCGGATAACAGCCACCAAGGACGACAATCCACCGGCTCCGACATTAAGCACTGCCAGTACGAGAGAAGGATGGTGGTCGGGAGCTTTGTCCAGCCGGGATACCGACAAATATGGTTATCAGGGGAAATATTACCCTCTGCATTCCCGCATTGAGATTCGTGCAAAAATACCTTATATATATGGTATATGGATGGGACCGTGGTGTCGTCATTATGCAGGAGCCAGTGTTGCGGAACTTGACATCGAAGAGTTTTTCGTCAAGGAATTTGAGAATACGGCTTCACCCCGCCGGCTTAGCCAGGCTTTACATTTGCATGATAATAAAACAGGCAATCTGGGAATCAACGTGAATGGGTACGGACGACATACAGTGCTTGATTTTGATCCGGGAGCAGACTTCCATACGTATGGCGTTCAGGTAGATCCGGACCCGGTTTCTCCGGATAAGCATGCTATCATCAGCTACCTGTTGGATGGTAAAGTAACCAATACATTCAAGACGATTGACTATGATGACAGATATAATACATTTATAACCAAAGCAATAGCGGAGGGAAGAGAAAAGCGAACCTGGGACATTGCGATAACCGGACAAATCGGAGGAAAGAATGAAAATGGTATCGGCTATCCCGAAGACAGGAATGCCAATTTGAGAAACGTTTCGATGGATGTAGATTGGGTACGTGTATTTACCCGGGATGAAACAGAACCAGAGATTCCTGAAAAGCCGGAATATCCCGTCGAGAAGTTTGATTATTCCCGTGCTGTGGTAGAAAAGAGAGTGTTTGATTCTAAAATGTATTGGTATCCCATACCTGAAAGTGAGATTCTGCAGTTGAAGAACTGGAAACAGAATCCGGGTTGGTAAATCATTAAAAAGAAATATCATGTTGAAAATAAAGATTCTAATAATCATATTTTGCTGTATCGGGGTGGTGAAAGCCCAAACCGTTATTCCTCCTTCATCAGAAACCCCTCCCGGATGGATTTATTACGATGGAGACGAGTTTAACGGAGATGTGATTGACTCCCGGTATTGGGGAATATATGGTTCCCAAAAAGTGGGGCGACCCACCTATAATCAGGAAAATAAAGCCATGCTTCAGACATACCGTCCGGAGCAGGTCTTTATCGAAACCCTTCCTACAGGAGAGAAGATTTGTCGAATTCACTCATTCAAAAGTAAAGATGCGCCCAGTCCCGTTCATCCCAGTGTGAAGAGCAAGACCGGATGGTGGTCGGGAGCGCTGTCCAGCAGAGATTCCGATACGGAGAAATATTATCCTCTTTTCTGCCGCATAGAGATCAAAGCCAAAGTCCCATATCTATATGGGCTTTGGAATGCACTTTGGTTGAGGCATTATAAAGGAGCTGGAGTAGCCGAAATAGATATACTGGAGTTTTTTACCAAAGCTTTCGGGGAAAATCCTTATCCGGCCAAAGCGAATCAAACCTTGCATTTGTTCAATTCGGAAACGCAAAAGTTGGGAATCAATCTACCCAAAGGTCAGATACGATATACTGAAATCGGAGACGATAAGCCGGGAGATAATTTCCATGTATATGCGGTTCAGATAGATCCCGATCCTGTTGATAACAATCATGCCATCATTACGTTTCTGATAGATAATAAAGTCAATTACCAGATACATACCCGTACACAGTTGGGGGATGCATATACTGATTTTATCACTAAGGCTCGTAAAGAGAATCGGCTGGACAGAGTTTGGGATATTGCTATCACCGGGCAGGTAGGAGCATTTGACAAGTTGGATGTCGGCTATCCTGCGGAGGAATTGCAGCAATTTGATTTCGATATTGATTGGATAAGAGTTTATGTTCGCGATCCGCATACCCGGATCGTCGGAAATAGTAAACTACCTCATACTCCGGAAGCGGATTCATTTGTTAAAGATTTGCTCTCACGGATGACTGTGGAAGAGAAGATCGGCCAGTTATCCCAATACGTAGGCCGTACCCTTCTAACCGGTCCTGAATCAGAATATTTGAGCGATTCATTGATAGCACGCGGACTTGTAGGTTCTGTTTTGAATATATCCGGTGCAAAGACATTGCGTGATTTGCAGGAAAAGAATATGCGTTATTCCCGGATAAAGATACCGATTCTTTTTGGGATGGACGTGATTCATGGATATAAGACAATCTTTCCGACTCCTTTGGCGGAATCGTGTAGTTGGGATTTAGCAGCGATCGAACGAGCTGCCAAGATTGCTGCGATTGAATCCTCGGCAGCCGGACTACATTGGACGTTCGCTCCTATGGTCGACATCGCAAGAGACGCCCGTTGGGGCAGGGTAGTGGAAGGAGCAGGAGAAGACACCTACCTGGGAAGTGAAATAGCCAAAGCAAGAGTGAATGGTTTTCAGTGGAATCTTTGGGAGAATAATTCAGTATTGGCATGTGCAAAGCATTGGGTAGCTTACGGACTTCCCCAGGCGGGAAGAGATTATGCTCCGGTGGATATGTCGGAACGGACTTTGTTTGATACTTATCTACCTCCTTTTAAGGCTTGCATTGATGCGGGAGTACTTACTTTTATGAGTGCTTTCAATGATATAAATGGTATTCCTGCGTCCGCACATCCGTTCCTGCTCAAAGACTTATTGAGAGGGCAATGGAATTTCAATGGTTTTGTGGTAAGCGATTGGGAAGCAGTGAAGCAGCTGGTGGCGCAGGGAGTGGCGGAAGACGATAAAGACGCTACCCGTCTGGCTTTCAATTCCGGCATCGACATGGATATGACAGATGGGCTCTATAATAAATACATGAAAGAACTGATAGAAGCCGGTAAAATCAGTATGGAAGATGTCGACAATTCCGTCAGTCGGATTCTGCATATCAAATATGCTTTGGGACTGTTTGTTGATCCATATAAATTCTGTAATGAAGAATACGAATCGCAGACAATCATGAAAAAAGAATTTCTGGATGCAGCACTGGACATGGCTCATAAATCGGCTGTCCTGCTGAAGAATGACAATCATACATTACCGCTGGCAAAAAATGTCCGTTCCATTGCCGTGGTAGGTCCGCTGGCCGATAATCAGACCGAACTGCTGGGCTCGTGGAGAGCAAGAGGGGAAGATCGCCATGTGACGACTGTATTGCAGGGCATAAAGAACAAAATCGGCGGTAACAAAACGAAAGTTGGATATGCCCGTGGTTGCGATTTTGACGGAGAAGATAAGTCAGGATTCAAAGAAGCAGTGAAATTGGCTTCCAAAAGTGATATGGTGATTGCCGTTGTCGGTGAAAAAGCTTTGATGAGTGGCGAATCGAGAAGCCGTGCCCAACTGGATTTGCCGGGTGTGCAGGAAGAATTGATAAAAGAACTGGTTGCCACAGGGAAACCCGTTGTCGTCGTATTGATGAATGGGCGTCCGCTGTCTATCGAATGGGTGGACAAGAACGTATCGGCCATTCTCGAAACCTGGTTTTTAGGTACTTCTGCAGGAACCGCTATTGCTGATATACTGTTCGGTGATTATAATCCTTCCGGAAGATTGACCATTTCTTTTCCACGGGTAGAGGGACAAGTACCGGTTTACTATAACTATAAGAAATCCGGACGTCCGGGAGATATGCCCCATTCCTCAACCACCCGGCATATCGATGTTCCGAATGCTCCGCTCTATCCTTTTGGTTACGGTTTGAGTTATACCACATTCAGTTATTCAGTTCCGCAGAGCACCCAAAAAGAATATACGCGACAGGAGACCATCTCCGTTTCGGTGACAGTAACCAATACCGGAGACAGAGATGGCGAAGAGACTGTGCAACTGTATGTGAATGATAAAGTTGCTTCTGTTGTGCGTCCGGTAAAGGAGTTGAAGGCATTCAAAAAAATATTCCTGAAAGCGGGGGAGTCAAAGACCGTTCAGTTTGACATTTCTCCTTTAGCTTTAGGCTTTTATGATGCTGCCATGAACTATGTGGTAGAACCCGGTGAATTTGAAATTATGACCGGCTGCAACAGTAATGATTTACAAACCATATCGGTCAAACTAATAAATTAGAAGGAGGAACCGTTCTATGAGAAATTGGATAATTGTATTTTTTGTCATCTTTGCCGCTCGGCTTTCTGCACATGACGGTGACAGTATAAAGATCACACACGGTCCTTACCTGTGTGATATGAGTACCGACGGCGTGACAGTGGTATGGACTACAAACAAACCTGCTCTTTCGTGGGTGGAAGTGGCGCCTGCCGGTGAAGATCATTTCTATGGGAAGGAACGTCCGCGATATTACGATACGGAGTCCGGACGTAAGCGGGCCAATGATACAATCCACCGTGTACGCATCAAACATTTGGAACCCGGCAGGGAATACAGATACCGGATTTTTTCGAGAGAAGTTGTCTCTTGGCCTTCGAGTGACTGGGTAACTTATGGATTGATTGCTGCTTCAAATGTATACAAGCAAGAACCTTTCAGATTCAGAACTTTCGACGACCGGAAGAAAGAAATTTCCTTTCTGGTATTAAATGATATTCACGGGCGGAGTGACTATATGAAGTCTCTGTGTCGGGAAGTAGATTTCAAATCTCTTGATTTCGTTTTGCTTAATGGAGATATGTCGTCATGGGTAGAGGGGCAGGAGCAGATATGTAAAGATTATATTGATGCTTGTGTCGAATTGTTTGCGTCCGAAGTGCCTATTGTTTTCAATCGGGGAAACCATGAAACACGTGGAGTTTATTCCGATGCGTTGATAAAGTATTTTCCTACGTCTACCGGAACTTTTTATTATCGTTTCAACATAGGTAAGGTTTGTTTTCTTGTTCTTGATTCCGGTGAAGATAAGCCGGATTCGGATTTGGAGTATGCCGGTATTGCCGACTATGACAATTATCGAGAAGAAGAAACCCTATGGTTGCGGAGTGTGGTGGAAGAAAACGATTTTAAGCAATCATCCCTTCGGATCGCATTCCTGCACATCCCGCCGACGATAGGCAATTGGCATGGAAACTATCATTTGCAGCAAACCTTGTTGCCCGTTTTAAATACGGCTGGAATTGATCTGATGTTATCCGGACACACTCATAAATATTATTTCCGTGAATCAGAACCCGATAAAGCCAACTTTCCCATCCTTGTCAATGATAATAACAGCTATCTGCTTTGTAAGATAAAAGATGGAAAAATGGTGATTGATGTGGTAGGAGCGAATGGAAAAGACAAGAAGCAACATCAGTTTGATGTGAAATTTTAGTCAAATACCATTAGATTCCAATAGTATAGTTATTTATAATTTAATGTAATCATGAAGATGAAAACTATAATAAAATTATTATTTGTATTTTCGTTGCCATTTATTTTCTGTCGTTGTGCCGACGACGGGATACACTATGAACGGGAAATCAATGTTCCCGAAGGTATCTATCTGACGGGGAGTGCGTCCCAATTCTCGGTAGAGGCAATCAATGGTAAAATGAATGTGATAAAAGAGGGCACTTTGGTCGCATTGAACACATGGCTGACATCCAGCGGAGATTTTTATATCTCTTTAGTCGGACCGGATGGGCAACCCGTTTATTATGGGCAGGGAGCGCTTTTGCAAAACGACAACAGTGAGGTGTCAACTTATTCTTTGGCTCCTGGAACCGGCGGTTTCAGAGTAATGGAAGATGGATTGTATCAGCTAATTGTGAATCCTTTATTGAAACAGGTTAATATTGTTCCATTCAATTTCCGTTTGACGAGTAAATTCGAACTGACAGAAGACGGTGAAAACGAACTCTTTCTTCAAAAACCGTCTTACGACCATATTAACCATGTGGCTACCTGGGTGTCCAGTGGCGAGTTAGAAGTGATATTACCGGCAGAGTTTTCGTTTAATTATACCGATAATACGTCTTTTGATGTGAAGGAAACAGATACGGAGAAATATACATTCTCTTCTATGTACACCGGAACGGGAGGAAGTATAAAAATGAATGTTTTAACTGAAGAATATGCCGAACTAACCAACCAGTCGCAAGTGCAGCTCAATCTTAAAAACAAAGGTGAGTATAAAGTAACGCTTCAATATGAAGTCTTGACAGGAAAATTCTTTGCGAAGATGACGGGCAATGAGATCATAGAACCCGAACCGGAGGGGTATCCAGAGAAACTATATATGATTGGAGATGAATTTGGAAACTGGAATTGGAATTCGACAAATGTGGTAGAGATGGCCCCTGTGGGACAGCTTGGCAATGGTGCATTCTGGACTATCAAGTATTTCAATGCTGGTCAGGGAATTAAATGGGCATCGGAAAAATCTGATGCGGAAAGTTTTGCCTCTTTGGGTACAAATGTCAATTATGTTGTAGGCAGTAACGGAAGAGCGACGGTAGAAACAAGCGGCCTGTATTTGGTATATGTAGATATGAACCGTAATCTTATAACTTTTGAGAAACCTGCCGTTTATGGAATAGGTGAGTGTTTTGACGGACAGGAAGTATCGTTCGATCTTTCCGGGCAGAATTTCTCTGCTGTCACTACAACACAAGGCAATCTTCAGATGTATGCAACTTCCGACTATAACAATAGAGACTGGAACACTATGGAATTCAACATCTATAATGGACAAATCTATTATCGTGGTGTAGGTGCTACACTGGAACCGGTTCCTGTTGCTTCTAATATACCAATAGAACTTGATTTCTCTCAAGATAAAGGTAAAATAGCTGTGACTTTTGCCTCTCCAAGTGATGTCCCCTCAACAGCGAAGGCTATTTATATGGTTGGCGATGAATTTGGAAACATGAATTGGGGCTCGGATGGGGTTATCTCATTAGATAAGGTTTGGAACAGTGCCGACCGATGGATACATATTAATTATTTCAATGCCGGAACTAAACTTCGTTTCTCTACATCCAAGATATTTGGTGATGGAGAGTTTACCGGACTGACTAATAATGTGGGCTTCGAAATCTCTGACGAAGGACTGGTGGTTATCCCCCAAAGTGGTACTTATATCATTTTCGTTGATTTAGGTTCGAAGACCATCTCCATCCAAAAGCCTGTAATCTATGGGTATGGAACGGCAGCCGGAGGAAACAACGAAAAGATCTTGCCTTTTACGGAAAGTAGCGACGGGAAAACATTCTCTGTTACTTTACCTAATGGAGGACGTTTCAGAATACATCCTTATATTCCTGCTTTTGATAATCTTAATCCTTCATTTGGTGCTTGGAAACGCGAATATGCTGTTAATCCGGAGACTCTTGAAATCTATTTGCGTAAAGAGGGCATGGATGAACCGAACAAAGATTATGTATGGGCTGCCAACACTATAATAACTCTTGATTTCAGGGCAGCGAAAGGAACGATAGTAGTTCCTTAGCCCGGTCTGCTCCAAGAAAAATTGTAGCTGATTATATTTTTATATCACTTTTACCCTCACACCCTCACACCTTCGTTCAATCCCTTTATTCATCGTGGTTGCAAGGTGTGAGGGAACGTGTGGCAGTAGGGTGAGGGTAAAAAGTTACCCTCACCCTATTTAATTTTAGTTTTACTTTTAATTTGTTGATTTATAGTGAAATACACTTCTGCTTGGATGTAAATAACTAATCTCATATCTCACTATTTTGATCCTTTTTCTATCATATAAATGCCGAAAGTGTGTCATTAGTATCTGCTTTTGAAGTACCGTCTCTTATTCTATATTCTTTCATCAATTATAGGTTAATACCTAATGATCTTTCTGTAAACTCTTAATGCTTCTTATGGGCTCACTATAGTAGATAGACTTGTTTACAGTAGTGAGCTTGTTTGTCTACATTTGATAGCTTATTTGTTCACATTGGTGAGCCCTTACTAATCACTAAGCGAGAATGCATACTATTCTCGAACATTTCCGTTCTGCACTCTGTAATCTGAAAAAAGGAGGTATTGACCTAAGTTTAAATAAATGGGTTGAGCTGGTAAGTCTTCGTACAACAGATTTTTCCCTTACAGGCATCTTCTTGCTTTTTCCTTTTTCGCCTTTACACGCCCGCGTGTGATATAATAATGTGGGCCCGCGACATCGTTGGCGCTCAAACCCAGCCACACGGCCAGGCACACCAGCCAGTTGGCACCGACACCCCGCAGGAACACCGTGAGCCACGGCATCGAGACCTTTGCCTCGGCAACGCCGACGGCCGCCGAACGCCACGCTTCGGCAGAGAGCATGCCGGGAAGTTTCACGAGAAAACAAGCGAAAAACAGCGACCCGACAAAATTTCCGACATACACCAACATCCAATTTAACAGCACCTTACGCCATCCATAACGTCGACCCAATGCACCGGGGACCAGCACGGCATTATTGCCCGTAAAGAGTTCCGCTCCCGCGAAAACGACCAGCATAAGGCCCAGCGGGAAGACAAGTCCGGAGAGCAGGCGCTGCAAACCCGGAGCCGGGGCCATCGACGGAAAGCCATACCCTATCACGATGGAAAACAAGCCTCCCATAGAAATATAGGCGCCAGCTAAAAACGCTAAAATCAATATTTTGCGAACGGGAAGCGAAATCTTGTCGGAGGCGGCCCTCTCCACCAGGGCGAGGACCTCTTTCGGATTGTTTATCGGCATACGGGGATTTTAATCGGGGGCCAAAGATAAACATTTCGGCCGAAACGACAAAACAGACCGCAAAATCCCGCCGCTACGGGTAATTTTACTACCTTTGCACAAAATACAGGGGACTACCCTACCGTATAAATCACAAATCATTGATTGTCAACCATGCGTAAATTATCGGCATACTTACTGGCAGCCCTGCTGCTCGCGGCCTGCACGCCGGAACAACCCGCCGGGGAAAATACGTTTTACGTCT
>OGXC01000909.1_pt1 | contig 23914 bp, 20 predicted proteins | sample 1576201 | NCBI WGS metagenome assembly OGXC01 (sample SAMEA3541562, study PRJEB24748) | human gut metagenome | biome: human gut; feature: human-associated habitat; material: faeces | place: China | collected 2012 | reverse complement strand
GTGACCCGATGCGTTCTACCATGACGCTGATCATGTTCTTAAATAAACATCTCTATAGTAAGAACTATGGTATGGCTGGTGCACTGTCAGTTGTTCTGTTTATCATTACAGGTATTTTAAGTCTGGTAGTATTTAAGATAACCGGCAATGATAAGAGGAAGGGGTGAAAAGTATGAATGAGAACCGTAATTTAAAAAAAGGTGTAGGAATTCATGCAAGAAGATTTATTGCATATGTTGTATTAGCGATTGTCTCTGTTTTGTGTTTATTCTGGTTTTATGTGCTGTTTATCAATGCGACCAGATCAAACGGTGAGTTGCAGTCAGGTTTTACATTGATTCCGAGCAGCCATCTTTGGGAAAACTGGAAAAACTTAAGGAATGGAACACTTCCGGTGTGGAACGGTATGATCAACAGTCTGATCGTTTCCTCCCTTAGTGCAGTACTCAGTGTATATTTTTCGACGATGACAGCTTATGCGATCCATGCATATGATTTCAAACTGAAAAAATATATTTATCCGTTTATCCTGATGATTATGATGATCCCGACACAGGTAACGGCACTTGGATTTATCAAACTTGTTTCCAGCATGAAATTAGAGGATTCCTTCATTCCTCTGATCGTACCGGCAATTGCCGCTCCGGTTACGTTTTTCTACATGAAACAGTACATGGAAAGTACATTGCCGTTGTCACTGATCGAAGCAGCGCGCATTGATGGATCAGGAGAATTTCATACATTTAATACTATCGTAATGCCGTTGATGAAACCTGCTATCGCAGTGCAGATGATCTTTACTTTTGTAAGCAGCTGGAATAATTATTTCACACCGGCGCTGGTTTTACATGAAGACAGGAAAAAGACACTTCCTATCCTGATCGCACAGTTACGTGGAGCTGACTGGCTCAAGTTTGACATGGGGCAGGTATATGTGATGATCGCATTTTCCATCTTCCCGGTTATCATTGTATATCTGATCTTATCCAAACACATCGTACAGGGTGTTGCACTTGGAAGCGTAAAGGGTTAATAAACGGATTGCTGTACTACATAAAAATGAGACTGCCATATGGGTGGTCTCATTTTTTAACTCTTATTTTTGATGAAAATCTTTGACAATGTCACTGGTAAATAAGCCGGTTGTGTGCTATACTATTATCTATGATTAGTAGAAATAAAGGATCGGATGTGTTGGGGTACATGGGTGCAGACAAGAACGGACAGGCTGGATCTTTGTAAAATACACATAGAAATGGAGAGGAATATGACAGAGACAGGATTATGGATTTTTCTGATTTGTTTACTTGTAGTAGTCATCATAGCGACTGTGGTTGCAGTAGTGTCAGCAGTATCAGGTGCTACGGCAGCGATCGTGGATGATGAGGAATCAGAGGAAGAGTAGGAATACAGCAGGTATAAGAGAAAAGCCTCTTGTCAGTTTTGTATAGGTGTATAGCTGACAGGGGCTTTTTTGTGCACAGGATTCTGCCTTAATCAGCAATCTAAAAAAATATAAACTGGTACGAAAGTCTTGCAATCCATTTTGAAACAGGTAAACTAAATATATTGTGGCAAAATATTTGCTGCCAGGTGTTTATTACAAATGTCTTGCGTATTCAGGTGGAGGGACAAAAGAGAGTGTTGTCAAAATTAAGTGTGAAGAAACCGTATACTGTGATCGTAGGCGTGATCTTAGTCATTGTGTTAGGAGCCGTATCCCTAACCAAAATGACCACAGATCTACTGCCGGATATGAGTCTGCCATATGCCTTAGTCATTACGACGGATATGGGGGCAAGCCCGGAGAAAGTGGAATCCGATGTGACAGCACCTGTCGAGGCATCCATGGCGACGACTTCGAGCATCAAAAATGTGAGTTCTGCCTCCTACGATAATTATTCGATGGTGATCTTAGAGTATGAGCAGAATGCCAATATGGATTCGGTCATTATCGAGATCCAGCAGAAATTAGACCAGTTAGAGGGCAGTTTTCCGGATGGTGCCGGGAAGCCGATGATCATGCAGATCGACCCGGATATGATGCCTGTAATGGTGGCATCTGCCGATGTGGAAGGCATGACGCAGTCAGAGATTTCGGATTATGTGGAAAATGAACTTTCGCCGGTGCTTGAGAGTATCGACGGTGTGGCATCTGTTTCTACAACCGGAACTGTGGAAGAGAACATTCATGTCACATTAGATCAGGATAAAATCGATGCACTGAATCAGAAGATCCAGAGTAAGATCGAGGAACAGTTTACTGAACCGCAGGAACAGCTCGATCAGGCTGCCGAGCAGGTGGAGAGTGGACGCAGGCAGATGGAAAGCGGAAAAGATCAGCTTGCAAACCAGCTTGGACAGGCAGAAAATGAAGTGATCAATGGTAAGTCGCAGGCGTTTGTGGCAGAATCAGATCTGAGTCAGAATTATACAGTATTGAAAGCGACCGATGAGCTGATAAAGCGGGCAATCCCGGAACTCCAGAGTATTTATGAACAGGGAATGGGATTAAAAGCAGACATTGAACAGGCACAAAAAGAAGCCCAGATGAACAGTGACGATGGAAGCAGACGTATAGAAGAACTTTTAGAGGAGGCGAAGATTTCCGGAGATCAGGAACAGATCAATCAGATCCTTGCGATGACCGGGGAAAATCAGGAGAGCATTGCGGAAGCAGGAAAACGTCTGGAATTATTACAGGAAGAACTGTTAGAACTGAATACATCCTTAAATCAGCAGTGGGCAGATCAGTTAGCAGCGTTAAATGTGAGTCTTAGTTCGATCGATGATATTCCGCAGGTGATTACGCAGCTGTCACAAAAACAGGTTGAGATCCAAACAGCAATGGCAGCTCTGCAGACTGCACAGGAACAGGTTACAGATGGAAAAACTACCTTAGATGATGCGTATGTAACGTTAAACCGGATGGAGATCGACGGGATCTTAGAGATGAGTGAAGCGTCTGCACAGCTTGCGGTCGGGGAAGCCCGGTTAGAGCAGGGACAGGAAAAATTAGAAGAGTCAAAACAGAGTGCACTTGAGTCTGCGGATCTGAATCAGATCCTGTCGGTGGAAACATTAGGCCAAATTCTGACAGCACAGAATTTTTCCATGCCGGCAGGTTATGTCAATGAAAATAAGAAACAGTATTTAGTGCGTGTCGGCGACGAGGTTTCATCCGTGGAAGAACTTGAAAATCTTGTGCTTGTGGATGTAGGACTGGATGGAATCGAGCCAATCCGCTTATCGGATGTTGCAGAAACAGAAGTGGTGGACGATACGGGAGATTCCTATTCCAAGGTAAACGGAAATCCTGCGATTATGCTTTCCATTGAGAAGCAGACCGGGTACTCTACCGGGGATGTAACAAAACGGATCAAAACCAGATTTGAATTACTGGAAAAAGAAAATGACAAACTTCACATGACGATTTTGATGAATCAGGGAGTTTACATTGATACCATTGTGCAGTCAGTCATGGAAAATATGATTGTAGGTGCAATTCTTGCCGTACTTATTCTGATTCTGTTTTTAAAGGATATCAAACCGACTCTGGTGATCGCATGCTCTATTCCACTCAGCGTGGTTTTTGCAATCGTTTTGATGTATTTTACCGGAATATCGTTAAATATCATTTCATTGTCCGGTCTTGCGCTTGGCGTCGGCATGCTTGTAGATAATTCGATTGTCGTGATCGAAAATATTTACCGGCTCAGGAATCAGGGATTATCGATCCGGAAGGCAGCAGTTGAAGGAGCAGGACAGGTGGCAGGAGCTATTTTTGCATCCACGCTCACAACGGTCTGTGTGTTTGCGCCGATCATTTTTACGGAGGGTATCACAAGGCAGCTGTTTGTGGATATTGCACTCACGATCGCCTATACGTTAGCGGCAAGTCTGATTGTGGCGCTGACGTTTGTACCGATGATGGCATCCGGTGCGCTGAAGAATACCAGGGAAATCAAACATCCGTGGTTTGACCGCATTTTAGATGGATATGAAAAAGTTCTGCGTGTGGCACTGCGGTTTAAACCGATCGTACTGATCTGTGTGGTAGTTTTTCTGGTGGCAAGTGTGACGCTTTCCGTTTCCAAAGGATTTACCTTTATGGACATGAATATGGAGACAGAGCAGCTCACGGTCACGGTTTCAGCGAAAGAGGATGAAAAGCTGACATTTGAGGAACTGACGGAGCGCGCGGATGAGGTTGTGGATAAGATCTCTGGCATCTCCGGTGTGGATTCGATCGGAGCCATGGCAGGCGGCGGTGGAATCATGTCGATGGGCGGCAGTACGGACAGTGTGACCATGTACGTGCTCATCGATGATTCCGGGGCGACTGGCAGTGAGATCACTGCCTCGATACAGGCGCTTACAGCGGATCTTGACTGCGACGTGAATACGGACAGCTCTGCGTCGGATATGAGTTCCTTTTTCGGAAGCGGTATTTCCGTGCGGGTCAGCGGAAAAGATTTAGATAAGCTGCAGAAACTCGCAGGGCAGATCGCAGAAGTCGTGGAAAAGACGGAGGGCACTGTAGATGTGGACGATGGTCTTGGAGATACGACACCGTCTTTCACGGTAAAAGTGGACAAAGAAAAAGCTGCAAAATATGGCATGACAACAGCGCAGGTGTATCAGCTTGTCTATAAACAGCTTGCATCGAATACGTCATCCACAACGATCTCGACGGATTTAAAAGACTATAAAGTATATGTGCAGAGTGGGGAACAGGCGGATGTCACGCCAGGGGATATCCGTAAGCTGACATTTCCTTATACAGACCGTATCAGCGGAGAGACAACAGATATTCCACTGAAAGATATCGCAGAGTTTGAGGAAGGTGAGTCCTTAAATGTGATAAACAGAAGCTCGCAGACGCGCTATATCAGCGTGACAGCCGGTGTGGATGAAGATCACAATGTGACGCTGGTAAGTAACCAGATCCAGAAAGAATTAGATAAGATCAAGCTGCCGGATGGATATGAGATCTCCATGACCGGGGAGGATGAGACGATCCGGGATGCGATGAACCAATTGTATCTGATGCTGATCTTAGCGGTGGTATTTATTTATCTTATCATGGTTGCACAGTTCCAGTCATTTTTGTCGCCTTTTATTATTATGTTCACGATTCCGCTTGCATTTACGGGAGGTTTCTTTGCTCTGTTTGTGACAGACAATGAAGTCGGCGTGGTATCCATGATCGGATTTGTCATGTTAGCGGGTGTCATCGTCAATAACGGAATCGTGTTAGTCGATTATATCAATCAGCTGAGAAGAGAGGGCATGGATAAAAAGGAGGCGATTGTCACAGCCGGAAGAACGAGACTGCGCCCGATCTTAATGACGGCACTGACCACGATCCTTGCAATGTCCACGATGGCGATGGGACTTGGAAGCGGTTCAGAGATGATGCAGCCGATGGCGATCGTGACTGAGGGAGGTATGTTATATGGAACACTGCTGACACTGATCGTGGTGCCTTGTATCTATGATCTGTTTACGAGGAACAAGAGTATGGTGGAGGAAGAGATCTAAAAAAACAGTTGACAAACCCCGCGTCCCCTCGTATGATAAAAACAGCAAAAAACAAAGGTTGTGAGAAAGAGGAGTACACATAAACTCTTTGCAGAGAGGGAAGTTCACCGGCTGAAAGACATCCCAGAGAAAGATATGTGGAAGGTAGCTTTTGAACCGGAATGCTGAGAAAGCATAGCTGTATGACAGGATATAAGAACAGGCATTGCAGATATGCACAGGTATTCACGACTCATCCACGTTACAGGATGACCGGTCAGATATGGAACTGGCTGGACATGAGCACCAACAAAGGTGGTACCGCGATCATATTCGCCCTTTGTATTCCGTATGGAATACGAAGGGCTTTTTTTAATTCATAGGAAATTATGTCCTGTGAATCAAAACCGCCTATCTATCAGAACTAAAAAAGGAGAACAGATTATGTGTCAGAATTGCAGCAAAGAATTAGCAAAGACCTACGATCCAAAAAGCATTGAAGACCGTTTATACAAAAAATGGGAAGACAACGGCTATTTCCACGCCGAAGTTGACCGCAGCAAAAAGCCGTTTACCATCGTGATGCCGCCGCCAAACATCACAGGACAGCTTCACATGGGACATGCCCTCGACAACACCATGCAGGATATTTTAACACGTTATAAGAGAATGCAGGGTTACAACGCGTTATGGCAGCCGGGTACAGACCATGCGTCCATTGCAACTGAGGTAAAGGTGATCGAGAACCTGAAAAAACAGGGAATCGACAAGCGTGATCTTGGAAGAGAGGGATTCTTAGAAAAATGCTGGGAGTGGCGTGACGAGTACGGCAGCCGCATCATCAACCAGTTAAAGAAAATGGGATCTTCCGCAGACTGGGAGAGAGAGCGTTTTACGATGGACAAGGGCTGCTCTGAGGCAGTACTTGAGGTATTTGTAAAATTATATGAAAAAGGGCTGATCTACAAAGGTTCCCGTATCGTCAACTGGTGTCCGGTATGTAAGACTTCCATCTCAGATGCCGAGGTAGAGCACGAAGAGCAGGACGGATTCTTCTGGCACATCAACTATCCGGTTGTCGGCGAAGAGGGAAGGTTTGTTGAGATCGCAACGACAAGACCGGAGACATTGTTTGGTGATACCGCAGTTGCAGTGAACCCGGACGACGACCGCTACAAAGACATCGTCGGAAAGATGTTAAAACTTCCGATGACAGACCGCGAGATCCCGGTGATCGCAGACGCTTATGTTGACAAAGAGTTCGGAACCGGATGTGTAAAGATCACACCGGCACATGACCCGAACGACTTTGAGGTTGGAAAACGTCACAACTTAGAGGAGATCACCGTCATCAACGACGATGCAACAATGAACCATTATGCCGGAAAATATGAGGGCATGGACCGCTACGAGTGCAGAAAAGCACTGGTGGAGGATCTTGAAAAACAGGGACTGCTTGTAAAAGTAGAGCCGCATTCCCACAACGTAGGAACCCATGACCGCTGCGGCACAACCGTTGAGCCGATGGTAAAACAGCAGTGGTTTGTAAAGATGGACGAACTGATCAAACCGGCTGTGGAAGCAGTGAAAAACGGAGACATCCAGTTACTTCCAAAACGTATGGAGAAAACATACTTTAACTGGACTGACAATATCCGTGACTGGTGTATTTCCAGACAGCTCTGGTGGGGACACCGCATCCCGGCTTATTACTGCCCGGACTGCGGTGAGATGGTGGTAGCAAAGACTGCACCGGAGAAATGTCCGAAATGTGGATGTGACCACATGGAGCAGGATCCGGATACCTTAGATACCTGGTTCTCATCCGCACTCTGGCCGTTCTCCACATTAGGCTGGCCGGATAAGACAGAAGATCTGGATTACTTCTATCCGACCGATGTACTTGTAACCGGATACGATATCATTTTCTTCTGGGTCATCCGTATGATTTTCTCCGGCTATGAGCAGATGGGCAAAGCACCGTTCCATACCGTATTGTTCCACGGACTGGTTCGTGATTCCCAGGGACGCAAGATGAGTAAATCTTTAGGAAACGGTATTGATCCGCTCGAAGTAATTGATAAATACGGCGCAGATGCACTCCGCCTGACACTGATCACCGGAAATGCACCGGGAAATGATATGCGTTTCTACTGGGAGCGTGTTGAGGCATCCAGAAATTTTGCCAACAAAGTATGGAATGCATCCCGTTTCATCATGATGAACCTTGAGGGAAGCGAGATCAAGGAGCCGTCACTGGATGAGTTAAAACCGGCAGATAAGTGGATCTTATCCAAGGTAAACACACTTGCAAAAGACGTGACAGAAAATATGGATAAGTACGAGATGGGAATCGCCGTACAGAAAGTTTATGATTTCATCTGGGATGAATTCTGTGACTGGTACATTGAGATCACTAAGACTCGTACTTATAATAAAGAAAATGATCCGGCATCTGCAAACGCAGCATTCTGGACATTAAAGACCGTACTGACAGAGGCATTAAAACTGCTTCATCCGTTCATGCCGTTTATCACAGAAGAGATTTTCTGCACACTGCATCCGGAAGAAGACACGATCATGCTTGCAAAATGGCCGGAGTACCGTGCTGACTGGAATTTCCCGGCAGAGGAAGAAATGTTAGAGCACTGCAAGGATCTGGTAAAAGGTGTCCGTAATGTGCGCACAGAGATGGATGTTCCGCCATCAAGAAAAGCGAAAATCTTTATTGTTGCTGAAGATGCCGCTTTGCGTGATTCCTTTGAACTGACCAAAGAGGCTTATGCAAACCTTGCCGGAGCAAGTGAGGTCATGGTGCAGCAGGATAAGACAGGCATCGGGGAGGATGCAGTATCTGTTGTGATCCCTGGCGCTACACTGTATCTGCCATTAGAAGATCTGGTTGATTTCGAGAAGGAAAAAGGGCGTCTGTTAAAAGAGCAGGCACGTTTAGAGAAAGAGCTTGCACGTTCTAAGGGAATGCTTTCGAATGAAAAATTCTTAAGCAAAGCACCGGAAGCAAAAGTGCAGGAAGAGAAGGACAAACTTGCCGGATACGAACAGATGATGGAGCAGGTCAAAGAACGTTTGGCACAGATGTCAAAATAATTGCAAGATAATGAGCGCAAGAACGGCGAATTGTATCATGTGCTGATTTTGCACATGATATAATAAGACTGCCGAGCGAAGCTCGTGTAGATCATGATCATGAAGCATTGCTTCATGATATAATAAGAAGGAGCTATGCACGATGGGTATCATCTTTACTGGTCAGCCGGTAAAGTGGTGCCTGCCTTGTATAGCTCTTTTTGGTAAAATAGCACCAAAAAGGATGCGTTGTGTTAAAGAATTTACTTGAAAAAGCATAAAAATACTAGTATTATATAAGATAAGGAATATTCTACGTTACTGTATATACATACATCAGAAAGAATTGGGGAGCACGCCTATGGTAACAGAAGAAAAACCAATCGTACGGATGACGGCAGATAGCATGGAAGCGTATGTTATGCTTATAACACCAGACGATGGGGGAGAATATACAATTGAATCATTGCAGAAAGCATTGGATGACAGAGGTGTCAAGTACGGAATAGATGAAGCAGCGTTGACGGAGCTGATTGATGAAAAAAAATATGGTGTGGAGACGTTAGTTGCGCAGGGAACAGAGCCGGTAGACGGAAAAGACGGTTATTATGATTACAATTTTAACTGCAACTTTGATAAAAAACCGTTGATGCGGCCGGATGGAACCGTGGATTACTGGTCTGTAAAGTCGATAGAGTCTGTGGTGCAGGATCAGGTGATCGCGGAGTACCATCCTTGTGTGGAGGGAATGGACGGCAAGACAGTCACTGGAAAGCCGATACCTGCAAAGCGGGGAAGAGAACAGCTTCCACTGAAAGGAAAAGGATTTGAACGCAAGGATGATAATACCTATGTTGCGCTGATGAGTGGTAAGATCGAGACACAGAATGACAGGGTTGTGATCCTTCCGGTACATGAATTGTCCGGCAATGCAGATCTTTCCAGTGGCAACATTGATTTTCATGGTGATGTTGTGATCCACGGAAGCGTGGAAAGCGGCGTTATCGTAAAAGCAAGTGGTACGATCACTGTGGATGGAATCGTTGAAGCATGTACTTTAGAGGCAGGGAAAGATATCATCTTAAGAAGTGGAATGCTTGGCGGAAATAAAGCATCTGTAAAGACAAAAGGCAATATTACGGCGAAGTTTTTTGAATTTACCTGCATTGAGTGTGCAGGCGATATCCGTGCCGATGTGCTGATGGATTGTCAGGTACAGTGCTTTGGAAAGATCATCATGAATGGAAAACGTGGAAGCATTATCGGTGGTCAGATCCATGGAGTTCGTGGAATCGAAGTTACAACATTAGGAAATGATGCCGAGAAAAAGACCGTTATTATGGCTGGTGCAAGTCCGGAAGGATATGCAAAACTCAGACAGTTGGAAAAGACGATTCAGGAGTTGAGTCAGGGATTGGCACAGATTGAAGAGGGGCTGCGCAAGTTTGAAGAGCTGGAAAAAGCGCGTGGAGTCAGCTACAAAGACGATCCGAGGCGAGTGACATTGCTCCGTATCAAGATCCGTGATACTGCGACATTAGCACACAGCAAAGAAGAGGCAAAGCAGCTGCGCAATCTGATCGAGAGTGCGAGCGGTGCATGTGTTACCGTTTTGCGGGGGACTTATCCGGGAGCTGTGATCCAGATCGAGGATACCAAGCTGCTTGTACAGAATTATGTAAAAGCAGCTGAGTTTTACAAGCTGCAGGATAAGATCAAGACGAGAGAATGCTCATAAAACTGCTGTCGAATATGGCAGAAGTTTTACGAAAAACTTAATATAAATTTACTTGATTATTGTCACCACTATATTATAATATAGTGGTGATTCTTTTTGCCCTTAATTATGTGGTGGAGAGAAGAATCTTAAAATAGATGTTTGCCATAAACAAATGGCAGAAAAGGACAGGTCGATTATGATTAATTTTGAAGAAGAATTAAAGAATTTTAAACCGAGCTTAGAGGTAGAAGAGGCAGAACAGGCAATATATAATCATGAATTAACAGATATGACAGATGTTTTAAAAGAGATGATGCAGGAGTTAAAACATAATATGTAAGACATCTTTTGGAAAAGTCGAATGTAAATTCATGAAGTGAGGGAAAGAATGAAGTGCTATAATTGTGGAGCAAAGCTTGGAAGGGAAAATATCTGCCCTGAATGCGGCGTAAATGTAAAAATATATAAAAAAATTGTCATGGCATCCAATGAATATTACAATGATGCACTGGCAAAGGCGAGTGTCCGTGATCTTTCAGGAGCAATAGAAAGCTTGAAAACAAGCCTGAAATTCAATAAATTAAATATAGATGCAAGAAATCTGCTGGGACTCATCTACTTTGAGATGGGCGAAGTGGTGGAGGCATTGACAGAGTGGGTCATCAGTAAGAACTATCAGCCTGCTGAGAATGCCGCAAGCCGTTATCTGGATGAAATACAGAATAACAGATCAAGACTTGAGACAATCAATCAGACCATTAAAAAATACAATCAGGCGTTATTGTACTGCAGACAGGACAGCCGTGATCTTGCGATTATCCAGTTGAAAAAGGTACTGTCACTGAACCCGAAATTAGTCAGTGGACATCAGCTTTTAGCATTGCTCTATATTCAGGAGGGCAAATATGATCTTGCCAAGAAGTCTTTGCGCAACGCCGGAAAGATTGATGCAAATAACACGATCACACTTCGTTATTTAAAAGAAGTGAATGCAGGATTAAAGGAGAATACGCCGGGTAAGAAACAGAAGGAGGAACAGATTTCCTACCAGAGCGGCAATGAGACGATTATCCAGCCGAAGTATTTAAAGGACAATTCCGCAATGAGTACGATTCTTAATATGGTCATCGGTATCGCAATCGGTGCGGCAATTACCGGATTTCTGGTTGTACCGGGTGTGCGCCGTCAGGTGCAGAATGATGCCAAAGCGCAGGTGCTCGATGCGAATAACACTGTTTCGTCCAAGAATCAGGAGATCAGTACACTGCAGAAGCAGATTGATGATCTGACGAGCCAGATCACTGAGGTCAAGGACAGCGCAGAAGGTTCCGAGAATAAGATCAGCACATATGACCAGTTATTATCCGCATATGCATCCTATTCGGATGGAGATATTGAGGCAGCAGGCAATGCGCTTGGCAATGTCAATGAGGAATACTTAAGTGACAGCGCAAAGAGTGTTTATGAGACGATTAATGCGCAGGTCAATGCTGATTATCTGGAGTCCTTATATAATCAGGGATACAGCGATTATAACAGTCAGAAATTTGAGGAATCCATCACCAGCTTGCAAAAAGTTGTGGACATGGAGGAAACCTACAAAGATGGATATGCACTGTACTATTTAGCACAGGCTTACCGTAAGAATAATGATCTTGAAACGGCAAAGACTTACTATCAGAAGATCGTAGAACTGTATCCGGGTACAGAGCGCGCGGCGAATGCACAGAATTACATCAATATTGAAGAGTAAAAATCATTAAAAAAATTAAATAAAGATGATACAAAAGACGTCTAAGTGATATTAGGCGTCTTTTTTTATTCATAGGGTATTGAAAGCAAAAGGTGACTTTTAAACCAATTAAAAAAGTAACAGGAAAGGAGCATTTATGGAAGAAAAGTATCAGTTAAAAGAAGGATGTCTGACGATACAGATGCCAAAAGAGTTAGATCATCATGAGGCGGGCAGGCTTAAGATGGAGGCAGATTTTCTGATCGGGGCATATCATGTCAGACGGCTTGTGTTTGATTTTCGGGAAACAGAGTTTATGGACAGTTCCGGGATCGGTGTGATCATTGGAAGATGCAAGAGCATGGGGTTTTCCGGCGGCGAAGTGGCAGCAACCAATATGAATGAGCGCGTAAAAAAGATTTTTATGGTGTCAGGCCTGCAAAAGCTGATCCGGGTCGATACGGTATAAAAATAGACACATGTAATTGACTTGGAAATGGGCCAGGCAGGGAATATCCGCCAGGAAAAGAGGAAATCAGCGAATTTACGCGAACAGTTGAAATAGACCAGACAAGGGAATGTCCGGTAAGAGAAATGGGATATGTGGGATTTTGGAAGAAAATAAGAATAAAAAGAGGAAATGGAGAATCGATATGCAGGCAGATCAGATTAATGAAAACGAAATGAAACTGGAATTTGATGCGCGGTCCGTGAATGAAGGATTTGCCAGAATGGCGGTGGCTGCGTTTGTGGCGGAATTAAACCCGACACTGGATGAGATTTCTGACATTAAGACAGCAGTTTCAGAGGCAGTAACAAATGCGATCATCCACGGGTATGACAGTCCGGAGGAGAAGGTGGAGGTGTCCTGTAAACTGTGCGGAAACCATGCAGAGATCACAGTGAAAGATCATGGTCACGGGATTGCGGATGTACAAAAAGCCATGGAACCTTTTTTTACGACGAGACCGGAACTGGAGCGTTCCGGCATGGGATTTGCTTTTATGGAAGCATTTATGGATGAAGTCGAGGTACATTCAGCACCCGGAAAAGGAACAACTGTTACGATGAAAAAAAAGATCGGTGCAGGGATGGGCGTCTGATATGGAGGGTTTTAAGGAACTGATGCAGCAGGCACATGGAGGAGATAAAGGTGCAAGGGATACGCTGATTGCAGGAAATCTGGGACTGGTACATACTATCGCAAACCGGTTTGAACACCGGGGACATGAGAGGGAAGAATTGTTTCAGATTGGATGTATTGGATTGATGAAGGCGGTTGATAAATTTGATCTCTCGTTAAATCTTGCATTTTCCACTTATGCAGTTCCGGTGATCATGGGGGAAATCCGCAGATTTTTAAGAGATGACGGTATGGTAAAAGTAAGCCGGACATTAAAAGAAAACGCTTATAAGGCAGGGAGGGCAAAGGAAGAACTGTGGGGGGAACTTGGAAGAGAACCGGGATTGCTTGAGATCGCAGAGCGGACAGGGTTGAGCAGCGGTGAGATCATTATGGCAATGGAGTCGGCAAGAGATGTGGAATCCATCTATCAGCCGGTCTATGAGAAAGACGGGGACGAGTTACTGATGGTCGATCAGTTGTGTGAAAAGGAAGAAAACGGAAAGGATGAACCGGAAAAAGAGGCAGTATTAAACCGGATGGTGATCGAGCAGCTCATGGAACTGCTGGATGAGCGGGAACAGAATCTCATCCGGTGCCGTTATTTTGAAAACAGGACACAGAGTGAAACAGCAAAAGAACTGGGAATGACACAGGTGCAGGTCAGCAGGCTTGAAAAAAAGATTCTGTTGTGTCTCAGAAAAAATTTAGGATCGTGTGATTCGTGATGTATCCGGTTGATTTTCCCAGATAAACATGTTAAATTTTATAAAATGCACAGGATTGTGTGCAGCAAAGCTGTGTAAAGTGGAAAACGGCATGAAAAAATAAGAATTTTGTGAAAAATAAGACTTTTGTACAAAAGAGAGGATTGACATGAAATACGAAAATTACATATTTGATTTATATGGAACTCTGGTGGATATCCACACAGATGAAGAAAAAACAGAACTCTGGGAGAAACTGGCGCAGTTTTACGGTTATTATGGTGCGGTTTATACTGCAGAGGAACTGAAAAACGCGTATGCGTGCCTCACGGGGCAGAAAGAGGATGCATTGCGGCAGGAGATGGGATCTGATGCAGCCATGAAAAAAGACGATGCACATGAAGCACATCCAGAGATCGAGATCGAGGAGGTTTTTCTTGCATTGTTTCAGAAAAAAGGGGTACAGGCAGACATAGAACTTGCCATTCATGCTGGACAGTTTTTCCGGATCCTTTCCATAGAATATATCAGACTTTATGACGGGGCAAAGGAACTTCTTGCGGCATTGCGTGAAACAGGAAAAAAAGTATATCTGCTTTCGAATGCACAGCGTATTTTTACGGCGTATGAATTGAAACTTTTGGGACTGGAGCCTTATTTTGATGATATCTTTCTGTCATCCTCGTGCAAAGTGAAAAAGCCGGATACGCGTTTCTTTCATCTTTTGCTGGATAAACATCACATTTTGCCGGAAGAGAGTATTATGATCGGAAACGATGCGGTCAGTGATATCAAAGGAGCAAAAGAGGTCGGACTGCATACATTCTACATTCATTCAAATATTTCACCGGACACAGAGAAGAAACCGGACGCAGATCATGTGCTGATGCAGATGGATCTGGCAAAAGTGCGGCAGATCCTGATTTCTGATTAATGTGACAGAAAAAAATGCCGATACATTTATAAAGGAATCGATTTTCACGGATGCAATAAATGGGGAATGAGTTTATGAATTTATCGATCAATGCAAACGGTTTTTCAAATGTACAGAATACAGCGGCAGGGCACAAAGCAGAGCAGGCAAATAAACAGGGAAAAAGCGCATTTTTTGCGGGAAGTCCGGTACTGACAACAAAAAATCAGATCGAACAGCGAAAAAAGATGGCACAGAAAAGTGCCTTAAAACTGGTGAAAGATGCGTGGGATAACGACCAGGCTGTGGAAAAAACGGTCGCATCGCAAAGACAACGCTATGCGGAATTAGACGCACAGCGGACGGAGGCAAAGAAGGCACTTGCCGGTTATGAAGACCAGGAAAAAACATTGAAGGAACAGTGCAACGTAGCAGATGATTCCAAAGAACAGCAGGATTTAAACCTGTTGGAAAAGAGACAGGAATACAGGCGCGGTGTGGGTGAGAAACTGACTAGGGATGAGTGGAAAAAGTTAAATGAGATCGATAAGCAGCCACTCACAGAGTACCAGAAACGGGCACTTGAGATCCATGCCCAGGCGGTAGAAGAAAAGGTTACGATCCGCGATACAACCAGTGGAATGCAGGCTGCCGTCGGCAATGTGAAGCGTATTATGATCGAAAAATTAAAGACGCATGGAATGGTGGATGCGAAAAATGCTGCCGATGTTATCATGGATGCTGCAAACGATGATGTGGTCTCCATGCTTGTCTCTGATGTGAAAGATGGCATTGATGAGAAGATGGAAGAGGCAAAAGAGGATGCAAAGGATGTCGCAGACGAAAAAGAAAAGCGTCAGGAACGTTTAGATGCCTTAGAGGAAAAACGTGCGGTAGAAAAAGCTCTGATCGAGGGCACCAAAGAGGCTGTGGACCGTGCAAAGGAAAAACAGCAGAGACATGAGGCACCGGATATGAAGTTAGATGAGATGCTGACACTCACGACAGAACATAAGCAGATGAACGGTGTGGAGCAGGGACTTGATGACATTAAAAGCAGCATGAAGGTTTTAGAGGCAGATTTAAAAGGAATCAAGGTTGACAAGGAGGTCTAGTACCGGTTATGGCAAAATACGAAAAAACAGAACGTCTCGAAAAAGTACCGATGGAGTATTTGTGGGAGGGACTTGTTTTATCAGATAATCTTTACAATTATAATGGAAGCGTACTTTTAGTGCCAAGCGGAGAAGTTATCACGAAAAGCAAACTTGATAAACTGATCAATTTCAGTGATGGCAACAATTATATTACAACATTCCGCGGATCTTATGAGTATATCATGAAGGGAAAAGACCGTCCGGCTGAAATACAGCAGAAAATGTTGGAAAACAGGACCGGGTATACAGAACTGCGCAAAGGCATCGACCATGTGCTTCAGATGAGTAAAAATGCGATGTTTGTCAATCATGCTGAAGTGGAAGGCATGATGGAGAAAGTATATGGCAGAATGGTATCCGTGGATGCCGGGGAGATTTTCCAGTGTATTACCGTGCCAAGACCGGTTGACGAGGCATTACAGAGACATTCCCTAAACGTTGCACTTTTAAACGGGATCATGGGACAGTGGTTAGGACTCGATGAAAAAGATATCCGGAGTCTGATTTTAACAGGTGTGCTTCATGATATCGGAAAGACGAAGATCCCGGAAGAAATATTAAATGCACCGCGGAAACTGACACCGGAAGAATTTGAGGTTATGAAAAGACATCCGCTATATTCTTTTGAACTGCTTGGGGATGATATCAGCGAGGATGTACGCTATGCAGTACGCTGGCATCATGAAAAGCTGGATGGAAAAGGTTATCCGGACGGCTTAAAGGCAGAATCTATTTCTTATTTTGCAAGGATTACAACGATTTCTGATATTTATGATGCGATGCTTTCTGCACGCAGTTACAAAAAAGAGAAGATTCCGTTTGATGTACTGCAATGGTTTGTAACCGAGGGCAGCAAAGGAATTGACCAGAATCTTCTCAATATATTTATCAAAAATATGGTAAAAGTATACAGACAACAGCAGGTCATCATGTCAGACGGCAGGGAAGGGTGCGTGGAATATATCCCATTAAACGATATGGATCATCCGATCGTTTCTGTCGGAGAAGAAGTGAGACAGGTGGATGAAGACTGGTACTGCGTACATATGGTTTAAGATTCTAAAGGATCTTCGCAGAGGGTAAAATGATTGCGCTCCGTTGTAAGGAGACCCTCCCGCTGCATTTTTGAGAGTTCTGCAGAAAGTGCACTGCGGTCTACATTCAGGTAGTCGGCAAGCTGCTGTCTGTTAAACGGAATTGTAAAATCAAGACTGTTTGCGGCAGCAGACTGCGCAGACAGATAAGAGAGCAGCCGCCCGCGGATTGACTTTGGTGTGGTGTGGAAGATTCTGCGCGAAAGCAGCAGATTTTTCCGTGCCGAAATAAAAAACAAATTGTGGATCAGGCGGTTGTGATGTGTGCAGCTGTTCGTACAGGTGGTAAGCAGCCGTCCTATATTTAAAAATAACACTTCTGTCTTTGCAGCCGCAGAGACAACATTGACCATCAGAGGTTCTTTTGACAGACTCGCATAAGTTTCGGCGAAGAAAAAGCCGGGAGTTATGTCATCTAGTACACTGTGATTTCCCCAGACATCATCACTTTCAATCTGAACATTTCCGGAGAGCACCAGTCCCATCGAATGCACGCATTCTCCGGCATGATAGATGATCTCACCTTTTCCGTAGCTTCTTGTGACTGCACCGAGGCAGGAGAGCATTTCTTTGATTTCTTCCGGCGATTCGCCCGAAAACAGCATTGTCTGACTTAAAAACTGATAATCCATAAAAGAAAACCTTCTTTTTTCAAAAATTTTTAAAAATGTTGTTATGACAACATACTTTTGAAAAAAATTCTAGTATAGTGTACGAGTAATGTCAAGGGCACAGATGACAGGATGAGTAGCCTGAATCTGTGAACAGTAATCTGTGAACAGAACGAAAGAAAAAGAAAATGGAAGCGGAAAACAGGAGGAATTCATATGGTACGCAGAGTGATCCAGATAGACGAAGAAAAATGTAACGGTTGTGGAATTTGTGCGGAGGCATGCCACGAGGGCGCGATCGGCATCGTGGACGGAAAGGCAAAACTGCTCCGTGATGATTACTGTGACGGACTTGGCGACTGTCTGCCAAACTGTCCGGTCGGAGCGATCTCTTTTATCGAGCGTGAGGCAGCAGCTTATGATGAGGCAGCCGTACAGGAAAATAAAAAGAAAAAAATGCAGGCGATGGGACAGGCACCGGTTGGCGGATGCCCGGGTTCAAGAATGCGCCAGCTTGAAAGAAAACCTGCAGAAGAAAATCAGAATGCAGGTTCACCGGTCATCTCCCAATTGCGTCAGTGGCCGGTACAGATCAAACTTGCACCGGTCAATGCGCCTTATTTTGACGGGGCAAAACTTCTGATCGCGGCAGACTGTACCGCATACGCATACGGCAGTTTCCACCAGGATTTTATCCGTGGAAAAGTGACACTGATCGGATGCCCGAAATTAGATGACGTGGATTACAGTGAGAAGCTGACGGAGATCATCAGAAATAATGATATCAAGAGCGTGACGGTCGTGAGAATGGAAGTACCTTGCTGTGGTGGACTTGAACATGCAGCAGTGACTGCATTAAAGAACAGCGGAAAATTCATTCCATGGAATGTTGTAACGATCTCAATTGACGGAAAAATTTTAGATTAAAAAGAAGGATAGTAGAAGGGAGAATCATATGTTTTGTTTTCAGTGTGAGCAGACAGCGGGATGCAGTGGATGTACAGGGGCAGCCGGCGTGTGTGGAAAGAAAAGCGTGACAGCGGATTTACAGGATGAACTGACAGGAGCACTTGTGGGACTTGCACATGCCTGCATGAATAATCCAAAGACAGAGCAGACAGACCGCATTATAATAGAAGGTTTATTCACAACGATCACGAATGTGAATTTTAATGATGAGACACTGCGTGAGATGATCGCCCGTGTCCGGGAAGAAAAAGGAAGAGTGGTGCCGGGATGTGCAGCCTGCATGTCACCGTGCGGCAATACCAGCGATTATGATATGAAGCGGATGTGGGAGGCAGATGAGGATATCCGTTCCTTAAAATCCCTGATCTTATTCGGAATCCGCGGTATGGCAGCATACGCTTATCATGCCATGGTACTCGGCTATACAAATGAGGAAGTAAACGACTTTTTCTACCGTGCATTATTTGCAGTCGGAGAAGATTTCGAGATGGAAGATCTGCTTCCACTCGTGCTTGAGACAGGAAAAGTAAACCTTACCTGCATGGAAATGTTAGACCGTGCCAACACAGAAACTTTTGGAACCCCGGTACCGACGGAAGTTCCTCTGATGGTGGAAAAGGGACCGTTTATCGTCATTACCGGTCATGACCTTTATGACTTAAAACTGTTGTTAGAGCAGACAAAAGATAAGGGAATCAACATTTATACCCACGGCGAGATGCTGCCGGCACATGCCTACCCGGAATTAAAGAAATACCCACATTTAAAAGGCAACTTTGGTACCGCATGGCAGAATCAGCAGAAGGAGTTTGCAAATATCCCTGCACCGGTTCTTTATACGACAAACTGTCTGATGCCGGTCAAAGAGAGTTATGCGGACCGCGTGTTTACAACGGAGGTAGTATCTTATCCTGAAATGGTTCACATCGGAGAGGATAAGGATTTTACACCGGTCATCGAAAAAGCGTTAGAGCTTGGCGGTTACAAAGAGGATACTGCATTTACCGGAATCAACGGTGGAACAAAGGTCATGACAGGATTTGGACACGGAACGGTACTCGGCGTGGCAGATCAGGTGATCGCAGCCGTAAAATCCGGTGATATCCGCCATTTCTTCCTGGTAGGAGGCTGTGATGGCGCCCGTGTGGGAAGAAATTATTATACAGAGTTTGTAAAACAGACGCCAAAGGATACCATGATCTTAACACTTGCATGTGGAAAATACCGTTTCAATGATCTTGACCTTGGAACGATCGGTGGACTGCCGAGAATCCTTGATATGGGACAGTGCAACGATGCCTACAGTGCGATCCGTGTTGCAGTAGCACTTGCCGAGGCATTTGAATGTGGAGTCAATGAACTGCCGCTTTCCATGGTGCTTTCCTGGTACGAACAGAAAGCAGTCTGCATTTTATTGACACTGCTCCACCTTGGTATAAAAAATATAAAACTGGGACCGACACTGCCGGCATTTATTTCACCAAATATCCTGAATTATCTGGTAGATAATTATGGAATCGCACCGATTACGACACCGGAAGCAGATTTAGCAGAGATCCTTGGATAAATCAATAAAATAAATGTTTTGGGAACCTTTCTGTCGCCCTGAATGAGAAAAGGGGGTGTGAAAAATGATTTTTTATTTTTCATACTTCCTTTTTCTGGTTAAATGAAAAAATATACTGTATATTGTCGAATTTTGAGTTATAATAGATAATAAGTTTGTATTCAGGCTTGTCAGGAATGAGAATATTGTTTTTATAAAAAAGCACGAAATGGGGAATGGTATGGAAAGAATCTGGAATTTTTTTGAAAATATGAATGAATATGTTTATGTTGCAGATGCGGATACCCATGAACTGGTTTATATGAATAAAAAGATGAGAGATACTTATGGGATACATTCAAAAGAGGAACTTGCCGGCAAAAAATGTTATGAATTGCTTCAGAATTCAAGCCTGCCCTGTACGATCTGCAATAATGATGAACTGCAGGAAGGACAGTTTAAGGAGTGGCGGTATTTTAACCCGCTTTTAAATAAATACTTTAAAATTAAGGATACTGTTGTGGAGGACAATGGCAGACGATATAGAATAGAGATTGCTCTGAATATAAGTTCTCAGGAACATCAGAAAAATGTGGTACGCCGCTACGAAAAACTGGAAAAAATCGTTAATGAGGGACTGCGTCTTGCCCTTGGAACATCTTCTGCGGATAAATCGCTGGACATCATTCTGGAATATATAGGAAAGGCATTAGATGGAGAGAGAACATATATTTTTGAGCATAATGAGAATGGGTACGATGACAACACTTACGAGTGGGTTGCAAATGGAATCAAGCCGGAGAAAGATAATTTACAGAACCTTCCACCAGAATTATGTGCCAACTGGTATCGGAATTTTCAAGAAGATAAAAACATTGTAATTGAAAATCTGGAGAACATCAGAGAGGAAGATTCGGAACAGTATAAGAATCTGAAACGTCAGGATATCCATTCACTGGTGGTTGTTCCACTTTATTGGGAGAAAAAGATCATTGGATTTTACGGAGTGGATAATCCACCGGCAGAATCATTAGATTATGTTTCCGATATGCTTCATATCATGGGATCTTTTATTGTTTCCTCCATTCGGAGAAGAAATCTGCTCCGTCAGTTAGAACGCATGAGTTATCGTGACCAGCTCACTCAGTTTGGCAATCGTTATGCGGTCGACTGGTTTGTGGAGCATGAGTGGAATGGGGAACAGATCGGTGTAGTGTACTGCGATATCACAGGGCTGAAAAAGGTCAATGATGAGCAGGGGCATGAAGCCGGAGATCGGTTGATCATCAGGGCATGTGAGTGCTTAGCGGGTGTATTTAAGGGGTATGGTCTGTATCGGATCGGCGGCGATGAATTTTTAGTACTTTGTCTTGGAATTGAGGAAAAAGACCTGAGGGAACACGTTGAGAAACTGCGCATGGATAGAACTTATCCATTTTCTTTTTTCCTCCCCGGATGCCTCCGGTAGTGAAGAAAGAGGTCATGGAGTAGTTGATGGCCTTTTGTATATCTGTAAAAGACTCGTGAGCCCGGTCCGGTCCGCCGAAAGCATCGGCAGGGCTGGCTTGCAGTTCTTTTTCAATGGCGGCGAGATAACCTGCGGGTAGGATGCAGTCGGAATCGAGGATGATCAGGTATTCCCCCGCGCTTCGTTCGGCGCCATAGTTACGGGTTTGTCCGGGACCGGAATTCGGTTTGTTGTAATAGTGTATGTCCAGTTTATCCTGATATGTGTCCACTACCTCCTTGCAGGGAATGGAGGAACCATCTTCCACAATTACGACTTCAAAGTCTTTGAAACTCTGTTCGGTCAGACTTTGCAACAGTTCGTCTACTTCGTCGGGACGGTTGTATACAGGAATAATGACGGAGTATCTCATAGGTATTAATCTTTTAGTTCGTTTTCTATTTCTTCAATGCTGGGCAGGGTACTCTTGAAATCTTTTGGGTAAAGCTGACTTAATTCATATTCAGAGATACCGATGGGCAGGTTGGCTGTGTCCAGTGTATATCGTGCCACTATGTTGTTCTTACTTTTACAAATTAGCAATCCTATAGTTGGATTGTCTTGTGGCAGTTTCATCTCATGATTGATGGCAGAGACATAGAAACCTAACTTACCAATATATTCGGGCTGGAAGTCTCCCGTTTTTAACTCTATCACTACATAACTGCGTAGTTTGAGATGATAAAATAGCAGATCGATAAAGAATTCATCACCACCGACTTCAAGGCGTACTTGCCGTCCTACATAGGCAAAACCATTTCCTAATTCAATGAGGAATTTGGTGATATTGTCAGTTAGGGCATCTTCCAACTCCCGTTCAAGATAACCATCACGCAGGGTGAGGAAGTCGAAATTATAAGGGTCCTTTGTTAGTTCCTGTGCAAGGCTGCTTTGTGATGCCGGTAGGCATGATGAGAAATTGTTAATAGAAGCACCTTCTCTGTAATAGAGACTACTTTCTATCATATTAAGTAACATATTTCGGCTCCAGCCATTTTCTACAGTTTTATTAATATAGAATACAGCCTCTTTTATGTTCTTTATTTTATCAATGATACAGCGTTGATGTCCCCATGGAACTGCGAAAAAGAGCTTTTCTATTTCTGCCACAACTTGTGGCAGTTTCTCACTTTTACTTTCCGCCCCAACTTGTGGCAGTTTTGTATCAGGCTGAGAATAAAAAGAATACCATTTCTTCATATACCAAAGGTTGCGCGAAGAAAAGCCACTCATATCTGGAAAATTCGTCTTTAGATCTTGGGATAATTGTTCAATGATGCCATCTCCCCATTTTGCTTCCGCTTTCAACCGGACTATATCACCTCCTATACTCCAGTATAGTTTCAATAACTCCGTATTTACTTTTACCGCTGCCTTAATCTGACTCTGGCGGATACGCTGTTTTAGTTCGCCTATCCACTCTTTATATTCGTTGTCTGTCTTTATCAGTTTACTCATAGTGCAATTCTATTGCTTATTGCTTACAAAGATAAATCATTCTTTTCCGATAATCTTCCCAATCGTATATTCTTTTGCTCCCCTATAGAAAAAAACTGCCTGCCAGAAGTGTTTAATTCTTCTGACAGGCAGCTTGTATAATCGTAATTATGTAGTCGGGGGATCGGCTTATGCCTTCACACGGCTTACATAAGAACCGTCACGAGTGTCGATTTCAATTGTTTCACCTTCATTGATGAACAGCGGAACGCGCACTGTTGCACCAGACTCTACAGTAGCAGGTTTCAACGTGTTTGTAGCTGTATCACCCTTTACACCCGGTTCGGTATAAGTAATCTTCATTTGAACCTTTATAGGCATATCAGCATAAAGAACTGTTTCAGTAGAAGCATCAGATACTACTTCCAGTACAGCACCTTCCAACAGGAAGTCAACACCATTGATCAGGTCGTGGGCAATGGGGTGTTGGTCGAAAGTTTCCTGGTTCATGAAGATGTAATCTTCACCTTCTTTATATAAGAACTGATACGGACGACGTTCTACACGTACATCTTCCAGTTTTTCACCGATGTTGAAACGACGTTCGATCTGACCGCCTTTTACAACGTCTTTCAGGGTTGTACGCATAATCGTGTTACCTTTTCCCGGTTTTACATGAAGAAAATCGACGCAGAAATAGAGTTTACCGTCCAAACGGATACATGTTCCTTTCTTGATGTCCTGTGAATTAATCATACTAATGTTCTTTATATTATATTGTTAATTTA
>OGXC01000896.1_pt1 | contig 24170 bp, 19 predicted proteins | sample 1576201 | NCBI WGS metagenome assembly OGXC01 (sample SAMEA3541562, study PRJEB24748) | human gut metagenome | biome: human gut; feature: human-associated habitat; material: faeces | place: China | collected 2012 | reverse complement strand
CCCCTTTGATACCAGATTGCTACGTGCTTTGCACTCTCGCAATCCTCAAAAACATGGGTATCAGGACGGATGAAAAAGGGGAAGAATGAAAAATGCTGTATGTAAGCTACTATGATTCGCCGATCGGGAAAATTACGCTTGGAGCACGGGAGGATGTACTTGTCGGTGCATGGTTTGAAGGACAGAAATACTATATGGACAAGATTATAGAAGATTTTGAGGAGAAGAAAGACTTGCCGGTACTTGATCAGGCAGAGTACTGGCTGGATCGGTATTTTGCAGGGCAGGATCCGGATCCGGAAGAACTTCCTCTTGCACCTGCAGGAAGTGATTTCCGAAAAGAAGTATGGAAGATTATCGCAAAAATCCCATATGGATGTACCATTACTTATGGAAAGATCGCAAAGATCCTTGCAGTAAAACGGGGCGCGAAAAGTATCTCGCCGCAGGCAGTCGGAGGTGCGGTCGGACATAATCCGATCTCTGTGATTATTCCCTGTCACCGGGTCATCGGAAGCGACGGAAGCCTGACCGGATATGCCGGTGGACTTGAAAAGAAAGAATGGCTGCTTGCACATGAAGAAGCGCATATCAGATAAGTGATCATCAAAAATGGTGGCTCGTAGTGAGTCACCATTTTTGATGATTTGGAGAAATCCGTAAGAGTTCGATCCTGTATTCTATTTTCCGGATTTTTCACATAACCATCGGTAAGCAATGATGCAGATGATCACAGACAATAAGGAGCCGGTAGCGGTTGCGAGTCCCATCGGAAACAGTGTATGCGGGAAAATTTTTGAAGTCAGATAAACACCCGGAATACGCACGCACAAAATAGCGATCAGGTTATGTAAAAATGAAATTCCAGATTTTCCGCATGCACAGAAGTATCCGCTGAAACTGAAATGAACGCCGGCAAAAATACAATCCCAGATATATCCGCGAATGTACTGCGCGCCGAGAAGAATAACGGCTGCGTCTGCAGTGAAAAGTCCGACAACCGGAGCTGCGATAAACTGGATCAATATAGAGACGACCAGGCCAAATCCAATGGCGATCATCATGGCATAGCGAAGTGTCTGCTTTGCACGGCCATACTTTCCGGCACCGATATTCTGAGCTGCGAGTGCAGAAACAGTCGAAAGCATGGAAGACGGAACCAGAAACAGAAAGCTGATGATTTTTTCCACAATGCCGACAGCAGCGGCTGCGTTCAGTCCGCGCCGGTTGGCAATGATCGTAATAACAATGAAAGCAATCTGAATAAATCCGTCCTGAAGCGCTACCGGAATCCCAATATTCAGAATTTTGCCAAGCGGTTTTTTCTGTGGGCGGAAACAGTCTCCGGAAAGAGAAAGTCCGGTCTGCTTACGTTTAATGGCAATCAGTGCAAACAGAACACTGCACGCTTGGGAAAGTGTTGTGCCAAGCGCAGCACCGGAAGCTCCCAGATGGAAAAATCCGATAAACAGATAATCCAGTATAATATTCACCGCACATGCAACTGCGATGAAATACATCGGACTTTTAGAATCCCCCAGTCCGCGGAAAATCGAACTGATCACATTATACGCCGTAATAAAAGGAATCCCGAGAAAACAGATCGTCAGATAAGCTGCTGTCCCGGAAACAGCCTCTGCAGGCGTAGACATCACCGAAACAATTGGCTTTACAAAAAACAGAAGCAAAACCGCCAGCACCAGAGAAATTCCCATAAACAAAATCACCGTATTTCCCACAAACACAGAAGCCCTTTTCTTATCGCCCGCTCCAATAGACTGCCCGATTGAAACTGTAGCCCCCATCGCAAGCCCCACGATCATCACCGTCAACATATGCATCACCTGGCTCCCAATCGAAACCGCTGTTGTACTGGCAACCCCATCAAACTGCCCAACAATAAAAAGATCCGCCATCCCATAAAGCGTCTGCAAAAAATAAGATAAAAAATAAGGCAGCGAAAAATAAATCACATTCCGAAAAACACTCCCCGAAGTAAGATCCCGTTCCATAAAATAACAACTCCTTTACAGTCACTTTCTTAATATTAATTGAATTTTCCTAAAATAGTCAATAAAAAGTTCTATCCAAACCATGCACCTACCAGAGAGAATTGCATCTGGTTTGAGAATAATTCATTCTTTTAAAGGAACAGCAAAAGATGAAATAGTAGATCGATTGTTCTTTGCTTTTTTTGAAAATGCATAATAATACATAAAAATAAATATAAATGCATAAAAATAGGCGATTGCACGTAAAAATACACAAAAATATGCATAAAAATCAAAAAACCACTTGCTTTCCAAAATAAAACCATGTATACTAAACCAATCGGAAAATAAAATAATGATTTTCCTATAGAGAATCACTGATGCAGAGAAAAGTAGATTACCAATAAATCACCCATTTTCAAGGGAGACAGGCGCCAAACTTCCAATCCTCATGCTATCAAGCATGAGGATTGGAAGTCTGACGCCACATCTCCCGCCCGTCGCACCACAATGAGTCGACAAGCATCAGCCCCACCCAATTGGAGAATGTTCCCATTCGTCAGTGCACAGCTCCTGCGCGAAATATCTTTGCTAAGCAACCCCTCGAAAACGCCGGCACTTGGCAAGGCGAGCGTAAGCAAAGCCGAGCCTAGTACCGCTGCGTTTGAGCGGAGCGCAAGCGCGGTTGCGTGCAAACATATTTCGCGCAGGAGCGTCCCCGCACCAATCAAAAAAACATTCCCCCAATTCCCGCGAACCCCTTTACAATAGGGATTAATGGGTTTATAGTATTTATGATTATGCCTATCTATACACAAATACGGCATTTACGAAAGGATGGTTTACATGATTAAAGCAGGAATCATCGGTTCTACCGGTTACGCCGGAGGAGAACTGGTTCGCATTTTAACAGGACATAAAGACGTAGAAATTAAATGGTTTGGCTCAAGAAGCTATATCGATAAGAAATATGCAGATGTATACCGCAATATGTTTCAGATCGTAGATGCGGTATGTTTAGATGATAATATGGAACAACTTGCAGATCAGGTAGATGTGATTTTCACAGCAACTCCACAGGGACTGTGTGCATCATTAGTTAATGAAGAAATCTTATCAAAGGTTAAGATCATCGACCTGAGTGCAGATTTCCGTATCAAAGATGTCAAGACTTACGAAAAATGGTACGGTATTGAGCACAAGAGCCCGCAGTTTATCGAAGAAGCAGTTTACGGACTGTGTGAAGTGAACAGAGAAGATATCAAAGGCGCAAGACTGATCGCCAATCCTGGATGCTATACAACATGCTCCATCCTGACTGCTTATCCGCTGGCAAAAGAAGGACTGATCGATATGGATACGCTGATCATTGATGCCAAGTCCGGAACATCCGGAGCAGGAAGAGGGGCAAAGGTTCCGAACCTGTACTGTGAAGTCAATGAGAATATGAAAGCATACGGTGTGGCAACACACAGACATACACCGGAGATCGAGGAACAGCTTGGATATGCGAGCGGCAAAGAGGTTGTGATCAACTTTACACCGCATCTGGTTCCGATGAACAGAGGAATCCTGGCAACAGAGTACGCGAAGCTTACAAAGGATGTTACCTGGGAAGAAGTAAAAGCAGTTTACGATAAATATTATGCAAATGAAAAATTTGTCCGCGTTCTGGAGAAAGATGTTTACCCGGAAACAAAATGGGTAGAAGGAAGCAATTATGTCGATATCGGATTTAAGATCGATCCGAGAACAAACCGTATCATTATGATGGGTGCGATCGACAACCTGGTAAAAGGTGCAGCAGGACAGGCTGTACAGAATATGAACCTGATCTTTGGACTTCCGGAAAGTGAAGGTCTTGATCTGGTTCCGATGTTCCCGTAGAACACGGCAGAAAAAGAAAAGGAATGGAAAATATATGACAACAATTATTCGTGCGATGACAGTAGAAGATTATGACCAGCTTCATGCACTTTGGATGCGGATCAAAGGATTTGGAATCCGGAGCATAGATGATTCAAAAGAAGGCGTGGAACGATTCCTGAAAAGGAATCCGACAACCAGTGTGATCGCCGAAATAGACGGAAAAGTAGTAGGAGGAATCCTCTGCGGACACGACGGAAGAACCGGATGTTTTTATCATGTATGTGTAGATCCGGCGTACCGCTGTCATGGGATCGGAAAGAGCATGGTTGCCTATGCAATGTCAGCTCTGAAAGAGGAACATATCAACAAGATCACACTGATCGCATTTACCAAGAATGATATCGGCAATACGTTCTGGAATACGATCGGATGGACCAAGAGACCGGATGTCAACTACTATGAATTTGTTTTAAATGAGGAAAATATTACAGCATTTATCGAAGAGGGCTAAAGGAGGCTATATACGATGAAGATTATCGAAGGCGGTGTGACCGCAGCAAAAGGATTTGAGGCAGCATCAACAGCAGCAAAGATCAAATATCAGGACAGAACCGACATGGCAATGATCTACAGTCAGGTTCCATGTGAATGTGCAGGAACATTTACTACAAACGTTGTAAAGGCAGCATGCGTAAAATGGGATCAGCAGGTTGTAAAGAGCGGTGCGAAAGCACAGGCTGTGATCGTCAATTCCGGAATTGCCAATGCATGTACCGGTGCGGAAGGATTTGGCTACTGCAAGGACACAGCAGATGCGGCAGCAGAAGCTCTTGGAATTAATGCAGACGGTGTACTGATCGGATCGACCGGTGTCATCGGAAAGCAGCTTCCAATTGATCGCATCGTGGCAGGGGTAAAGGCTCTTGCTGAAAAGAAAAATGATACACTGGCAAACGGAACTGAGGCAGCAAAAGCAATCATGACGACTGATACCTGTGAAAAACAGATCGCAGTAGAGATCGAGGTTGCCGGAAAGACCGTTACCATCGGTGGTATGGCAAAAGGATCTGGTATGATCCATCCGAATATGTGCACCATGCTCAGCTTTATCACAACAGATGCAGCAATCACAAAAGAGGCACTTCAGAAAGCCCTCAGTGATGATGTCAATGATACATACAATATGATTTCCGTAGACGGAGATACTTCTACAAATGATTCTGTAGTTCTTCTTGCAAACGCAATGGCTGAAAATGAAGTGATCACGGTAGACAGTGAAAGCTATAAGACCTTTGCGGAAGCATTGCATGAGATCAACGAATACCTTGCAAAGAAGATCGCAGGGGACGGAGAAGGAGCAACTGCTTTATTTGAAGTAACTGTAGTTGGTGCAGATACAAAAGAGACTGCAAAGACACTTGCAAAATCAATCGTATGCTCAAATCTTACCAAGGCAGCAATTGCAGGACATGATGCAAACTGGGGAAGAATCCTCTGTGCAATGGGATATTCCGGAGCACAGTTTGACCCGGAAAAGGTGGATCTGTTCTTCGAGAGCAAGGCAGGAAAGATCCAGATCATCGAAAATGGTACAGCGGTAGATTACAGTGAAGAAAAAGCAACGGAGATCCTCTCACAGGAAGAAGTAAAAGCAGTTGCTGATGTGAAGATGGGAAGCGAAAGCGCAACCGCATGGGGATGTGACCTGACTCACGGATATATTGACATCAATGCAGATTACAGAAGCTAGGAGGTAAGCAAAATGGATCAGGATATGCAGCAGTATCTGGACAAAGCAGAAGTTCTGATTGAGGCGCTTACTTATATTCAGCGTTTCAACCGTAAGATCATCGTTGTAAAATACGGTGGAAGTGCAATGCTGGACGAAGAACTCCAGAAAAATGTCATCAAGGATGTTACATTCTTGAAATTGGTTGGATTCAAACCGATCATCGTTCACGGCGGTGGAAAAGAGATCAGTAAATGGGTAAGTAAAGCCGGAATGGAGCCGAAATTCATCGACGGACTTCGTGTGACGGACGCAGAGACCATGGAAATTGCAGAGATGGTACTGAACAAGGTTAATAAAAATCTGGTTCGTATGGTCGAAGAACTTGGTGTCCGTGCTATCGGTGTCAGTGGAAAAGACGGCGGACTTTTAAGAGTTGATAAAAAGCTTTCCATGACAGGACAGGACGTTGGATTTGTAGGAGATATCAAGAAGGTCAATGCAGAGGTTCTTCTGGATCTTCTGGATAAAGATTTTCTCCCGATCGTATGCCCGGTCGGAATCGATGATGATTATAACACTTATAATATCAATGCGGATGATGCAGCTTATTCGATTGCAAAAGCGGTTCATGCTGAGAAGCTTGCGTTCCTCTCTGATATTGAAGGAGTATACAGAGACTACGAGGATAAATCTTCTCTGATCACAGCTCTTACTGTAGATCAGGCGAATGAACTGATCGAAAGCGGAGCAATTTCCGGAGGAATGATCCCGAAACTGCAGAACTGTGTAGGAGCGATTGAAAACGGAGTGTCCAGAGTCCATATTCTGGATGGAAGAATTCCGCACTGCCTGCTTCTTGAGATTTTCACGAAGAAAGGTATCGGAACTGCAATTTTAAGAAACGGTGAAGAAGATTAAAGGGAAGACAAAGAAAGAAGGTAATTCTTATGGCAAATCAGTATATGCAGGAAGAGGACGACGCGATTTTAAAAACTTATAACCGTTATCCGGTTGTACTGGACCATGGAGACGGCGCATACCTCTATGATCCGGAAGGAAAGAAATATCTGGATTTCTCAGCAGGATATGCAGTATCTTCTCTGGGATATAACAACAAGGAATTTAATGATGCATTAAAGGCTCAGATTGACAAGATGATCCATACATCAAACCTGTATTATAATACAACCTGCGGTAAAGCAGGAGAAGATCTGAAAAAGATCACCGGTATGTACAAGGTATTCTTCACAAACAGTGGTGGAGAAGCAATCGAAGGTGCGATCAAAACTGCAAGAAAATATGCGTACACAAAAAAAACCGGACGTTATGAATTTATTGCAATGGAGAATTCATTCCACGGCAGAAGTATGGGTGCAGTAGCACTTACCGGACACAAAGAATACAGAGAGCCATTTGAACCGGTTATGCCTGGTGTACATTTTGCAATCTACAATGATCTTGACAGTGTAAAAGCACTGGTAAATGATAAGACCTGCGCGATCATTCTGGAAACAATCCAGGGCGAAGGCGGAATTAACGCAGCGACAAAAGAATTTATGCAGGGAATCCGTAAGATCTGTGATGAGAACGGAATCCTGATGATCTGCGATGAAGTACAGTGTGGTATGGGACGAAGCGGTGCATGGTTTGCATGGCAGCAGATGGGAATCACACCGGATATTATGACAATGGCGAAAGCAATCGGAAGCGGTGTTCCGGTCGGCGCATTTGCGATGACAAAAGAAGTTGCAGATAATTCGCTGGTACCGGGAGATCACGGAACTACATATGGTGGAAACCCACTTTGCTGTGCAGCGGTCAGCAAGACTATTGAGATCTTTGAAAAAGAGCATATGCTCGATCATGTCAATGAAATCGCACCATATCTGACACAGAAACTGCAGGAAATCGTGGATACCTGCGATGCAGCCGTTAAAGTAAAGGGAAGAGGATTGATCCAGGGACTTCAGATCACCAAGCCGCTGGGTGAAGTGACAGCCAAAGCGTTGGAAGAAGGACTTCTGATCATCGGAGCTGGAACAGATGTGATCCGAATGATCCCACCGCTTGTTATCGGTAAAGAACAGGTAGATGAGATGGTAGAGATCCTGAAAAAAGCACTTGCATAAAGTCGGTGCCTGATAAAAATAAGAGAATAAAAGAGCCGGTCATCGGATATACTTTCAGAAGAAAAGGAGGTATGAAAGATGACCGGATTTTTTATTGCCCTGCTGTCGGGAGCGCTGATGAGTGTGCAGGGGGTATTTAACACACAGGTAACAAAGACGACAGGAATGTGGGTGAGCAATGCCTGGGTGCAGCTTAGTGCATTTGCCATCTGCCTGGTAATGTGGCTGATCATGGGAAGGGACAGTATTGCCACGATAGGAGAGGTGCAGCCTAAATATATGCTGCTTGGCGGTGTGATCGGAGCAGGGATCACTTGGACTGTGATCAAAAGTATGGCGCAGCTCGGACCTGCAAAGGCGGCACTTCTGATCGTTATGTCTCAGCTTATTGTGGCGTATCTGATTGAACTGGTGGGATTATTTGGTGTGGAAAAAGAGCCATTTTCCTGGAGAAAAGTGATCGGTATGGGGATCGCTCTGATCGGCACGACAATTTTTCAGTGGAAATAGGTTGTCTTTTGGAAAAAAATTCGTTACAATAATCATGTCTTGGAAGTACGAGGGGACGTGCTCTGCGGAAAAGGAGTATGTATGCGGAAAAGAAGACGGATTTTATATCAAATATGTGGAATTTTCCTTGGAATCAGCTGTATGCTGTCAGCATGCCATGAAAAAGAAGAGACCTTTACCAGTGTGGCTGCTGCAGAAGCGGATGCCGGGGATAAGAAAAACGAGGCAGAATCAAAGGCTGCCGAAGAAAAGCCGGATAAGGCAAAAGCAGATCCGGGTGGTGAAGACAAAGAAGGTTCGATCTGGGTGTATGTATGCGGCGAGGTGGCATCACCCGGTGTATATGAACTGCAGGAAGGAGACCGCATCACGCATGCCATAGAAGCAGCGGGAGGTCTGACGGAGGCAGCAGGACAGGTTTATCTGAATCAGGCAGCACATCTGACAGATGGACAAAGGATTTATGTGCCATCCAGAGAAGAAGAACAGACTTTGAAAGAAGAAGGTTCACCATCGGATATGGCAGATGCCGGGATGGGAAAAGACACAGGAATAATAAACCTGAACACCGCGACAAAGGCTGAACTTTTAAGCTTAAGCGGGATTGGCGAGTCCCGCGCGGAAGCAATTATTGCTTATAGAGAGACAAACGGTGGATTCAGGAAGATAGAGGATCTGAAGAAAGTGGACGGGATCAAGGAAGGAATCTTTCAGAAGATCCGGGAGCAGATAACGGTAGAGTAGAGGAGTGCGCAAGATGGGCAGAAAAGTATTGGTAGTAGATGATGAAAAGCTGATCGTGAAAGGACTGAGATTCAGCCTGGAACAGGATGATATGGAAGTTGACTGCGCATACGACGGTGAGGAAGCACTTGAGATGGTAAAAAGAAAAGAGTATGATATGATTCTTCTGGATGTCATGCTTCCAAAATACGATGGATTTGAAGTGTGCAGACAGATCCGTGATTTCTCAGATGTACCGGTCATCATGCTCACTGCGAAGGGCGAGGATATGGACAAGATCCTCGGGTTGGAATATGGCGCAGATGATTACATCACAAAGCCGTTCAACATTCTTGAGGTTAAGGCCAGAATGAAGGCAATCATGCGCAGGGTCGCTAAAAAAGACGGGATGAGCGCGAGCGGTAAAGTTGTGGTAAAGGGAGATCTGAAGATCGACTGTGAAAGCCGGAGAGTTTTTTCCGGGGACAGGGAACTGAATCTTACCGCAAAAGAATTTGATCTTCTGGAGCTTCTTGCAATGAATCCGAATAAGGTTTACAGCAGGGAAAGTCTTTTGAATATTGTCTGGGGATATGAGTATCCGGGAGATGCAAGAACGGTAGATGTACATATCAGACGACTGCGCGAGAAGATTGAAGTAAATCCAAGTGATCCGAAATACGTTTACACAAAGTGGGGAGTTGGCTATTATTTCAGGGGTTAAATTTTTTGTACCAAAATTCATAAAAAGTCTGCAAGTGCGGGTAACGGTGATCCTGAGCGTATTTGTCATATTATCCAGTGTGATCCTGATGAATGCGATTCTGCAAAGCTATGATCAGAGAACCGTATCCGTGCGCACAGCAGAGATTCAAAACCAGTGTACGATTCTGAGTAATCAGCTGGTCAATTCTGATTATCTGAAAACGGGAGTTTCTGATGTGATCGATACAGAACTATCACAGTTATCCAATATTTACAATGGAAGAGTGCTTGTTATTGATGATGAATTCCGGATTGTGGAAGATACCTATGATCTGGAGGAGGGAAAGACGATCATTTCCGAGGATGTAGTCAAATGCTTCCGCGGCGAGAAGCCGGCAAGTTATGACAGAAAGAGCCGGTACATTGAAGTGGCAGTCCCGGTCAAAAAAGGGGAAGAGCCGGTAAAAGGAATGATTCTGGTCAGTGTTTCTACAGACAGTCTGCGTGACAATGTAGAGGCATTGCAGTCAAAGGCAAGAATTGCAACGGTTGCAATCAGTATTATCGGGATCTTTTTAGCAGCAATCATCGGCATGCTGCTTGTAAGGCCGCTGAAAAGGATGTCTCAATCGATCGAGGAGATGGCAGGAGGCTATGGAGATAATTATCTCCATGAAAATGCTTACGATGAAACGGAACGGATTTCCAATGCATTTAATAAGCTGTGGGACCGCTATAAAGTACTGGATGCATCGAGAGAAGAGTTCGTGGCAAATGTATCCCATGAGTTGAAGACACCGTTGACCTCTATGAAGGTGCTGGCGGATTCACTGCTGATGCAGCCGGATGCACCGACGGAGATTTACCGGGAATTCATGGGTGATTTGTCCGAAGAAATCGAGCGGGAGAATAAGATCATCAATGACCTTCTGGATCTTGTAAAACTAGATAAGAAGGGTGCAAACTTAAATATTAAGAGTCAGGATGTTAATGAACTGGTAGAACGGATTCTCAAAAGATTACAGCCACTTGCGGCAAAAAGTAATATTGAGCTGGTATTTGAGAGTTTTCGTCCGGTGACAGCGGAGATTGATGAGGTAAAGATTGCACTTGTGATCACGAATCTGGTGGAAAATGCGATCAAGTACAATAAAGAGAACGGATGGGTACACGTGTCTTTAAATGCGGATCATAAGTATTTTTATCTGAAGGTTGCGGATTCTGGAATCGGGATTCCGAAAGAAGATACGGATCATATATTCGAGCGATTTTTCCGTGTGGACAAATCCCATTCTCGTGAGATCGGCGGAACCGGTCTTGGGCTTTCGATTGCAAGAAATGCGGTTGTCATGCACCGCGGTGCGATCAAGGTCTACAGTGAACCGGGAGAGGGAACGACATTTACAGTCCGGATCCCGCTTACTTATATCAAGAGGGAAGGATGAGAAGAATGAAAAAAATTTACCAGATCATAAGCATTCTTCTTGCGGTGTGTCTTCTTACAGGCATTGTGGGATGCAGAAAAAAGGAACAGAAAGCAGATGCAAAATACACGATTTACCAGATTAACCAGAGCGGAACGGCGTTGGTTCCGAAGGACTACGATGGAACAGGAAAGTCGGTGGACGAAGAAGTAAAAGGAATGCTGTCTGCGTTGCAGAAGTGTGATGACGAGGTGAAGGCACAGGCGGCATTGCCGAAAAAGGTAAAACTGGAGAGATACACTCTGGAGGATGAAAAGCTGATCCTGTACTATAATGCTGCTTACGGAAAGATGGATACGGTAAGAGAGGTTCTGTGCAGGGCAGCGCTTGTCCGTTCACTGACGCAGATCGATGGAGTGGATCTGGTGATGATCTGTGTAGATGGAACGCCACTTACGGATAAAAAAGGGAATATTTATGGATACCAGCAGGCAGAAGATTTTGTACAGAACACAGGCTCTTCTATTAACTCTTTCCAGGAGATGAAGCTTACGCTGTATTATGCAGATTCATCTGGAGAAAAGCTGCAAAAGGAAGAGGATACGGTGCGGTATAACAGCAATGAGTCGAAGGAACGGGTTGTAGTGGAACAGCTGATGCGAGGACCATCCAATAACAGACTGCTTGCTACCATACCAAAAGGAACAAAGCTGCTGGGTGTGTCGATCAAAGATCATATCTGTTATCTGAATTTTGATGAAGGACTTCGGAACATTGCTCCGGGAGTCAGTCCGGAAACGGTGATCTATTCCATCGTAAATTCAGTGATCGATGGTGGAAATGTCTCTGAAGTACAGATTTCAATCAACGGAGACAGCAGTATTGTATATCAGGAGAGTATAAAGCTGGATGAACCTCTGAGCAGAAACCAGGAAATGATAAAGGAGGATTGATCGGTTGATCAAGCGAAGACTTGGTTTTGCCGGAATACTTCTGGCAGGACTGATTCTGGTACTGTATCTGACAGGGGGAGGAAAGATTTTTGGAAGACTCGGTGTGTCAAGGTGTGAGAAGCTCTGGAAAGAGTCGGAAGAAGTGATGGTGGAAGGAGAGGTTTATCAGAAAACCAGAAAAGAAGAAAAACTGATCCTGTATCTGAAAAAAATACAGATCAGAGAGATGGGGAATGGAAAAGCAGTCGCTGACGAGAGGCTGCTTGTCTATTTGGATGAAAAGGGAAATGGTCCGGAAATCGGACAGCGGATTCTGGTTAAAGGCAATGTGGGATTTTTTGATCCGGCGGCCAATCCGGGCAATTTTGACCAGAAAAATTATTATAAGCAGCAGAATATCCAGGCAGTCTTATGGAAAGGGAAGGTTCTGGAAAAACAGGTGAAAAAGACTTCCTTCCGCGAAAAGCTGTGGCAGTTTAGGAACCGGACCGCAGATGAGATCTGCAGAGAGATGGGAAAGCGTCGAGGGGGTATTTTGTGTGCGGTTCTTCTGGGAGATTCTTTTTATACAGAAGAGAAAGTGAAAGAACTTTACCGGGTGGCAGGGATCGGGCATCTGCTGGCTATATCCGGTCTGCATATTTCTTTTTTTGGCAACGGACTTTATCGGGGGCTTAGGAAAACCGGATTTTCTATTTTACAGGCCGGTGTAGTGGGAAGTCTGCTTCTTGGGAGCTATGTGGTGATGACCGGAATGAGTGTTTCGGCACTGCGGGCGTTTACCATGTTTCTGATCAGGATGGGCGCAGAGCTGACAGGGAGGGAATACGATGGATTGACGGCACTTGGGATTGCGGAAAGTGGTCTGCTTCTGGCAAATCCGTTGCGGCTTTTTACGGCAGGGTTCCAGCTTTCTTTTGCTGCGGTTCTCGGTATCTATCTGATTGGTTCGGAAAATAAAAAAGGCAGATTTTCAGACAGTGTCCGGATGTCGGTGAGGCTCTGGTTTTTTCTGCTGCCAGTTACATTGTGGCACTATTATGAAACCTGCCTGTATGCGCCAGCCTGGAATCTTCTGGTAATTCCGATGGCATCCGTGCTTCTGCTTTGCGGGAGTGCAGGGATGGCAGTCATGCTGATTCCGTGTGGGGCAGGAGATATAATGCAGAGCGCACTTTGGAAAATAACAGAGTGGATTTTGCTTTTTTATGAAAAAGGGAGCGGTCTGCTCCTGGAACTTCCGGGGGCAAGGTGGATTCCGGGAAGACCACGGCTCTGGCAGATTGCCTGTTATTATGGGGTTCTTCTATTTTATTTGTGGAGAAAAAGGAAGGAAAAGAAAGAGGGCAGACAAACCGGGAAACAGGTGGTAAGACAGCTTGTGACAGCTGGGATCCTGCTCATCCTGCTTGGGATCCCAAAGTGGAAACGAGGGCAGATGGAGCTGACTATGCTGGATGTGGGACAGGGCGACTGTTTTTTCTTTCGGGACGGAAACGGAAAAAATTACCTGATCGACGGCGGAAGCAGTTAGGTAGATGCAGCAGGAAGATACCGGTTGGAACCATTTTTAAAATTCCGGGGCGTGAAGAGGCTGGATTATGTGTGGGTGACGCATGGGGATGTGGATCACTTAAATGCAGTGGAAGAACTTCTGGAACGGAGAAAGTATGGAGTAGAAATCCAGTATCTGATTTTTCCGGAACAGAAATATTGGGATGAAAGGCTTATTAAATTATGTAATCTGGCAGAAGAGGCAGGAACGAAGGTACGGGTAATGGAGATGGATACTATTTTTCTGTCTGGAAAATTGAAGATGCGTTGTCTCTGGCCTGGAGAAGGTGAGCCATCTGAAAATGGAAATGAAAATTCTCTGGTACTTCACCTGCAATATGGAAAAATTACCATGCTTTTTACTGGAGATCTGGAAAATACCGGAGAAGAGCTGTTGACAGAGAGAATAAAGAATCTCCGGAAAAAAGGAGAACTTCCGGCGTGTTATGATCTGCTGAAAGTCGGACACCACGGATCAAGAAATGCGACCGGCGAAGAGCTTCTGGAAGTGATCCGACCACGGGCAGCATTCTGTTCATCCGGAAAAGAAAACCGTTATGGACATCCGCATGCGGAAACACTGGAAAGACTTGCAAAATGGGGCGTAAGCCTATATAATACGAAAGACAGAGGTGCTGTCAGTATGTATACAGATGGAAGGGAATATGGTATCCAAAGTCCATGAAAAGTTTGAATGAAGATTTAAAGACAGGACAGTTTAAGCAGATTTATCTTCTGTACGGAGAAGAAGCTTATCTGAAAAAATTATATAAAAACCGTTTCGTCAAAGCGATGGTTCCGGAAGGTGACACGATGAATTATCGTTATTTTGAGGGAAAGAACACGAACCCGAAGGAGATTATCGACCTTGCCGAGACCTTACCTTTTTTTGCAGAGCGCAGGCTGATCGTTCTGGAAAATACCGGTTTTCTGAAAAATGCGACACCGGAGCTGGCAGAATATCTGAAGAACATGCCGGAGACCACTTATATGATCTTTGTGGAATCAGAGCTGGATAAGAGAGGAAAGCTCTACAAAGCGATCAAGGAGAAAGGTCATATTGTAGAACTGAAGCGGCAGGATGAAAAGACACTGATCCGCTGGATCCTTGGGATGGCGAAAAAGGAGAAGCTTCAGATGTCGGAGGCGGCAGTGCGCTATCTGCTTGCAAAGACTGGTAATGACATGGAGAATCTCGGGCAGGAGCTGGAAAAATTATTCTGTTACTGCATGAACCACACGGAGATTACGGCAACAGATATTGATGAAATCTGTACTACGCAGATCGGAAACCATATTTTTGATATGGTAGATGCGGTTGCAGCAAAAGAGCAGAAAAAAGCGCTGGATTACTATTATGATCTTCTGACACTGAAGGAACCGCCGATGCGGATCCTCTACCTGTTGACCAGACAGTTCCGTATCCTGATGGAGGTAAAAGAGATGGACCGTACTGGGGTTCCGCCAAAAGAGATTGCCGCCAAGGTGGGAATCATGCCATTCCTGGTAGGAAAGTACCGGACACAGGCGAAGGCATTTACCAGGAAAGAGCTGCGTGGGATCGTAGAAGCCGGTGTACAGACGGAAGAAGATGTAAAAACCGGAAAGATGGGAGATATCCTCTCGGTGGAACTCTTTCTGGTGCAGTACAGTAGCAAACGGGAAAAGTAATCAGATATAGATAAGAAGAAAAAGGAGAGACTGAAAATATGCATATGGATCAGAAAAAGATTCGAAATTTTTGTATTATTGCACATATTGACCATGGAAAATCCACACTGGCGGACCGTATTATCGAACAGACAGGTCTTCTGACCAGCAGAGAGATGCAGGCACAGGTGCTGGATAACATGGATCTGGAAAGAGAACGTGGTATCACAATCAAATCACAGGCAGTCCGCACGGTTTATAAGGCAAAGGATGGGGAGGAATATATCTTTAATCTGATCGATACTCCGGGACACGTAGACTTTAACTATGAAGTGTCACGGAGTCTTGCAGCCTGTGATGGAGCGATCCTGGTCGTTGATGCGGCACAGGGCGTAGAAGCGCAGACACTGGCAAATGTATATCTGGCACTGGACCATGATCTGGATGTCATGCCGGTTATTAACAAGATCGATCTTCCAAGCGCAGAGCCGCAGCGTGTGATCGAAGAGATTGAAGATGTGATCGGAATTGAAGCGCAGGATGCACCACTGATCTCGGCAAAGACAGGGCTTAATGTAGATCAGGTTCTGGAACAGATCGTGACAAAGATCCCTTCTCCGACAGGAGATCCGGATGCACCGCTTCAGGCACTGATTTTCGATTCCCTCTATGATCCGTATAAAGGCGTTATCGTATTCTGCCGTATCAAAGAAGGATGTATCACGAAAGGAATGCCGATTCATATGATGGCGACAGGTGCAACTGCTGATGTTGTGGAGGTTGGATATTTTGGTGCCGGACAGTTTATCCCTTGTGATGAGCTTTCAGCAGGAATGGTTGGATATTTTACAGCCAGCCTGAAAAATGTAAAGGACACCCGTGTGGGTGATACCGTAACAGGTGCGGAAAATCCATGTTCTGAGCCTCTTCCGGGATATAAAAAGGTCAACCCGATGGTGTACTGCGGAATGTATCCGGCAGACAGCTCCAAATACCCGGATCTGAGAGATGCACTGGAAAAACTGCAACTCAACGATGCGGCACTTCAGTTTGAACCGGAGACCTCTCTTGCGCTGGGATTTGGTTTCCGCTGTGGTTTCCTCGGACTTTTGCATCTGGAGATCATTCAGGAGAGACTGGAAAGAGAATACAATCTGGATTTGGTGACAACTGCGCCGGGCGTTATCTACAAGGTGCACAAGACCAACGGAGAAGTGATCGACCTGACCAATCCGTCTAATCTTCCGGATCCGTCAGAAATTGATTTTATGGAAGAGCCGATGGTAAAAGCAGAGATTATGGTGACATCCGAATTTATCGGTGCGATCATGGATCTGTGTCAGGAAAGACGTGGCGAATATCAGGGAATGGAATACATCGAAGAGACCAGAGCGGTATTGAAATACCACCTGCCTCTGAATGAGATCATCTATGATTTCTTTGATGCGCTCAAATCCAGATCCCGCGGTTATGCGTCTTTTGATTATGAAATGCTCGGCTATGTCAAATCTGATCTGGTCAAGCTGGACATCCTGATCAACAAAGAAGAAGTGGATGCTCTTTCCTTTATTGTATTTGCGGGAAGTGCTTATGAGAGAGGAAGAAAGATGTGTGAGAAGCTCAAAGAAGAGATTCCGAGACAGCTTTTTGAAATTCCGATCCAGGCAGCTGTGGGAAGCAAGATCATTGCCCGTGAGACAGTAAGAGCCATGCGTAAGGACGTACTTGCCAAGTGCTACGGCGGTGATATCAGCCGTAAGAAGAAGCTTCTGGAAAAGCAGAAGGAAGGCAAGAAGCGGATGCGTCAGGTCGGCAACGTGGAAATCCCGCAGAAGGCTTTCATGAGCGTCTTAAAGCTGGATGAGAACTGAGCCTATGACACCGAAAAAAGATCTGGAATTATATCTGCACATTCCGTTCTGCAGGCAAAAATGTCGTTACTGCGATTTTTTGTCGGCACCGCTGGCAGCAGATAGCTCTACAGCGGATGGTTACGTTCCGGAAGCATACGTCGATGCCCTCCTTTCACAGATCGTGCAGGAGAGTCAGTTTTATCAAGAGCGCAGAGTCACTACGATTTTCTGGGGCGGCGGTACGCCGTCCCTTTTGCGCGTCATGGATATGGAACGGCTGATGGACGCGATCCGGACGCATTTTTGCGTTGCGGACGATGCAGAAATTACGCTGGAAAGCAACCCGGGCACGCTGGATTTTGAAAAACTCGCCGGATATCGGCGTGCCGGAATCAACCGGCTGAGCATGGGGATGCAGTCGGCGTGCGACAAAGAGCTTGCCATGCTTGGCAGAATTCACAATTTCGATACCTTTGTCCAAAACTATAAGCAGGCGCGGAGGGCTGGGTTTGAAAACATCAACGTCGATCTGATGTCTGCGCTGCCGGGGCAGACGGTGGAGAGCTGGGAGCAGACACTCATGAAAGCTGCAGAGCTTGCGCCGGAGCATCTGTCGGCCTACAGCCTGATCATCGAAGAAGGTACGCCATTCTGGAGCTGGTATGGTGAGGATGCAAACCAGACGCTGCGCCCGAAAGAAATGCTGCCGCTTCCGTCGGAAGAGGACGAACGCCGGATGTATGCCCGAACGCGGGAAATTCTGGAACAGTATGGCTACCATCGGTATGAAATTTCGAATTATGCGAAGGACGGGTATGCCTGCCGCCACAACATCGGCTACTGGAACCGGACGGATTATTTGGGGATCGGGCTTGGAGCGTCGTCTTTGATTGACCCGATGCGCTGGAAGATGACGTCTGATTTATCGGACTATCTGGAATGCGGCAAAAATCAGGGAGATTTTGCAAACCTTCGGGAAGAGGTGCAGACGCTTCGTGTGTCGGAACGAATGGAAGAGTTTATGTTTCTGGGGCTGCGCCTGACAAAAGGCATTGAACTGCAAACATTTGAACACCAGTTTGGGAAAAGCTTCTGGGACGTTTATCAGAACGCAGCGGATAAGCTGTTTTCCGAACAGTTACTTTGTCTGGATGAATCGAAAAAAAATTTGCGCCTGACGGATTATGGCGTGGACGTCAGCAACTATGCGCTGGCGGAGTTTTTGCTGGATTATTAAGATCGGGAGAATCGCATGCAGTATGAATTTGCCCCGCTGGAGGGGATTACAGGATATATTTACCGGAATGCGCATCATGCGTGCTTTCCGTCGATGGATCGCTATTACACACCGTTCATCACGCCGAAAAAAGGGAAAAGCTTCACGACGCGGGAGTGGAACGACATTGCAGCAGAGCACAATCAGAACATCGCGGTTGTTCCGCAAATCCTGGCGAATCAGGCGGAAGGCTTTTGCAAGGTTGCCGGGATGCTCAAAGAACAGGGCTACGAAGAAGTGAACTTAAATCTTGGCTGTCCGTCCGCTACCGTGACGGCGAAGAAAAAAGGTGCCGGGTTTTTAGCCGATCCAGACGCGCTGGATGCGTTTCTGGAGGAAATTTTTGCACACAGCCCGCTGAAAATCTCGATCAAAACGAGAATTGGCGTGGAAAACCCGGATGAATTTGAACGCCTGTTGGATATTTTTTCCCAGTATCCGATTCAGAAGCTGATCGTGCATCCCCGCGTGCTGAAAGAGTTTTATAAAGGAAACGTGCACCGGGAAGCCTATGTGCGGGCGAAAGAAAGGCTGAGTGCAGCTGCAGCAGATGTAGAAACTGTGGGACGGACCATTCCGGTCTGCTACAACGGCGATTTATTCAGCGTTTCCGATACGGAGAGATTTTTGGTGGAGTATCCGGATGCGGATGACCTGATGTTCGGCAGGGGAATGCTGATCGATCCGGCGCTGGTGATGTGGCTGCGCGCCAAAAGTGCTGATCCGGCGGGAAAAAACGCTGCAAAGGAACTGCGTCTGGAAAACAAAAGCACAGTATGGGAGGACGCGGCGAAGCGAGTATCGGACATTCGAGATTTCTATGGGCGGCTGGCGGAGGATTACGCAGCGGTGCTGTCCGGGGAACGGGACGTACTATTTAAAATGAAGGAACTCTGGAGCTGGCAGGGGCAGCTGTTTGAAGGCTCCGAAAAATATCTCAAAAAAATCCGCAAGGCACAGAAGCTGACAGAATACAAGTCCGCAGTGGCGGCGCTGTTTGCAGACTGTCCGATAAAAGACGCGTGAATACCGCGCGTCAAAAACGGCTGCGTCGATAGACAGCCGCTGCTGTGCGCCAAAATCGAGCACACCGCTCAAAAATAGGGACAGATGGAAAGGCACGGGACGAAAAGGGTTTTCATAAAATAAAGTAAACTGCAGGAGGCCGGGGCGTTGGCAACGGCTGGGGGCTAGGAGTGAAAACCTTTCAGAAACCTCTGTCAAAGGAAGAGGAAAGCCTTTGCATACAGGCATTGCAGGCAGAAGATGCCGGAAGAAAAAGCGAGGCGAAACGGCTCCTGATTGAACGTAATTTAAGGCTGGTCGCGCACATTGCAAAAAAATACAGCAGCGAGGAAGAACTGGAAGACCTGATTTCAATCGGGACAATCGGGCTGATCAAGGCGGTGGAGACCTTTGACCCGCAGAAAAACAGCCGTTTGGCAGCCTACGCCGCCCGGTGCATCGACAATGAGCTTCTGATGATGCTGCGCAGTAAAAAAAAGACATCGCGGGAAGTATCGTTATATGAGCCGATCGGAACGGACCGGGAGGGCAACGAGATCAACCTCCTGGACGTGATGGAACAAAAACAGCCGGACATTGTGGAAGAGATGGAAAAACAGCGGCTGAACCAAAAGCTCTATGAGCTGATGGAAAGCGTGCTCAGCCCACGGGAAAAGGAGGTGCTGTATCTTCGGTATGGACTGCCCGGAGGAACGGAACTTACGCAGAAAGAGGTGGGAAAACGGCTGGGGATTTCCCGAAGCTATGTCAGCCGGATTGAAAAACGAGCGCTCTTGCGCTTGCGGGATGCGGCGTGGGGATGAAAGGCTGATTTTTGAAAAGCAGCAGTGCAAAAAGCAGTGAGTCGGAATGCACAAAAAACGGTTGACAGCATGCTGTGGCATGCGGTATGGTTAAAACAGTTATGATAGTTGGAGGGCAGAGGAAAAATCTGCCCTTTTTCTGGTTGGCTGAATTTCCCAGGACGGAAAGGGGAAAGATGTATTGTCAGATCAATGCAGGCGGACTTTATGGCCTGCAGAGCTATGTTGCGCAGGTGGAAGTCGATATTTCAAAAGGACTGCCCTGTTTTGATATGGTAGGACTTTTAGACAGTGAAGTGCGGGAGGCGCGGGAACGTCTGCGCGTTTCCCTGCATCACATCAACGCAGCGCTTCCGGCGGAAAAGATTACGGTAAATTATTCTCCGGCAGGAATCGTGAAATCCGGGACGTCGTTCGATTTGCCGACTGCACTCGTCATCCTTGCAGCGCAGGGGAAAGTGCCGCCGGAGCGGTTGAGGGAGCTCTGGGCGGTGGGCGAGGTCGGGCTGGATGCGCGAATTAAGCAGGTTCGGGGCGTACTGGCGATGCTGCATGCGGCAAATCAGAGCGCTTTTCGAAGCTATTTGATTCCGTTTGAAAATCTGGGAGAAGGGCTTGCGGTTGGGAAACTGCCGGTCATGGGCGTTTGCAGCCTGGAAGAAGCAATGGAGTATGTAAACGCGTCTGCGCAGGAACAGGAACGGATGCGGCGGGACGCGGAAGACAGATGGCAGAGTCAGGCAAAAGGCAGGATGGAAAAAGAAAAGAAAACGCCGGACTTTGCATTGCTGTGCGGAATGGAGGAAGCAAAGCGCGCTGCAATGATTGCAGCTGCCGGAGCCCATAATCTGCTTTTGGCAGGACCGCCCGGTACCGGAAAGACGATGCTTGCGAGGTGTCTGCCGGGAATCCTGCCGCCCATGAGCGAGGAAGAAAAGCAGGAGGTGTCTGCAATCTACAGCGCGGCAGGGCAGCTGGAGGATGGAACGCTGATTCAGGAGCGACCGTTTATCAGCCCGCATCATACGGTATCTGTTTATGCAATGACCGGAGGCGGCGCTGTCCCAAAACCGGGAATGGTGACGTTGGCGCACCGGGGCGTGTTGTTTTTGGATGAAATGGCGGAATTTAAGCGACAGACGCTGGACGTCCTGCGGCAGCCGATGGAAGAGGGAAAGATTTTTCTTGCCCGGAGCCGGGGAAACTTTGTGTATCCGGCGGATTTTATGCTGTTAGGAGCGACGAACCCCTGCCCCTGCGGCTATTATCCGGACAGAAACCGCTGCAGATGTCAGGACTGGGAGGTGCGTCGGTATTTGGCGAGACTTTCGGGACCGCTTCTCGACCGGATGGATTTATGCTGTCAGATCAAACAGACGCCGATTCGAAAGCTGTGGGAAAAAAGAGAAGCTTCCTATATAGATAGCGACAAAAACGGAAGCAAATGGATGCGGGAACAGGTGCTGGAGGCAAGAAAGCGGCAGCAGATGCGATGCCGTGGCGCGGCAATGCGGGAAAACGGTCGGTTGAGTCCGGGGGAAATTTTAAAATACTGTCCGTTGGGACTTGAGGAACAGGAGTTTCTGGAACAGGCCAGCGAGCAGGCGGGGCTTTCCATGCGGGGATGCCATCGCGTTATCCGTGTGGCGCGGACGATTGCAGATCTGGAAGGAAAAGACCGGATTGGTGTAGAGCATCTGGGACAGGCGCTCTTTTTCCGAAATCAGAATGTGCTGCGGGAGTGAAGCGCCGCGGGCAGAAGGGAGCATAGAATAGAAAAACAACAGAATTGTAAAAGTCAAATGGAGCAGGAGCGCACTCTGGCACTTGCCCTTTGCCGGGTGGAAGGGATCGGCGCTGTCAGCATTCGAAAGCTTTTGGAAAAGGCAGGAGACGTTTCCGAAATCCGAAAGCTGCCGGCGGAAAGTCTGCAAAAGCTGCTGGGGGAGAAAAAAGCGGCGCTTTTGAAAAACTGGGACGCGCCCGAAAATCTGGAACGGGCAAAGCGACAGGAGGAGCAGTGGAAGAAAAAAGGAATTTCCTTCGATTTTTTGTGGGAAGAAGGGTTTCCAAAACGATTGAAGGAAATTTCCGATCCACCGCTGGTGCTGTACAGGATCGGGAAGCTGCCGGAGCCGGGAAAAAAGATGGCAGCCATTGTCGGTGCGCGGGCCTGTTCCTCCTATGGAAAAGAAATGGCGGAATATTTCGCCAGGGGACTTGCGAAGGAGGGGATCGGAATTGTCAGCGGCATGGCGCGGGGGGCGGATGGAATAGCGCAGCGGGCGGCGCTGTCAGCAGGCGGATATTCGGTTGCGGTGCTGGGCTGCGGTGTGGACATCTGCTACCCGGAGGAGAACAGGCCGCTGTATGAAAAGCTGTGGGAAAACGGATGTATCCTGTCGGAATATCCGCCGGGGACGCTGCCACATTCGAGGCTGTTTCCGCCGCGCAACCGGATTATCAGCGCACTTTCGGATCTCGTGCTCGTTATCGAAGCGCGTGAAAAGAGCGGAACGCTGATTACCGTGGATATGGCGCTGGAACAGGGAAAGGATGTGTTTGCTGTGCCGGGACGCATTACGGATACCTGTAGTCGTGGCTGCAACCGATTGATCGGAAATGGCGCAGGCATCGCGGTGAGTGTGGCACAGCTGCTGCAGGAACTGCAGTGCAGCGTACCGCACGCAGGTAGAGACGAAGCGTTTTCCTTAGCCCAGGCAGAACGCCCGAACGCTGCCAAGGCTGCCGGTGTGATTGCCGACAAAATGCTGTGCCCTGTGACAGACGCTCTCAGCTCTACCGCCTCATCCTCCTGGCCGCCTCTGCGCAAAACGATCTGGCAGGCGCTGGATACAATGCCGCAGAGCATGGACGAAATTGCGGATACCCTTGTGAGACAGAAGATATCCATAAATGTGCAGATGCTGATGCAGGAGCTCGTTTTTCTGGAGCTGGAGGGCGCTGCAGGAAGCGTAATGGGGCGATATTACAGGAAAACTTTTGCTTGCAATGACGGATGATATGGTGTATAGTGGTTCACGATCACTGCACAGGACCAGAAATGTGCGTAATAGCAGTAATGAAAATTGGGGATATCAAATATGGCAAAATATTTAGTGATCGTGGAGTCACCGGCCAAAGTCAAAACGATCAAGAAGTTCTTGGGGGCGAACTATGAGGTAGCAGCCAGTAACGGGCATGTGCGTGACTTTCCCAAGAGCCAGTTCGGCATTGATGTGGAGCATGATTACGAACCGAAGTATATCACGATCCGCGGCAAGGGTGACATCCTGGCGAACCTCCGCAAAGAGGTCAAAAAAGCAGAAAAAATCTATCTCGCAACCGACCCGGACCGGGAGGGAGAGGCGATTTCCTGGCATCTGATGGAAGCGCTCAAGCTCTCCGGTAAAAAGGTGTACCGTATTACCTTTAACGAGATCACGAAGACAGCAGTGAAGGAATCGTTAAAGCATGCGAGAGAAATCGATATGAATTTAGTGGATGCGCAGCAGGCGCGCCGGATGCTGGACCGTATGGTTGGCTATCGGATTTCCCCGCTTCTGTGGGCAAAGGTGAAGCGGGGACTTTCTGCCGGACGTGTGCAGTCTGTTGCCCTGCGCATTATCTGTGATCGCGAAGAAGAGATCAATGCGTTTATTCCGGAGGAATACTGGACCCTTGATGCAGCATTCCAGATTCCAGGGGAAAGAAAACCCCTGATAGCCAAATATTACGGGGAGCAGGATACCAAGCGTATTTTAAAAACCGCAGCGGAAGTAGAAGCAGTCAAAAAGGATTGCGAAAAGGCAGAGTTTCAGGTGAGCGACGTCAAAAAGGGCGAGCGCATCAAGAAGGCTCCCCTTCCCTTTACCACCTCTACCCTGCAGCAGGAAGCCAGTAAGGTGCTGAATTTTTCCACACAGAAAACCATGCGGCTGGCACAGCAGCTGTACGAAGGTGTAGATATCA
>OGXC01000861.1_pt1 | contig 24884 bp, 18 predicted proteins | sample 1576201 | NCBI WGS metagenome assembly OGXC01 (sample SAMEA3541562, study PRJEB24748) | human gut metagenome | biome: human gut; feature: human-associated habitat; material: faeces | place: China | collected 2012 | reverse complement strand
TGCATAAAAATCCAAGAATAAAATCTGACAACGATTTAATCAGTGCTTCCTTAACTTCTCTATCGAGACTTCCGGTAAGCACGAGTTCCTTTAGAGATGGAGGCCCTACGAAGCGGGCAAGGGTTCATTTGCGGCGAAGCCGCCAAACCTCAACTCTCAACTCTCAAACCTCAACTCTCAACTCTCAAACCTCAATTCTTTTTTTTGCTGCAGCCCACCTTTGTCAATTCCAATTTCAAAAAATCTATTGGATTTTTGTGAAAAGTTTTGTATAATAAGGTTACATGGAGAAAATGCCATGGGTCAGGTGCAGCCTGACGGTCCAATTGATGATTATTTCCCTGATTATCAATTCGGCTGCGGACGGTCATACTCCTCAATGGCTGTCGTGCACAGAAAAGCGGTTTTGGCCGCTTTTTTTGTTGCTTCTCTTGCCGGTGGAGCCAGTCCATGTCCATTCATCCTGATTACACCATCCGTGATATAATACATTGTATGCAGCTTATATAAGAATATGGAAAGCCCCTTCTCAGGGCGTAAATCAGGAAAAGAGTGGATTGCAATGGATATAAAACGGCAGCATCGGCTGTATCAGTGGAAAGACGGGAAAAAACTGGAGCTCGGAGAGAAGTCCCTTGTCATGGGGATCCTGAATGTGACCCCCGATTCCTTTTCCGATGGGGGCAGGTGGAATTCTGATACCCTGGCTGTATCCCATACGACGGATATGATCAGGGAAGGGGCGGCCATTATCGATGTGGGTGCGGAATCCACCCGTCCCGGCAGCACGGCGCTGACGGCGGAGGAAGAGACAAAGCGGCTCATGGCATTTCTTCCGGATGTACTGAAACTCAGTATGGTCCCTGTTTCCATTGATTCTTACCATTACGAGACCATGGAAAAGGCCCTGTCCGCCGGTGCCCATATGGTGAACGATGTATGGGGATTCCAGTACGACGATGGCAGCATGGCGAAAGTGGCGGCATCCTTTGATGTGCCGGTGATTCTCATGCATAACCAGGAAACAGAGGAGTACAGCAGCGATATCATAGAGGACCTGAAGCATTTCTTTGACAGGTCCCTTGAAATTGCCCTGTCCGCCGGCGTGAAAGCGGACAATATTATCCTGGATCCCGGCATCGGTTTCAGCAAGACCGGGGAACAGAATATGAAAATCCTTTCCCGACTCGATGAACTGACCACAGCCTATCCCTGCCCCTGGCTTCTGGGAGTCAGCCGGAAACGGTTCATCGGTACCATCCTGGGCACCGATGCCTCTGAGCGGGATGAAGGGACCGCAGCGGTGAATCTCTGGGGCGCAGAAAAGGGCTGCACCATTTTCCGGGTGCACGATGTAAAGACCACAGCCCGGGAGCTGAAGGTCTGGGACGCGCTGAGGCTCTTTGGCAGAAAGAGCTGATGGGCCCAAGCGTATGAGGGGTTCGTAAGGGTTGTGGGCCTTCCGGCGCTGCGCTGGCCCGACCGGTGCGCAGCGAACTGCTTTCGCAGGGAGCCTTCAGGCGACCGAGAACGCAGTGATCCCTTTCCCCGTGGGGTGGTGGCTTTCACATCGCTGCGCTCGTGAAAGCGGGTTGGGACGCTTCGCTTAAGCGGAAGGGAAACCTTAAATAACGCCGCCTTCGGCGGCTTATGCACCTCATGCCCCCGGTGCGAAGCATCTACCACTCAGTGAACGAGCGCAGCGGCGTTTACCCACAACCTTTAGCCCCATTCACAGGCATGGAATATATAGTAAATATAAAAGGTGACAACATGGATACCATAAAACTTACCCGCATGGCCTTTTTCGGCTACCACGGCGATGAGCCGGAGGAGACGAAACTGGGACAGCGCTTTTATATTGATGTAGAAATGGGGCTGGACCTTTCCAAGGTGGGAGAGACCGATGCCCTGGAGGACTCGGTGAACTACGTGGCGGTCTACAGCCTCGTGAAACAGCGGGCAGAAGGGGGCCCCTACAAACTGCTGGAGCGTCTGGCGGGGGTGATCAATCGCGACATCCTGGCCCAATTTCCGCTGGTGGAGAAAGTGACCACCACCGTCCATAAACCGGGATCCCCGATTCCCGGTATCCTGGATGACGTCTCTGTGACTCTCACAAAAGAAAGGCAGTAAAAATTGCAGCATACATATATTATGGCCTTCGGTTCGAACATGGGAGATTCCATTTCCACCCTGGAGAAGGCCCTGGACAGGCTGGGTAAAGACCGGCGCCTTTCCTTGGAGAAGGTGTCGTCCTTTTACCGGACGAAGGCCTGGGGGAAGACGGACCAGCCCGATTTTATCAATGGCGCCGCCCTTATTTCCTGGGAGGGCACGGCGGAAGAGCTGATGACCCTGCTTCTGACCGTGGAAAAAGAGTTTGGCCGGAAGCGGGATGTCCATTGGGGACCCCGCACGCTGGATCTGGACCTCATATATTCGGAAGGTATCACGAGAAATACAGATTTCCTTCACCTGCCGCATCCCTGGTTCTGGGAGCGGCCTTTTGTGCTGGTTCCTGTGGAAGAAATGATACCCCGTTTTACCTTTAAAGGAGAAGACATTCACCGGAGAATTATGGAACTCAATGGTTACGATGAAGTAGAAAAAATCGATGATGAAGAAAGGAGACCAGGCCATGGCAGATAAAGAAAAAGCGGCCGGCCTTTCCGCCGTGAAGGAGGCGCTGCAGAAGCCGGCGGCTCCGAAGTTTACCCTGGACACCGTGGTGGGGCCGGAATTTTCGGCGCTCATGGAAAAGGACCTGGCACCGCTTCATGGGGAGGACAGGAAGAAAGACTCCCTCATTACCGGCATTTCCGGATCCCAGAAGGCCCTGGCAGCATCATCCCTCCTTCGCCATTATGGGCAGGCGGTGATTATAGTACCGGAACAGAAGGACATTTTCCGGTGGGAAGAGGACCTGGCCTTCTTTGCACCGGAGGCGGATGTGCGGCCATTTCCCCTGGTGGAAGACAGCGGCTTCCAGGTCACCTTTTCCGGTACCGAGCGTCTCCGGGACCGCATGCAGTCCCTGGGAAAACTCATGGGCCATAGTCCTGTGGTCATCGTGGCCACTTCCATGGAAGCAGCCCAGAAAATTGAAGGGCCCCGGGCACTCTCAGATCGGACATTTACCCTGTCCCTGGGAGACGAAATAGACCGGGATGAGCTCCTCGAGAAACTGGTGTCCCTGGGGTATGAACGGGTGGACCAGGTAGAGCGCTGCGGCCATTTCGCCGTACGCGGGGATATTGTGGACATCTATCCCATCAGCGAAGAGCATCCCCTGCGGGTGGAATTTTTTGGTGATGAAGTGGACAGCATCCGTTCCTTTGATGAGGACAGCCAGCGGTCCATAGAAACGCGGAAACAGGCCCTCATTCTCCCCATTTCCGCCGGCGGCGCAAGGGATGCGTCCCTCATGGATTTCCTGGACAAGGGCATCATCGTCTACGATGAACCCCAGCGGGCGGAGGAAAGCCTGAAGCGCTATTTCAAGGAAGAAAAGGAAAACCGGAACCGTGCTTTTTCCTGGGAAGACCTGGTCAGGAAGGGAAGGAAACAGGAAAATAAGGAAGTCCTTTTCACTCTCCTGAACCGGTCGCTCACCGGATTTTCCTCTCCTGCGGTCCTTGCCTGGCAGGGCCAGTCCATGACGAACTACCAGCGGCAGATTCCCATTTTCATTGAAGACCTGAAGTCCCTCCTGAAAAAGGAATGGGCCCTCACCATCGTCATCCCTCGGGCTTCCGAGAAGGAAGAACTGAAGGGCATCCTCAAGGACTATGATATTCCCCTCACCGAAAACGGGGAGAGGGGGACAGTGCGTCTTGTGAACGGCGTCCTTACGGAGGGCTTTGAGCTGCCCCAGGAAAAGAGGGCCCTCATGACTGCCGGCGATATTCTGGGAAAGCAGAAAATCCGCCGGGTCAAAGGCGCCGGAAAGGGACGGAAAATCCGTTACTTCTCGGACCTTAATGTGGGGGACTACGTGGTGCAGGATGTCCACGGCATCGGCAAGTACCTGGGCATCAGGACCATCGAACTGTCCGGTGTCCATCGGGATTATATCACCATCCAGTACGCCGGCAATGACAAGCTGTACCTGCCGGTGGAGCAGATTTCCACCCTGGAGAAATACATCGGACCGGAAGGGGGAACCCCAGTCCTGAGCAAAATGGGAGAAGCCCACTGGGAGAAAATCCGGTCTAAAGCCCGGAAATCCATTGAAGAACTGGCAGAACGGCTCCTCGATATTTATGCAAAGCGGGAAATCACACAGGGAATCGCCTTTGCTCCGGACACAGCGGAACAGCGGGAATTCGAAGACACCTTCCCCTACGTGGAGACCGAAGACCAGCTCACCGCCATCGATGCCATCAAAAGGGTCATGGAAAAGCCCATTCCCATGGACATGCTCCTCTGCGGGGACGTGGGATTCGGCAAGACCGAAGTGGCCATGCGGGCCGTTTTCAAATGCGTCATGAGCGGCTACCAGGCCATGGTGCTCTGTCCCACCACGGTCCTTTCCCAGCAGCACTACAAGAATTTCAAGGACCGCATGGAAGGATTCGGTGTGAATGTGGCGGTGCTGAACCGGTTCACCAGCATCAGGGAAAAGAGGGAAATCCTCCGGAAACTGAAGGACGGGGAACTGGATGTCATCATCGGTACCCATGCGGTGCTCAATAAAAAGGTGGAGTGTAAGAAACTGGGGCTCCTCGTGGTGGATGAAGAACAGCGTTTCGGCGTAGTGCAGAAGGAAAAATGGAAATCCTGGTCCACCGGCATCGACGTGCTCACCCTGTCCGCCACTCCGATTCCCCGGACCCTCCACATGAGCCTTACCGGCGTACGGGACATGGTCACCATCACCACCCCGCCTTCGAACCGCCATGCCATCCAGACCTATGTGATGGAGTACGATGATTTCATCGTGAAAGACGCTATCCTCCGGGAAAAGGAACGGGGCGGCCAGACCTACTTCGTCTATAACCGTATTGAAACCATGGGATCCATGCTGGACCACCTCCGGGAAGTACTGCCGAAGAATATCACCATCGGCGTGGCCTATGGCCGCATGGAAGGCCGTCAGCTGGAGCAGGTGATGATGGACTTCTACGAAGGCCGCTACGACGTGCTCCTCTGCACCACCCTCATTGAAAACGGCCTGGACCAGCCCAATGCCAATACCATGCTCGTCTACGACGCCGACCGCATGGGGCTCTCCCAGATTTACCAGATGCGGGGAAGGGTAGGGCGGTCTGAAAAGATTGCCCGGGCCTGGTTCTTCTACCGGAAGGGAAAGGTCCTTTCCGAAGTGGCGGAAAAGCGGCTCGATACGATCCGGGAATTCACAGAACTGGGCAGCGGCTTCAAGGTGGCCATGCGGGACTTGGAAATCCGGGGCGCCGGCAACCTTTTGGGCGCCGCCCAGCATGGCAACATCGCCAGCGTAGGCTTTGCGACCTACTGCAGCATGCTGGAAGATGCGGTGGAACGGCTCCGGGCCAAAAGGGAACACCGGCCGATTCCGAAGAAACTGCCCAATACAACCATCGAATTCCGGCAGGACGCATACCTGGACAGCGATTACATTGCCAATGAAGAGCAGAAGATGGAAATCTACCGCCGCCTGGCTTCCGTGGAAACAGACAAAGAACTGTCGGACCTCATCGACGAAGTGGTGGACCGCTTCGGTACCCCCACAAAGGCGGTGGAGAAACTGTTTGCCATCTCTAAAATCCGGGTGAAGGCGAGAAACCTGGGCATCGGCAGCATTCTGGATGGCGGGGAAAACTTCGTCATCACCTGGGCCGATGAAGATCCCATGAAGGGCTGGAACCCCATGGAACTTCCAAAGACCATGATTCCCTACATCCGCATCCTTGCCGGACGGAATACGAAGATGAATATCAATAAAAAAGGTATCTCCGGCGATGCCATGAAATGGATTGCTTCCTTCCTGGATGAAATAGAGCGAGAAGTGAAGAAGAACCGGTTCAGTGCTTGAGTGGACGGATGGACGTGCAGGTCTGTATGGCCAGCCGGCATGCGGACCTATGGGGGCTTTGAACATTCAGCCTTGATCTGGCCAGCCGCTTCGAGTGGGGCGGATGACCGGCTTTAATGCGAACAGGCGGGGCTTCTGGGGAAGCACTGATTCAATATGACTCTGCGAATGAATCAGCGCTTCCTTAATCAGCGCTTCCCTGGCTGTCAGCTTTCAGGAAAACCGGTCCGTCTGCGGCTCTTCCTCAGTTCCTTTGTCTGCTCTGCAGATTCCACCTCTTCGAGGCGGATCCATCCCCGGCCTTTGGCCGTCCCCCTTCTCCAAGGGGGAGCGCATTTGACGAAAGCCTCCATAGAAGCAGTAACATCTTTGTAAGCATGCAGCCCTTAGAAAAGGGGCGCGGCGAAGCCTCAGGATGGACTGATGGGAATTGATGGAAGCGCCGCAGGCAACTGAGCCTTCCTGACAGCTGGCCGCTGGCCGCTGGAAGCCCCCATACGGTCGTATGGGGCTCAGCCTTACGACCACCGCTCCTCACTCCTGGCTTTTCAGGACCTCCAGCCCTGTTTTCTTCGAGCCTGGTCTCCATCTCGTCACTCTTTATTATTTCTTTATACTTTCTTATTCTCTACCACGGAGAATAGGGGGAAAATAGGATAAGACCTTTACATTTCTCTTCAAATCTGATATGACTATAGAGGTTATGCGTTACTTCAAATTCTTTGTTACAGGTGAAACATGCGTAAAAATTCTTTTATCCAGGGCGCACTGATCCTTACGGTGGCCGGTATTATTGTCAAATTTATCGGCGCCTTCAGCCGGATTTACCTTTCCCGCCTTCTGGGGGGCGAAGGAATCGGACTGTACCAGATGGCCTATCCTATTTATCTGCTCTGCCTTTCTGTTTCTTCCGCCGGCCTTCCGGTGGCTATTTCCATCATGGTGGCGGAACGGAATGCGGTCCGGGATTACTACGGCGGACAGAAGGTCTTCCGTATTTCCATGGCTGCCCTTACGCTGACAGGGCTCTTTTTCAGTGCCCTTCTGTTCTTTGGCGCCCAGTGGCTCGTAGACAGCGGCATTGTCCGTGACCAGCGGGCTTACTGGTCCCTTCTGGCCCTGTCGCCGGCCGTCTTCTGTGCTACGCTTCTGGCTACGCTCCGCGGCTATTTCCAGGGGCTCCAGCTCATGACGCCTACGGCGGTATCCCAGATCATTGAACAGGTGGTACGGGTGGTCACCATGATCGCCTTTGCCGTGATTCTCCTGCCCTATGGACTGGAATTCGGCGCAGCCGGCGCTACGCTTGGTGCAGCGCCTGGTGCTTTTACGGGGATTGTGGTACTCATCGGATTCTATTACATGACCCGCGGCTGGCGTCATGAACTGGCAGAGGAACAGGATCCTTCCATTAAGCCCCAGAGTGCCCTCCATATTATCAAGAGGCTTCTGGTGCTGGCTATTCCTGTATCCCTGGCAAACATCATGCTGCCTATCGTTTCCAATATCGATCTTCTCATCGTTCCCCGGCGGCTGGAAGTGGCGGGCTTTACGGTAGAAGAGGCAACCACCCTCTTTGGCTATCTCACCGGCATGGCTACGGCCCTTGTTAATATGCCCACCATCGTCACCGCTTCCCTGGCGGCTTCCCTGGTGCCGGTTATTTCCGAGGCCATTGCCCAGAAGAAGGGGGACGTGGTCATGAAACGGACGGACACCGCCATGCGTCTGGCCAATCTCATCACCATTCCCGCCTTTATCGGCATGTGCGTCATTGCTACCCCCATTTCCGCCATGCTCTATGCTACCCCCGATGCGGGCCCCTGCATTGCGGTCATGAGCTTCGGCGTATTCCTCCTCGGTGTGCAGCAGGTCACCACCGGCGTGCTTCAGGGCATGGGGAAGACCGCCATTCCTTTCATGAACATGGTCATCTCCGCCAGTGCAAAGGTCTTCCTTTCCTGGAACCTCACGGCTCTGTCCTCCTGGGGCGTTCTGGGGGCTGCCTGGGCGACAAATGCGGACTTTGGCGTTGCGGCTATCCTGAACCTGATTTTCCTCTATAAATACCGCCACTACACCATGGATATCATCCACACCGTCAAGCTGTTCATTGCAGCGGGCATCATGGGTGCCGTGGTGCTGGGCGTCTACCATGCAGGCTACGGCGCTATCCACAGTAACACCCTGGCAACCCTGGCTGCCATTGCCGTGGGCGGCGTGGTATACCTGGCGGGCATCGTCATCATCCGTGCCGTAAAGCCGGAAGACGTACAGGGAATCCCGAAAATCGGACCGAAGCTGGCTGGCTATGTAGAAAAGCTGAGCTTCAAAATCTGATGAATGAAATCAAAAAGCTGTGAAAAATGGAAATCCATTTTTCACAGCTTTTTTTATGATGGTACGTTTGGACTCAACGGGGCAGGGCTTCGAGTCTTGAGCAGGTCAGCCGCTTTGCTGCGGATTTCTTGTGGCTGAGCACTGTGCGCACATATGGAGCTTCTGGATACCAGGAAAGCGCCGCAGGCGAATCAGCTTTCCTGGCGGCTAGAAGCTAACAGCTAGAAGCCCCACCTGTTCGCATGTACTCAGACACAGGACACCCGACGCAAAGCGGCTATTCCCCTCAATCTCGACCTCGACCTCGATCTCAATCTTACTTTATCAGCCCCGGAGCGCCGGCCAGTCTCCGTTCCGTTTCCGATACCAGTTCTTCCACGATTTCCTCCACCGGCTGGATCTTTGTGAGGTGGGTGAGGGACATCCCCGCCAGGACGAAGCCATTGTCCGTATCTCCATCCACGGCGCCTTTCCTCGTGGTACCTGTGGCCAGGGAAATGAGTTCTTCCAGGGGAGCTCCGCTGTATTCGGCTTTCAGGTACTTATCGGAAAAGGCATTCCGGAGGCCCCGGACACTATCGCCGGTGGTGAAGCCGGTGACCACGGAGTCCGTATCTTTTGCTTTGATAATGGCTTCCTTGGCCTTCGGGTGGAGCCTGCATTCTTCGGCCAGCAGGAACCGGGTACCCATCTGGACGCCGGAGGCCCCCATGATGAGGGCTGCTGCAATGCCCCGGCCATCGACGATACCGCCGGCGGCAATAACCGGGATTTCCATATCCGGCAGCACATTTTCCAGAAGGGCCATGAGGGTAAGTTTCCCGTCGTGGCCGCCGGCTTCCATGCCCTCCACGACCAGGGCATCGGCACCGGCATCCTGCACCCGCTTTGCCAGTTTTACATTCGGCACCACCGGTATGCATTTGACGCCGGCATGGTGGAGGTCATCGAACCAGGGAATCGGATTTCCGGCGCCCAGGGTAACGAAGGGCACCTTTTCATCACAGATGACCTGGGCCACATCGTCCTTGTTGGGAGCCTGGAGCATAAGGTTCACCCCGAAGGCTTTTCCGGGACCCAGAATATCCTTTGCCCGGCGGATGTGGTCCCGTACCTCATCCACCGTGAATCCGCCGGATCCGATGACCCCGGCACAGCCTGCATGGGCCATGGCGGCTGCCAGGACTCCATCGGAAATATAGGCCATGGCACCCTGGATGATGGGGTAGTCAATCGAAAGAAGTTCCGTAAGTTTTGTCTTCCAGGCCATAGATATTGCCTCCTGTCATAGAAATGGGGAATGGGGAAGGAACTTTCCTTGCCTTCCTTCTTTCCTGAAATGAATGACTCCTGTAATTCTGCCTCTATTATACTCATTATTGGAAGGGGTGGGGACTGTAAAATGAGGAATCAGGAGCGATTGTGGCGGATCAAAAAATGAGGAATGAGAAATCAGGGATGAGGAATGGTGGAAGCGGCGCACATATTGGAAAGCGCCGCAGGCGGTTTTTCTAAAAGCTGACAGCTAGAAGCTAGAGTCCCCTGCATGCTTGTATGTCACTTAGCCACATAGTATCCGGCCTGCAGGGCCTGGCCAGTCCAAGGCCCAATGCCCCATCTATTCGCACGCCCACCAGCCCCCATAGCCTGTGGAACCTCAACTCTCTTTCCTCAACTGTCAACTCTTTATTTAAGTATCCACCCCAAATTAATAGAGTATACTTAATATAGGATTTCCACATAGATGTTGTAGTATTAAAGTAACCGTGATATACTGTAATCGGTAAGACCTGGTATAATTCTGTTTCTTTTTGATGGGATTGTGATGGGAAAGTGATGAAGGTGAAAGAAGACTCCTTATTGATGCTGCTGCTCCCGGAAATGATGGAAGGGGCGCAGGAAAGGTACGAGATTCTTCGGCAGATCCATGAAGCATCGCCGGTGGGAAGGCATATCCTGGCGGTGCAGACGAAACTTTCTGAAAGCACGATCCGGAAACATATCGAGAAGATGGAAGAAGCAGGTCTTTTGATTTCCCGCCCTTCCGGCATGAGCCTCACGTCCAAGGGGGAGTCCCTTGTGGCACCGTTGGCTCCGTACCTGCAGAAGAGCCCCTCCCTTTCCTATATGGAAAGGAAACTGGAATCCATCCTGTCCATGGAAAAGGTGATTGTGGTGAGAGGGGATTCCGACCGGTCTCCGGAAGTGAGTAATGAAATCAGCCAGGAAGGGGCCCTGGTGCTCCTCAGGATTCTTCGGGATGGACATATTACTGCCGTCAGCGGCGGTCCGGAAGTGGCGGGGATTGCCAATGCCCTGCCCGCACTCCATATGAAGGTGGATGTGGTACCGGCCCGGGGCGGATTCGGCAGGAAAATCGAGTACCTGCCAAACCTGGTGGCCGCCAGGATGGCAGAAAGGCTGGGAGGAACCTATCATCTCATGACGATTCCCGATGGCCTGTCGCCGGAGCTGTTCCTGAAGGTCAAAAAAGAGCTCCCCCAATTGAAAGTGATTGATGAAATGCTTGCCAAAGCGGATATCCTCATCACCGGGGTGGAAGATTCCCGGAATGCGGCGGAATGGATGGAGCTTCCGAAGGATGTAACGACCCGTCTCGCCGGGGAAGGGGCAGCAGGGGAAGCCCTGGGCCTCTTTACGGATATCCATGGCAAAGTTCTCTATCGTATGTACAATGCCGGTATTTCGGGAGACGATATTTCATCGATTCCCCATGTTCTTATTGCAGCCGGAGGCAGTCACAAGGGCGCCGCCATTCTTGCCATGGCAAGGGCAGGAATCCGGGGCACCCTCATCACTGATGAAGGCGCAGGTAATGAAATCTTATCTTTGATGGCTGGAAAAGAGTCAAAAACAGGAGGGTACTAACATGACAAAAATTGGTATTAACGGATTTGGCAGAATCGGAAGACTGGTATTCCGGGGCATGCTGGACAGGGATGACCTGGAAGTGGTGGCCATCAACAACCCCAGCGGCGTGGAAACAGCTGCCTATCTTCTGAAGTATGATTCCGTCCACGGCCGTCTCGGCAAGAAAGTGGAAATCGATGGAGATGACCTCATTATCGAAGGAAAACGGGTCCATGTATTCCATGACCGGGATCCGGAACACCTGGACTGGAGCAAGTACGGCGTAGAAATCGTGGTGGAATCCACAGGTAAACTGAAGGACAAAGCCAGCGCCGGCAAGCACATCAAGGGAACCGTGAAGAAAGTCATCATCACCGCTCCCGGCAAGGATGACGATGCCACCATCGTCATGGGGGTCAATGAAAGCACCTATGATCCGAAGAAGGACAATATCATTTCCAACGCCTCCTGCACCACGAACTGCCTGGCACCGGTGGTGAAGGTACTCCATGAAAAATTCCATATCAAACGGGGCCTCATGACCACCGTCCATTCCTATACGAACGACCAGGCCATCCTGGAAAAGGCCCACAAGAAGGACCCCAGAAGAGGCCGGGCAGCTGCGGAAAATATCATTCCTACCTCCACCGGTGCAGCGAAGGCCATCGGCATCGTGATTCCGGAACTGAAGGGAAAACTGAATGGCCTTGCCATCCGCGTCCCCACCCCCGATGTGTCCCTGGTTGACCTGACCGTGGAACTTGGAAAGAACGTGACGAAGGAAGAAGTCAATGCAGCTCTGAAAGAAGCGTCTGAAGGGGAACTGAAGGGCATCCTCGCCTATACCGATGAACCCCTGGTTTCCAGTGATTTCCTCACCACCGACGTCAGCTCCACCGTGGACAGCCTCCTCACCATGGTGATGGAAGGAAACCTGGTCAAAGTCATCGCCTGGTACGATAACGAATGGGGCTATTCCATGAGAATCATTGACCTTGTAAAGTATGTAGCATCGAAAGGACTTTGATTATGAATAAAGAGACCATCTATGATTTGAAGCCGGAAGGAAAAACTGTGTATGTCCGGGTGGATTACAACGTGCCCCACGACAGCGAGGGCCATATCCTGGATGACCGCCGTATCCGCGCCACCATCCCCACCATCCGGTACCTGCTGGACCATGGGGCTGCGGTGGTCCTGGCCAGTCATATGGGACGGCCCAAGGGCACGGTGAAGCCGGAATTATCCCTGGCTCCCTGCGCAAAGCGGCTCTCTGAACTCCTGCACCAGGACGTGCTTTTCTGCCCGGACTGCGTAGGGGATAAAGCATCGGAAATGAAAAAGGCCCTGGAACCGGGACAGGTGCTTCTCCTTGAAAACCTCCGTTTCCATGGGGAAGAAGAAAAGAACGACCCCGCCTTCGCAAAAGACCTCGTCGATGGATGCGACCTGGCAGTGAACGATGCCTTCGGCGTATCCCACCGTACCCACGCTTCCGTGGTGGGCGTCGGCAAAATCATGCCCATGGTTTCCGGTCTCCTCCTGAAGAAGGAAATCGACTTCCTGGACGGTGTCATCGAGCATCCGGTACGGCCCTTTGCAGCCATCATCGGCGGCGCCAAAATCAGCGATAAGATCCAGGTCATTGCAAACCTCATGGAAAAGGCGGATGTTATCCTCATCGGCGGCGGCATGGCCAATACATTCGTTGCTGCCCAGGGCTATGACATGGGCCGGTCCCTGCAGGACCGGGACCGCTTCGACCTGGCGAGAAACCTCATGAAGAAAGCCCACGAAATGGGCTCTGAAATCATGCTGCCCGTGGACTTCATGGCCGGCGATGCCTTCTCGGAAACCGCCCACACCAAGGTCCTTTCGGCCGATGAATTCTCTGATCCCTGGATGGCTCTCGATATCGGGCCGAAGACCATCCAGCTCTACGTGGAAACCCTGAAAAAGATGAAGACCGTCGTATGGAACGGTCCTATGGGCGTATTCGAAATGAAGCCCTTTGCCAAGGGCACCTTTGCCATTGCCGAAGCCATGGCCAGCCTTGATGCCACCACGGTCATCGGCGGCGGCGAATCGGCGTCGGTGGTGGATGAACTGGGCATTGAAGACAAATTCTCCCACGTGTCCACCGGCGGCGGTGCCTCCCTGGAAATGCTGGAAGGCATGGTACTCCCGGGCGTAGCCATTCTTGCGGATAAGGAGTGATTCCTTTTGAGAAATATCCTGATCGCAGGAAACTGGAAAATGAATATGACCGTCACCGAGGCGGCAGCCTTTTTCAAGTCATTCAGAATCAAGAAAAACGATAAGGTGGAGCTCCTTTTCTGCCCGCCCTACGTTGACCTTCCCATGGCCCGGTTTTTCCTGGAAAATTCCTCCATCCGCTGGGGCGCCCAGAATGTGTACCCCGAAGAGAAGGGAGCTTTCACCGGGGAAATTTCTCCGGCCATGCTTAAGGACCTGGGCTGCTCCTACGTCATCTGCGGCCACTCCGAACGGCGGCAGATCCTGGGAGAGTCCGATGAATTCGTGGCCCGCAAGGTAAAAGCAGTACTGGCGGCGGGCATGGTGCCCATTCTCTGCGTCGGCGAAACGGCGGAAGAGAGGAAACTGGGGCAGACAGAAGAACGGATCGGCAGCGAAATCCGGACCGCCCTCTTTGAACTTTCCGAAGAAGACGCAGCCCGCCTGGTCATTGCCTATGAACCAATCTGGGCCATTGGATCCGGCACCGCAGCCACTCCGGCGGACGCGGAAGACATTTCTTCCTTCATCCGGAAAACGGTCAAAGCTGTGGCCGGCAAAAAAGCGGCAGAAGCGGTCCGTATCCTCTATGGCGGCTCCGTGACAGACGAGAATATCGGTGATTTCCTGAAAGAAAAGGACATCGACGGCGGCCTCGTAGGCGGCGCCAGCCTGAAGGCGGAGACCTTCCTTTCCATCTATAAAAAGGCCTGTGAATAACAGGGCCCGGCAGTATCCTTCGTGGTTTTCACGAAATATAAATAAATACCCTATTACAGGAGGATGAAAAAGCATGGCAGCAATTACAGATTTACATGCAAGAGAAATTCTGGATTCCCGCGGAAATCCGACGGTGGAAGTAGAAATGGCACTGGAAGACGGCACCTTTGCAAGGGCCGCTGTTCCCTCCGGCGCTTCCACCGGTATGTTTGAAGCCACCGAACTTCGGGATGGCGACAAGAGCCGTTACGGCGGCAAGGGAGTCCTGAAAGCCGTAAACAATGTAAATGGCGAAATTGCGGACGCCGTCCTCGGCTGGGATGCCAGCGACCAGAGGGGCCTGGACCATATCCTCATCAACCTTGACGGCACCGAAAACAAGAGCCGCCTCGGCGCCAATGCCATCCTCGGCGTATCCCTGGCTGCTGCCCATGCCGCTGCTGAATCCGCAGGACTTCCGCTGTACCAGTACCTGGGCGGCGTGAATGCCCACAACCTGCCGGTGCCCATGATGAACATCATGAACGGCGGTGCCCATGCAGACAATAACGTGGACATCCAGGAAAGCATGATCATGCCCGTAGGGGCACCGAGCTTCCGGGAAGGCCTGCGCATGTGCGCTGAAATCTACCATTCCCTGAAGGACGTACTGAAGAAACAGGGCCTTTCCACCGCTGTAGGCGACGAAGGGGGCTATGCACCGGATCTTCCGTCCAACGAAGCAGCCATGGAAGTCATCTGCGAAGCCATTGAAAAAGCAGGCTACACCGCCGGCAAAGACGTGGTCCTTGCCACCGATGTTGCAGCTTCCGAACTCCTTGGCGACGACGGCCTCTACCATCTGGCCGGCGACCACACCGCAAAGACAAGCGATGAAATGATCGAATTCTACGAAAAACTGATCGACCAGTACCCCATCATTTCTATCGAAGACGGCCTGGGCGAAGAAGACTGGGATGGCTGGAAGAAACTCACCGAAAAACTGGGTAAAAAAGTCCAGCTCATCGGCGATGACCTCTTTGTAACCAATACAAAGCGCCTGTCCAAGGGCATCCACATGGGCGTGGCCAACTCCATTCTCATCAAACTGAACCAGATCGGCACCCTTACCGAAACCATGGAAGCCATCCAGATGGCCCAGAGATGCGGCTACACCACCGTCATTTCCCACCGTTCCGGTGAAACCGCAGACACCACCATCGCCGACGTGGCAGTGGCAGTGAATGCAGGCCAGATCAAGACCGGCGCCCCGGGACGTACGGAACGGGTAGCCAAGTACAACCAGCTCCTCCGCATTGAAGAAGACCTGGACGCAGACTCCTTCTACGGCAGCGCCGCCCTGACCCACAGAATGAAACGGTTTGAATAATGAAATCAAAAAAACTCCCGCCCTTTGGCGGGAGTTTTTTTGAGATCGAGATTGATGGGGCCAGTCTGCGGTGGTCCTGTGGCAAGGTGTCGTGCGAACGGACAGGGGCTGTGTGGCTGCGTGTCGTACAAACGGGCGGGGGCTTCTAGCTGCTGGCTTCTAGCTGCTAGAAAGGCCCATCGGCCTACGGCATGGTAATCTACCATTCGAGCAAATTTGGCGCCGTAGGCGGACCAGATTTCCTAGGGAAGCACTGATTAAATCGTTGTTCGATTATACTCTTGTATTTTCATGCAATACAAGGAATAATCCGACGCGAATAGCGAGCTATTTAAGGAGGATTATGACGCAGTATTGCATGAAAATACATGTATAATCGGACTCTGCGAATTAATCAGCGCTTCCCTAGATGCTAACAGCTAACAGCTAGAAGCCCCATACGTTCGTACGTACGCTTAGCCACACAGACCCTGTCCGTTCACACCGGCACTCAGCTGCCATAAAAAACAGATGAAATCCGCTGGTCCTTCATGGTATAATGTATAAGCATTATGACCGCAGAAAAGTTTCACCAAAGGAGCGATAACTATGAGCAAAGTATACGTAACAGGACATAAATCCCCGGACACCGACAGCATTGCCGCTGCCATTTCCTATTCCTACCTGAAGAGACAGCTCGGCATGGACGCCGTAGCTGCCAGAGCAGGGGAACCGAACAAAGAAACGAAATTCGCCCTGGACTATTTCAAAGTAGAAGCACCGGTACTCCTCACCTCCGTTGCCCGTAAAAACCCGGACGATGAAAAGACGAAGGTCATCCTGGTGGACCACAACGAATCTAAACAGTGCGTGGACGGCATCAAAGACGCTGACGTGCTGGAACTCATCGACCATCACCGTCTCGGTGATTTCGAAACCGATACCCCCATTTTCATCCTTATCCGTCCCGTGGGCTGCGTGAATACCGTCATCTGGGGCCTCTACAAACTTTATGGAAAGAAACCGTCCAAAGAAGTGGCAGGCATGATGCTGTCCGCCATCATTTCCGATACGGTTCTCTTCCGTTCTCCCACCTGCACCGAAGAAGATAAACAGGCTGTGAAAGAACTGGCAGAAATCGCCGGCGTGGACTATGAAAAATACGGCATGGACATGCTGAAGGCAGGCGCCGACATTTCCGATTACTCCGCTGAAAAGCTGGCCCACAACGACACGAAGGAATTCGAAGCCGGCGGCAAAACATTCAGCTGCGGCCAGATCTCCGTCATGGACGTGGATCCCATCAATGCCAAGAAAGCGGATATCATGAAAGAACTGGAAGCAACAAAGGCAGCGAAGAACTATGAAGCTTCCTACCTCATGGTGACCAATATCCTCACAGAAGATACATACCTCTGGTTCACCGACGGCGCAGAAGCAGCCGCGGAAAAGGCTTTCGGAAAGAAAGCGGAAAACGGCGCTATTTACCTGCCGAAGGTGATGTCCCGTAAGAAACAGGTGGCTCCGTTCCTCCTGAAGGTTTACGGAGAATAAGCAGAAAGCTGGAAGAACCCTTAGCGGCGAAGCCGCTAGGGGTTTCTTAAGTATGGGAGATTCGCCTTCGGCGAATCTGTAGCTGGTGGCTGGTAGCTGGGCGCTTAGGCCCTTCGGGCCCGGTGACGGGTGAGTGGGTAACCGGCTGAACCTGTGAGGGCTTCCAGCTTCCAGCTATCAGCTTTCAGGAAAGCTGTTTCGCCTGCGGCATTTCGTACAGTGATCACGAACATCCTATGAGTGGCTCTATCTGTAAAAGCGCTCCCCCTTGGAGAAGGGGGACGCCCAAAGGGCAGGGGATGGATCCGCCTCCCGGAGGCGGGTTCTGTGGTACCGGAGTGGCTGATATTGCATTTGAACGTGTGGGGCCTTGAGCTGGATAGCCGCCATGCGGCAATCGGCATCAATCCATCCTGCGCCTTTGGTGGGGCCTTCTCTAAGGGCCTGCCTGTTGACGGGATAGCCTACAATGAACGTTATTTCTTCTATCGAGTCAACCATTAAGCAAGTGCCCCCTTGGAGATGGAAGTCCTGCATAGGACTTCCAAGTTTGGCCTGAATACAAAAGGCGCTTAGCCTGCCCATCAAAGCGCCTTCCTTTTAGGCCAAACGGCGGCAGCCCAAAGGGCGGGGGATGGATCCGCCTCGAAGAGGCGGGCTCTGCGAAGCAGATAAAGGGCAGCTGATGGAAGCGCCGCAGGCTAATAACCTGGCTCCCCCCTCGGGGGAGCTGTCTGCGGAGCAGACGGAGGGGGTGCATTTGCGGCGAAGCCGCTGGACCTCAACTCTCAAATCTCAAATCTCAATTCTGCATTTTCGGCGAAGCCGCGAGGCCTCAACTCTCAAATCTCAAATCTCAAATCTCAAATCTTCGCCGCAAAGCGGCTGTAATACCATAAGGAGAAAGAATGAACAACTATTTAGATACATTAAATGACCGCCAGTTGGAAGCGGTGAAGCAGGTAGAAGGGCCGGTGCTCATTATGGCCGGCGCCGGGTCCGGAAAGACGAAGGCCCTGACCTGCCGCATTGCCCATATGCTGGAGCTCGGCATCCGTCCGGGAGAGATCCTGGCCATCACCTTCACGAATAAGGCGGCCAAGGAAATGAGGGACCGGGTACACAGCCTCGTTGGTCCCCAGGCGGACCGTATCTGGATGTACACATTCCATTCCTTCGGCGCCCGGTTCCTCCGGAGGGAAATCAACAATTACCCGCCCTACACGGACAAGTTCACCATCTATGATTCCGATGATTCCAAGCAGCTGGTGAAGAACGTGCTGAAGGAGCTGAACCTGGACGACAAACAGTTCCAGCCGAACGCCATCCAGGGCAGTATTTCCTCCGCCAAGAACAAGCTCCTTTCACCGAAGGCCTTCCGCCAGCAGGCAGGGGGAAATTTCTACAACCAGAAGGTGGCCGACGTCTACGACCTCTACGACAGGCACATGAAGCAGAATAATGCCCTGGACTTCGACGACCTTCTCTTCATCACCACCGCCCTCCTGTCCAATGAGACCATCCGCCGGCGGTGGCAGGACCGGTTCCACTACATTCTCATCGACGAATACCAGGACACGAACCACGCCCAGTACCTCATGGCGAAGTACATTGCCGGCAGCCTCCAGAATATCTGCGCCGTAGGCGATGCGGACCAGAGCATTTACTCCTGGCGTGGCGCGGACCTCCGAAACATCATGGATTTCAAGTCCGACTATCCCAAGGCGAAAATCATCAAGCTGGAGCAGAATTACCGCTCCACCCAGACCATCCTGGACGCCGCGAACGCGGTAATCGAGAACAATCCGGACCGGCCGTCGAAGAAGCTCTGGACCGCCCAAAAAGGGGGCGCCCACCTGAAATGGTATACCGCCATGGACGAGCACAACGAAGCGGAATTCATCGTGAATACCATGAAGAAAAAGCACGACGAAGACCATGAGCCCTATGGAAATATGGCGGTCCTCTACCGCATGAATGCCCAGTCCCGGGTACTGGAAGAAACCCTGGTGAAGCGGGGCATCGGCTACACCATGGTAGGGGGCACCCGATTCTACGACCGGGCAGAAATCCGGGATATCATGGCCTATCTGAAGGTGATCAACAATTTCCGGGATAACATCAGCCTGGCCCGCATCATCAACGTACCGAAGCGGGGCATCGGCGCCACCACGGTGCAGAAACTGTCGGACTACGCCAATGCCGGCGGCATGTCCATGTTCGAAGGCATCATGGCGGTGGAGGGCTCCTCCATTGCCCCTTCCGCCCAGCTGAAACTGCAGAATTTCAGCGCCATGATCTTTGATTTCCTGAATGCCTCCACGGAAATGAATATTTTCGACCTCATCCAGAAAATCATGACCGACACGAAGTACCTTTCCCTCCTCCAGGAAAGCAGCGACCCCCAGGCCCAGAGCCGGGAAGAAAACCTGGGCGAACTTCTCTCCGTGGCGAAGGACTTCACCACCAGCCACCCCGGCGAAGGGCTGGCGGAATTCCTGGAACAGGTGGCCCTGGTCAATGATGTGGACGGATACCAGGAAACCGACGATAAGGTGACTTTGATGACTATGCACAGCGCCAAGGGCCTGGAATTCCCCATTGTCTTCCTCCCCGGCATGGACGAAGGCATATTCCCCGGTGTCCGGTCCCTCATGGAAGAATCGAGGCTGGAAGAAGAGCGGCGCCTCTGTTACGTGGCCATCACCCGGGCGAAGAAGGAACTCTACCTCTGCAACGCCCACATGCGCACCATGTATGGACAGATTAAGCCCTACGCTGCCAGCCGTTTCCTGGATGAGATTCCCTCGGACCTTGTGGACCACGTGAATGACGACGAAAAGAGAGAAAGAGCCCACACCGCACGGCGCTGGCAGAATGAGACCAGAAGCCGCTACGCCCTGTCCGATGCGGCAGTGGTGAACAAACCCAAAAAGAGCAGCGTCAAAGCACGGTATGACTGGAAAGTGGGAGACACCGCTGTCCATAACCTCTGGGGAAAGGGGAAAGTGGTGGCAGTCACCGGCGGAGACAAGAATATGATGATTAAAGTGGATTTCTCAGGGAAAATCCGGCAGCTCATGGTGGCCTTTGCGCCCATTACAAAAGAGGATTAAAGAAGGGATACTATGGCATCAGAAGAAATCAGGAAAAAGGTAGAAGCACTGCGGAAAGAAATCCGCCATCACAGCTATCTGTACTACGTGAAGGACGCACCGGAAATCACGGACTACGAATTTGACCATCTCTACCGGCAGCTGGTGGACCTGGAAAAAGAATACCCCGAGCTCGTGACCCCGGACTCTCCCACCCAGCGGGTGGGGGGCAAGGCCTCCGATGACTTCCGGAAAGTCCGTTTCCGGAAGCCCATGCTGAGTCTCGCCAACGCCTTCAGCGCCGATGAACTCCGGGACTTCGACCGCCGGGTGAAGGAAGGGCTCCACACGGATCACGTGGAATACATTACGGAACTCAAAATCGACGGCCTCTCCATGAACCTGATCTACGAGAACGGCAGCCTCGTCCAGGGCCTCACCCGGGGTGACGGCAGGGTAGGGGAAGACGTGACGGCCAACGTGAAGACCATCCACACCATCCCCCTCTACATCGAAAACGCTCCGGCCTACATGGAAGTCCGGGGAGAAGTATACATGCCCAGAAAGAGCTTCATCGCCCTCAATGAAGAACGGGACGAAGCGGGCCTCATGCCCTTCGCCAACTGCCGCAACGCCGCCGCCGGTTCCCTGCGGCAGCTGGACCCCCACGTCACTGCCGCCAGAAACCTGGCCTTCTTCGCCTACGCACTGGGGGATATCCAGGGACTGGAAATCCGGTCCCAGGAAGAACTCCTGAAGCAGCTGGAAGCCTTCCATTTCCAGGTGAACCCGAATTACCGGAAATGGGACTCCATCGAAGGGGTCATCAGAGGGGTGAACGAATGGGAACAGAAGCGCCATGACCTGGGCTACGACACCGACGGCATGGTGATCAAAGTAAACGATTTCGCCCAGCAGAATATCCTGGGCGCCACGGTGAAAGACCCGAAATGGGCTATGGCCTATAAGTACCCACCGGAAGAAGTGGAAACAAAGGTGGAGCGCATCATCGTCACCATGGGCCGCACCGGCGTCCTCACCCCGTCGGCGGACCTGACGCCGGTCCACCTGGCCGGCACCACCGTGAAACGGGCCACCCTCCATAACATGGACTTCATCCACGAAAAGGACATCCGCGTAGGGGACCACGTCATGATCTACAAGGCCGGGGAAATTATCCCGGAAATCTCCACAGTCCTGAAGGACAAGAGAAACGGCACGGAACAGGTCTTTGAAATGCCCGCCACCTGCCCGGTCTGCGGAGAACCGGTGCACCGCATCGAAGGAGAAGCGGCCTACCGCTGCACGAACCCCAACTGCGGCGGCGTGGTCCGGGAAAAACTGATCCACTTCTCCTCCCGGGACGCCATGGACATCGAAGGCATGGGCCCCTCGGTGGTGGACAGCCTTCTCGCTTACCACCTGGTAGAAGACCCCGGCGACTTCTACCGCCTGAAGCAGGAAGACATCGAACAGATCGAGCGGATGGGTGAAAAGAGCGCCGCCAACCTGGTCGCCGCCATTGTGGACAGCAAAGGCCGGGGCCTGGCGAAACTCCTCTTCGGCCTTGGCATCCGCTTCCTCGGTGCCAAGGGGGCAGAACTCATCTCCCGCCGCTTCGGCACCATGGACGCCATCATCGCCGCCGGCGTAGAAGACATCCAGGAAACCGAAGGCATCGGGAAAGTCATTGCGACGAGCCTCTACGACTACCTCCACGACGTGAAGAACCTTGCCGTCATCAATAAACTGAAAGACGCCGGGGTCCTCATGGAAGACGTGAAAGAAGAAACCGAAGGCCGGGCCTTCGAAGGAGAAATGGTGGTGCTCACCGGCAAACTCACCTCCATGGGCCGCCGGGAAGCAGGGGACATCATCAAGCGCCAGGGCGGCGACACCCAGTCTTCGGTGACCAACAAAACCACCCTCGTCGTGGCAGGCGAAGATGCAGGCAGCAAACTGGAAAAAGCCAGGGCCAAAGGAATCCCCGTCATCGACGAAGCCACATTCCTCGCAAGGGCTGGAGTGAAGTAAAAGATCGAGACCGAGGTCGAGATCGAGGGCAGGGAGACGAAGTCCCTTGAAGGTCTAGATCTAGATCTAGGTCTAGACCTGTAGCGCCAAAGGCGCTAATCCCCTCGACCTCTCTTTCCCAGGTATGATATAGTATACATATCAGCGAATTGTGACTATTGATAAGAAAAGGGGGAGGACCATGAAATTTACGCTTATTGATCGGAGTACCTGGGACAGGGAGGAGTATTTCCACTACTTTCTTGACGTGGTGCCCTGCCGGTACAATATGACCGATGAAATCGATATCACCCCTATCATGAAGCGCCATGCCCGTCCCTATCCGGCGCTTCTTCATTTTATCGGCACCGTGGAGAACCATCACAAACGGTACCGCATGGCTTTCAATGAAAAGGGGGAGCTGGGGTACTATGATGTGGTCCATCCCACCTATACCGTATTCCATCGGGATGACCATACCTTTTCCGCCCTTTGGACGCCTTACTCTGAGAAGTATGAAGATTTCCTCCATGACTTCGAAGAAGACGAGAAGACCTACGGCGACAGGAAGGGGCTCTTTGGGAAACCCGATTTCCCGAAGAACGTATTCCCCGCTTCCGTGGTGCCCTGGATGCAGTTCAAGGCGCTGCACCTGAGTTTCCCGAAGGCCTTCCACAGTCTGATCCCCATGTATACCCTGGGCCGGATTCACCGGAAGCGGAGCCACTACTACATTCCCCTGGCCGTGGAGTTTCACCATGCCGTATGTGACGGGTACCACGGGTCCCGGGTGTTCCACGAGCTCCAGGGGCTCATTAATCGGTGGAAGTAATTTCTGAAAGGTAGACGCAATGAATACGGAAGACATTCTTACTTATCTGGAGGGCAAGGGGCTCCTGTCTCCTCAGGACAGTTTCACTATCGTAAAGGGGGAGGAAATCCCTTTCCTGTCCCTCAACATGCCCCACCTTCTGGTCATCATCCATCCCACACCGGAGGAGGCAGCTCTCTTTGCCCGCCGGGCGCTGGCCATCTATGAGGATGAAGCGCCGGTGCTGCTCCTGGCCCATGGCAATATCCTCCGCCTTTCGCTGGAGGAATTCAGCCATTACGAGGCAAAGGATGATTTCCTTCTCCTTTTTGACAGCCGGAAGGCGGAAAAGAGGAGGCCCGTTCCCTTTTCTCTTTCGGACCTCAAGGGTACCATGCACACTCTCCTGGCCCCCGGTGGCTGCCCCTGGGACCGGAAGCAGGACCACCGTTCCCTCTGCACTTACCTCATCCAGGAAACGGCGGAGGTCATCGATGCCATTGACCATGATGACATGGATAACCTGAAGGAGGAGCTGGGGGATCTTCTGTTCCAGGTGGTTTTCCATGCCACCCTGGCAGAAAAGGAAGGGTATTTCACCATGCAGGACGTGGAGGATGGGGTAAATCAGAAGATGATCCGGCGCCATCCTTTCGTCTTCGATAAAGATACATCTGACAGCTCCATTTCCACTCCCGAGGGGTGGGAAAAACGGAAAAGAATTGAAAAAAACAGGAAATATCTGCTTTCCGGGGTGCCGAAGTGCTTGCCAAGTCTGCTGTTAGCGTGTATAATTCAAAAGAAAGTTGGTTCCAGCGGACTGCAGGATCTCCTGAATTCCGGAGAGCAGGCAAGATATGAGCGGAATGGTATCCCCCTTTCTTCCTGTTTGAAATCTGACCGTGTGGCGGAGAAAGAAAAGAAGGCAGGCGCACTGCTCTTTGATTTCGTCCGTATCCTCCGGGAAGAGGGGATTGATCCGGAACTGGCGCTCCACCGGTACTCCCTGGATTTCATGGAAAAGTTCCATGGATTCGAGGAGACCCTGGAAAAGGAGGGGCACCGGCTGACGGACACAGAACCTGAAAAGGCGCTGCAGCTCTGGAAAGAATATGTCTCAACCCATTGACCTTTTCCGGCCGGAACCAATGGCGGGATTTCCGCCGATTATTTAAAGGAGGATGTTTAGTTATGAACAAAACAGAACTCGTCGCAGCAGTAGCCCAGGAAGCTGAAATGACAAAGAAAGATGCTGAAAAGGCAGTCAAAGCTGTCCTTGATGTAGTATCTGATGCTCTTGTAAAGGGAGATAAGGTACAGCTCATCGGATTCGGTACTTTCGAAGTCCGTCAGCGTAAAGCCCGCGTAGGACACAATCCGTCCACCCAGGCTGAAATCAAGATCCCCGCTTCCAAGACTCCGGCATTCCGCGTTTCTAAACAGCTGAAAGAAAAAGTAAACGCAAAGAAATCCAAAGCTAAGAAAGCAAAGAAATAAGAAGTGAAAGATAAAGCCTTCCACCTGGTGGAGGGCTTTATTTTTATGCCTGCGGCGGGGCATGGGTGCGAACGGGTGAGGCCTTTGAAAAGTTAGGAGTTAGGAATGAGGAGTGAGGAATGGTGGTGCGCCGCATCAGAATAAAAGCGGCGCGAGTTTTGTATTCAGCCGCTTTGCGGCAGGAGTCGTGTGGCTGAGAGGCGTGCGAACGGGCGGGGGTATTTCAAGAAGAATTGAGAATTGAGTGAAGAGAATTGAGGTTCAGCGGCTTCGCCACAAAAGCACCCAACCTCCCCTCTTTAGAGGGGAAAAGTAAGCGAACTGGATTTGTAGTGAGCGTAGCGAGCGAAAATCCAGTGA
>OGXC01000828.1_pt1 | contig 25450 bp, 26 predicted proteins | sample 1576201 | NCBI WGS metagenome assembly OGXC01 (sample SAMEA3541562, study PRJEB24748) | human gut metagenome | biome: human gut; feature: human-associated habitat; material: faeces | place: China | collected 2012 | reverse complement strand
TACAAAATAGCCGTTAACGACGGTGAAATCAGCAAGGAATTTATGCCGCCGCATTGCTGGAAGAGGAACCGCCGCTGAGCGACCCGTTCCTGCTGAAAGATATGGACAAAGCCGTTGCCCGCATCCAGCAGGCTATTGAAAACGGTGAAACCATTGTGATCTTTGGCGATTATGATGTGGACGGCGTTTCCGCTACGGCCATCCTGTATGAATGCCTGACCAACCTTGGCGCGCAGGTGCGCTGCAAACTGCCCACCCGCGAGGGCGGCGGCTACGGCCTGAACCGTGAAACCCTGCAAAAGCTGGCAGATAAAGGCTATAAGCTGATTGTGACAGTGGATAACGGCATTTCCGCCATTGAGGAAGCTGACCTGGCCGCAGAGTTGGGCATTGAGCTGGTGATTACCGACCACCACCTGCCCGCCCAGCAGCTGCCCAAAGCCGTTGCCGTTGTGGACCCCAAGCGGGAGGACGACACAAGCCCCTTTAAGGATCTGTGCGGTGCCGGTGTGGCGTTCAAGCTGTGCGCTGCGCTGGAAGGCTGTGAGGACCCCGCTGAACTGCTGGAACCCTTTGGCGAACTTGCCGCCCTTGGCACCATTGCGGACGTAATGCCGCTGGTGGGGGAGAACCGCACCATTGTAAAAGAGGGCCTTGCCACCTTGCAGGATACCCTGCGCCCCGGTTTGCAGGCCCTGCTGGAAAACGCAGGCTATGCAGGCCGCCCTGTCACGGCGGAAACCGTCAGCTATGGGCTGGCACCCCGCCTGAACGCCGCGGGCCGCATGGATACCGCCGCTGTTGCCCTGAAGCTGCTGCTGTGCGAAAACGAGGAGCAGGCCGCAGGCATTGCGGCGCGCCTTTCGGAGATCAACACCAGCCGTCAGCAGGCGGAACAGCAGATCGCTGCCGCTGCACTGGAAAAACTGAGCGCAGACCCTGCCCGTGTTCTGGACCGTGTAATTGTGGTATCAGGCGAAGGCTGGCACCCCGGTGTAATCGGCATTGTGGCAACCCGTCTGATGGAAAAATACGGCCGTCCCTCCATTGTTATTTCGACTGAAAACGGCGAGGGCCGCGGCAGTGGGCGCGCCCCCACCAGCTTTAACCTGCACGCCGCTTTGTGCGCTTGCGCACCGCTGCTGCTGCGCTTTGGCGGGCATTCCGCTGCGGCGGGCCTGACCATTGAAGAAGAAAAGATCGGCGCGTTCCGCAAAGCCATCAACGATTGGGCCGCTAAAGAATACCCGGTGCCCAAGCCGCTGCCGCTCAAGTTGGATGCCGTGGCCGATATTGCGGAATTGACGGTGCCTACCGTACAGGAACTCAGCCGCCTGGCTCCCTTTGGCAGCGGCAACCCGGTTCCGGTGTTCCTGCTGCAAAATGCCGCGGTGGATGGCATCTGGCCCCTGGGCAGTGAGGGGCGGCATTGCCGCATTCGCCTGCGCCAGGGCGGGGCAGCCTGCTTTGTCTCACTGTTCGGCACCGCCCCGGACGACCTGCCCTACCGTATGGGTACAGCTGTGGATGCCGCGGTGGAAGTCAGCATCTTCCAGGGGCGCGGCGGGCCGATGGTGTCCTGCCATTGCTGCGCCATGCGCCCGGCCGGTTTGGGCAATGCCCCGGCGGAGCAGGCCGCACGGTTTGATGCTTTCCTGAGCGGAACGGCCCTGCCAGATGACGAGCGGTTGGCCTGCCTGCCCACCCGTGCCGATACCGCTGCCGTGTATCGCATGGTGCGCACCGGCAATGTGTTTGCGGATGATCTGCAGCCGCTGTTTGCAACCGCAGGGCCGGAAAACACCGGCAAGACCCTGGCCAGCCTGACGGCGCTGGAACAGCTTGGTTTGATCGAGCGCCGCGGCAGCCGCTACCAGCCGGTGGAAGTGACCGGCAAAAAAGACCTCTCCTCCGCGCCGGTCCTGCGCAGACTGGCGGAAGGGGAAGGATAAGGCAAAATGAAAAATGCCCCCGCGGCAGGAGGGAACTGCCGCAGAAACGGGACTTTTTTATGATTGTGCGATACTTGAAATGGGGATGATAGAATGCCAGAAGAAGCCAAAAAGAATGCTGCAGAACAGGCAGCCCAGGCGCAAAAGCAGCCGGTGCCCATGCCCACTACTTATGAAGCACTGCGCCATGATCTGATCGCCAGCGGCCGTGCCTATGATTTTGACATGATTGACCGTGCTTATCAGCTGGCCAGCGCGGCGCATGCCACCCAGTTCCGCCGCAGCGGCGAACCGTATATCTGCCACCCAATCAGCGTGGCACAGCTGCTGGTGGAACTTGGCATGGATAGCGAAAGCGTTGCCGCAGCCCTGATGCACGATGTGGCCGAGGATACCCCCGTGACCATTGACGAGATCCGCCAGAAGTTTGGCAGCGAGGTTGCCCTGCTGGTGGATGGTGTTACCAAGCTGACCCAGATCAAGTTCTCGAATGTCGAGGACCGCAAAGCGGAAAACCTGCGCAAAATGCTGCTTGCCATGAGCCGGGATGTCCGCGTGATGATCATAAAGCTGTGTGACCGCCTGCACAATATGCGTACCGGCGATGCCTGGCCGGAGCAGAAACGCCGCGATAAAGCCCTGGAAACCATGGAGGTTTATGCCCCCATTGCCCACCGCCTTGGCATTTCCAACATCAAGGAGGAGCTGGAGGACCGCAGCCTGCAATACCTGGATCCTGTGGGCTATAACATGATCCGCTCCCTGCTGAACAAGCATGGGGATGAATTCCTCAACGATATCTGCGCCACCATCCAGGAACACCTGGAACAGAACGGCATCCACGGAGCAACCATCCGCCACCGTGTCAAGAGCATCTACGGCATTTACCGCAAGATGTATATGCAGAACAAGGACTTTGAGGAGATTTATGATATTTATGCTGTCCGCATCATTATTGATACGGTGGCGGAATGTTATACCGCGCTGGGCCTGATCCATGATATGTACCACCCGCTGCCCAACCGCTTCAAGGATTATATCTCCACCCCCAAACCCAACGGCTACCAGAGCCTGCACACCACCGTGATTGGCCGCGAAGCCATCCCATTTGAGGTGCAGATCCGTACCCGCGAGATGGACCGCAACGCGGAATACGGCATTGCTGCCCACTGGAAGTATAAGGCCGGCATTACCGCCGCCAGCAGTGATAGGCTGGACGAACGCCTGGCTTGGGTGCGCCAGTTGTTGGAAAGCCAGCGTTCCAGCATTGATGCCACCGACCTGCTCAGCGATATCAAGTCTGACCTGCTGCCGGAAGAAGTGTTTGCCTTTACTCCACGCGGCGATGTGATCAACCTGCCGGCCGGCGCAACCGTCATCGACTTTGCTTACGCCATCCATTCCGCCGTGGGAAACCGGATGATCGGCGCCAAGGTAAACAACCGCATTGTGCCCATTGACCATCAGGTCGTTACCGGCGAAATCATTGAAATCATCACCGGCCCGGAAAACCGTGGTCCCTCCCGCGACTGGCTGAACATTGTAAAAACCAGCGAAGCAAAGAACAAGATCCGCAACTGGTTCAAGAAAGAGCGCCGGGACGAAAACATTGCCGAGGGCAAGGATGCCTTTGAAAAAGAGCTGCGCCGCAACCTGATGGTGATCCCGCCGGAGCAGTATGACGAGTTCATGTCCAACCTGGCGCGCCGCAACCACTGTAACTCGGTGGATGAAATGTATGCGGCCATCGGCTATGGCGGTTTGCAGCTGGCGCGCATCCTGCCCAAGCTGAAGGAAGAGTACACCCGCCTGAAAGCAACGGAACCCAAGCCGCTGCCCACGGTGGATATCAAGCGTGTTCATTCTTCGGACGGCGTTGTGGTGGAAGGCATTGACAACTGCCCCATCAAGTTTGCCAAGTGTTGTTCGCCGCTGCCGGGGGATGACATCATCGGTTTTGTCACCCGTGGGTTTGGCGTGTCCATCCACAAGCGGGACTGCGCCAATGTGCAGCAGAGTATGAAGGACCCGGAAAATGCCGCCCGCTGGGTGAAAGCCTATTGGGCGGATGATGCCAAAGAGGACTATAAGGCAACGCTGGAGCTGGACTGCATGGACCGCGCCAACCTGCTTTCGGACGTTGCGCTGGCGCTGGGCGATATGCGTGTGCCGATCTATTCACTTTCCGCCCGCGCGGCGGACCAGGGCCGCGCACGCATGTCCCTGACGGTGGGCATTATGAACACCGTGCACCTGAACAATGTTGTGGCACGCCTGAAAAAAGTCAAAGACGTTCTGACAGTTACCCGCAACTAAAACTTTTATACGGGGGACTTTTTGATCCTTTTTTGCAAAAAAAAGGAATCGAAAAAACTCTGATATATCAGACATAAAAAATAAGAAATAAAATAGAAAGTGTGCAGAAACCCCGTGGGAACGCATATTGCGCGCCCGCTGCCTGGGGTTAAATCAAAATTGACCGATCACTGCACAACCCATAAAATACATGAATCAAAACACAAAACGGCGGTGGCTGGCGGCGCTTTTGGGCGCGGCGGCGGGCATGGTGGTATTTTTCCTGCTGTATGGCACATCCACCCTGCACCCAACCTATGATGCCTGGATCTTGAACGGCTATGATGAGTGGGACATTCAGCAGCATTATGCGGGCTGGGTGTTGTTCCGCAACTCTCATTGGGCATTCCCGCTGGGCCTGGCGGATACCATTGCCGCTCCGGATGGCACCGTCATTTCGTTTACCGACAGCATCCCCTGGGGCAGCATCTTCTTCAAGGCGCTGCGCGGGGTGCTGCCCTCCACCTTCCAGTGGTTTGGGTGGTACACGCTGTTCTGCTTTGCCATGCAGGGGGCAGCCGGTGCGCTTCTGTGCGCCCGCGGGCAGGCAAAAACTGGCGCGGGAGCGCTGGTGCTTTCCACACTGGGCGGTCTGCTGTTTGTTATGCTGCCTACCTTGTGGGAGCGCGCGTTCCGCCATACCGCGCTGGCCAGCCAGTGGCTGTTTTTGCTGGCGCTGTATGCCTTTCTGGAATACCGTCAAAACCTGCACAGCGGCACGGCCAAATTCCCCTGGGCCATGCCGGTGCTGGCCTTTTTGGCGGTGGGCATCCACCCGTACTTTCTGCCGCTGGTCATGATGTGCGCCCTGCTGGCCGCCGTGGAACTGGGCCGCCAGAAAAAAGCCTGGGGCCGCGCGGCGCTGCAGTTTGCGGCAAGTTTGGCAGCGGCTGTGGTGGGCGGCGTTTTGTGCGGGGCCATCGGCTCCGGCACCGGGGCATCTCGCTCCGGCTATGGCGATTATTCCATGAACCTGAATGCACTCATCAACCCAACCTCCCGCGGGGGCTACACTTGGTCCCGGCTGTACCAGGTAATGCCGCAGCAGCCCGGCCAGTATGATGGCTTCAATTACCTGGGGCTTGGTGTGCTGGCGCTGGTCACGGCGGCGCTGCTGTTCAGCCTGCGCCGGGCGGTGCGCTGCCCCCAGAACACCAAAACATGGTGGCACCGCAACGGGCCGGTGTTTGCGGCCTGCGTGTTTTTAACGCTGTTTGCCGTCAGCAACAAAATTTACTGGGGCAACACCGGCATTGAGCTGCCGCTGCCTGCAAAGCTGTTGGAGCTGTGCGGCATCTTCCGCTCCAGCGGGCGGATGTTCTATCTGGTAGCGGCCTGCATGGTGGTGTATGCCGTGTATACCCTGCGGGACCGCCTGCCCGGCCGGTATGCGGTGCTGGTGCTGGCGCTGTTTGTCGGCGTTCAGGCGTTTGATTTGAGCGCCGCCGCCCAGCAAAAGCGGCAGAAGTTCGCCGACCCCATCAACGCCACAGTGGTAAACAACGACCAGACCGCCAGCCTTGGCGCTGGCCACACCCAGCTGCTTGCCGCCGGGGAAGTGCGGGAGGACCGCCTGCGCCTGCTGGCCATTCTGGCGGGCAGGCAGGGGCTGGCAACCAATCTGGATATTGCTGTGTCCGGCAGCCACCCAGCGGCGGAAGCCAGCCGCGCCGATACCGCTGCCCGGCTTGCCGCCGGGCAGTATGACCCCACCGCCGTGTATGTGACAACCGACGGCGAAACATGGGAAAACTGGCAGGCGGTGTTTGCGGGCGATGATTCGCTGAATTTCTTTGTAGCGGATTCCTGCTATTTTATGGTGCCTGCGGTTTAACCGGGTGTGCCATACTGACTGAATAAGGAGAACTGTGTTATGCGTGCTGTGCTTCAGCGTGTTTCCTCGGCGTCCGTTGTGGTCAACGGCGGCAATCCCCGCACCATCGGGCCGGGGCTGATGATTTTGCTTGGGGTAAAGGATGGGGACGACCCCGCCATTATCCCCAAGCTGGCAGCCAAATGCGTCGGGCTGCGCATTTTTGCCGATGATGAGGGCAAGTTGAACCGCAGCGCGGTGGAACTTGGCTATTCGGTTCTTGTCGTCAGCAACTTTACCCTGTATGGCGATACCTCCCGCGGCAAACGGCCCAGCTTTATCCATGCCGCAAAAGGGGAGACCGCCAAAAGCGCTTATGATGCCTTTTTGCAGGAGCTGATGAACGCCCAGGGACTGAAAGACGTTCAGCATGGCGAGTTTGGGGCCGATATGCAGGTCAGCCTTGTCAACGATGGTCCGGTGACCATCATCATTGATACCGATGAGTGGAAGTAAAGGAGCACAACCATGAAATTGATCCATATCCACGGCGTTTGGCCGCTGTACACCAATACCTTTTTGCTGATCACCGCCGCCGGGCATGCCGTTGTGGTGGACCCCGCTGCCGAGGCCGAAACCTATCTGGCTCAGCTGAAAGAGAATAATGCAACCCTGACGGACATTTTCCTCACCCACGGCCATTATGACCATGTGGGCAGTGTGACGGCTCTGAAAAAAGCCACTGGCGCTAAGGTGCATATGGACCTGGCCGATGCCAAAGGCGACCAGATGTACCCGCTGATTCCGGATCTGATTGATGCCCCGTGGCCTGCGGGCAACAGTGAGTATCAGGTGGATGAGCTGACGTTCCGCATCTGGCACACACCGGGCCACACCCCCGGCGGCGTGGTCATCGCCTGCGGCGACCGGCTGTTCAGCGGCGATACCCTGTTTGCGGGCAGCTGCGGCCGTGTGGACCTGCCCGGCGGCAGCCCGGCGGAGATGCAACGCAGCCTTGCTCTGGTGGCGGATCTGCCCCTGCCGGATGAAACCACCGTCTACCCCGGCCACGAAAGCTTTACCACCCTTGGCCAGGAACGCCGGTCCAACCCATATCTGATGGGGGAAGTATTTTAAGATAGGGAGGAGTTAGGAGTTAAGCGGCGGCCTAAAAGTTTGCGGTATGCCTGCAATGCGCCGGGTACTGTTTTGGCAGTATTGGCATAAGCGGGATTACAACAGGCTCGGCTCCGCGCTAACTCCTCCCTCCAATTCGGGGGTTCTTATGCAAATTGTATTGCGCGGTGCGGCAGCTGGGTATGAGGCCGAGCATACCGCACGCATCTTTTACCCGGCGGCGGAGCTGAGCCAGACCCTGCCGGACGATACCGCAGACCTTGTGCTGGCTGTGGCTCACAGGTATCTGCTGCTGGTTCTGGTACGGCAGAACGGCACAACCACCTGGGTGCAGCAGCGCCCGCCCCAGGGGGATGCCCGCACGCAGGAGTATGCTCTGTGCCGCATGCTGTACACCATGCTGTGCGGCGTTACCGGTATCCGCCCGCCCTGGGGCATGATGACCGGCGTGCGCCCGGTGCGCATCATCCATGACCTGCGCGCCGAGGGCAAAACCGAAGAAGAAATCGAACAGCGCTTTTTGCAGCATTTTGACTGCACGCCGCGCCGTTTTGCCATGGCCAAAAGTATTGCGGACCTGCAGCGCCCGGTGCTGGAGCGCGCCCAGCCGATGGATTGCAGTGTGTACGCGGGCATTCCGTTCTGCCCGTCCCGCTGCAGCTATTGCAGCTTTGTTTCCCGCACGGTGGGGGATAAATCCAGCCGTGCGCTGGTGGCCCCCTACGTGGACTGCCTGTGCAAGGAGCTTGCCGCTACCCGCGCCGCTGCGGACGCCGCACACCTCAGCATCAAAACGCTGTATATCGGCGGCGGCACCCCCACCAGCGTCAACGCGCAGCAGCTGCGCCAGCTGATGGGCACCATGGCCGAGCAGTTTGACCTGCCCGCCCTGGAAGAGTTTACCGTGGAAGCGGGCCGCCCTGACTGTACCGACGAAGAAAAACTGCGCATCATCAAAGAATACGGCGCAACCCGCATTTCCATCAACCCGCAGACATTCTCGGATGAAGTGCTGCGCAACATTGGCCGCCGCCACACGGCGCAGGATATCCTGGATTGTTACCGGACCGCCCGCCGCGTGGGGCATGATAACATCAACATGGACTTGATCGCGGGTCTGCCGGGGGATACGGTGGAAGGCTTCCGCCATAGCCTGCAGACGGCCATTGATTTGGACCCGGAAAATATCACCGTGCATACCCTCACGCTGAAACGGGCGTCCAACCTGGTGGTGGAGCACCGCGCTGCGGATTATGCCGATGTGGCCGCTATGGTGGAAAGCTGCGAGCTGCTGGAAAAAGCCGGTTACCGCCCCTACTACCTGTACCGCCAAAAAGGCACCCTGCAAAACCTGGAAAACGTGGGCTGGTGCAAGCCGGGGTACGAGTGCCTGTATAATATCTATATCATGGAGGAAGTCCACACCATTCTTTCTGCCGGTGCGGGCGGTTCTACAAAGCTGGTGGCCCCCGGTGCACGTCACGGCAAGATCGAGCGTATCTTTAATTATAAGTACCCGACAGAATATATCGACCGTTTTGACACGATCCTTGCACGCAAGGAAGGAGTGAAACAGTTCTATGACCAATATCCCAGCTGTGGTGAATCCGCGCGCCCCCAAGCGCATGGTGGGGTGTGAGCTGCTCAACCTTGCCGCGCACAACCCGGCTGATTTGGTGCAGCTGAGCGAACAGCAGTACCAGAGCCGCATTGATGCCGCCGCGGCCTATGTTCTGGCATCCGGCCGCCGTATTGTCATGCTGACGGGGCCTTCCGCTGCGGGCAAAACCACCAGCGCCAACAAGTTGGCCGCCGCCATGCGCAGCAAAGGCGTGCGCAGCCGGGTATTGAGCCTGGACGACTTTTTTGTGGGAGAGGGCCGCTACCCCAAACAGCCGGATGGCCGGGATGATTACGAATGCGTGGAAGCGCTGGATATCCCGCTGGTGCAGCACTGCCTGCAGCAGCTGGCCCAGACCGGCGTGTGCGATGCGCCGATCTTTGACTTTATGACCCAGCTGCCCGCCCCGCAGACCCAGCACATCGACTGCACCGACGGCGTGGTGGTTGTGGAGGGACTGCACGCCTTTAACCCCATCCTGACCGAGACTTTGCCGCAGGATGCTGTGCTGAATATTTACGCCAGCCTGCGGGAAGAATATGCCGGACCGGACGGTGCGCGGCTGATCGCCACCCGCGATGTTCGCCTTGCCCGCCGCATTACGCGGGACTGGCGGTTCCGCGGGCATGATGCCGATTTTACCATCGGCCTGTGGCCACATGTCTGTAAGGCAGAGGACCAGTATATCAAGACGTTCAAGAATCGGGCGAACCTTGTGCTGGATACTTCATTCAGCTGCGAGGTGGGTATTTGGGAATATTATATTGACCAGCTGACGGCCAGCGCCAATGCGGGCCGCATGGCGGATTTGCGCAGCCGGTTTGCGCATTTTGTACCCATTAACGCCGCGCTGATCCCACAGAAAAGCATGCTGCGGGAGTTCATTGGAGCAGAAAACCAATAAATTCTCCTGTTACGCCCGAATGTTTACGATTTGGACATAATTCTTTGCGCCACAAGATTGAAAACCAGGCAAAGATACGGTATAATAAGCCTTACAGGGAAAAGCCGTGAAATCGAAAGTAATAAATTTTTACGGCTTTTCATTCCACCCGGCCGGGCTGCGCAGCTGTGGCGCAGTGCCCTGCCGGGGCCAGATGATAACGAGGTGTTACATTATGTTTGAACTGGATATCAATAAGATCAAAGAACAGAGCATGCAGTTTGTGGATACCGCTTACAAGGCAGCCATGGATATTGCAGATAAGGGCAAGAACCAGCTGGATCTGGCATCCCAGCAGAACCGCCTGGCCAAGGCACAGCGCCAGCTGGGCGCACTGGTTTACAGCCTGCATAAGGCAGAAGAGGAAAACCAGCCCCTGGTGGATAAATATATCGAGAACATTGCCGAAATCGAAAAGGCGATTGAGGAAATCAAGGCCCGCATGACCCCCGATGAGGCCGCTGCCGCTGAAGCTGCCGAGGCTGAGCAGGAGGCTGAGGACCCCAACGATCCCACCACTTACCACGATGACCCCGCCGGCCTGACCCCCGAGGAGGAGCAGGCTCTGGCCGATGCGGCTGACCGCCCGCGCGGTGAGACCAAAGAGTGCCCCGTCTGCCATGCAGATGTGGATGCAGACGCACTGTTCTGCAACCATTGCGGCGCACAGCTGTAAACAGGTAACTCGGCTGTCAAACAGCAACTTGTATTGTTTCCTTGACAAAACGGTAGAATGAGAGGTATGATGTTGCCTGTTGTTTTTTCAAGCGGACCCTGGTACATCCTGGGCAGGCAGCATTGCAGCATGCATGGAATATCCGCACAACCGCCCGTACACGGCAGATGATCTTGTCCGCATTATCACCCTTTTGCGGGATCCGGTCAACGGCTGTCCGTGGGATAAAGTTCAGACCCATACATCGATTCGGATGAACTTCCTGGAAGAAGCGTATGAGGCTGTGGACGCATTGGACCTGGATGACCCGGTGCTGATGTGTGAAGAGCTGGGCGATGTGCTGATGCAGGTTGCTTTCCATACCTGCATGGAACAGGAAACCGGCCGCTTTACCTGGGAACAGGTCTGCGATGGCGTATGCCAAAAGCTGATTGAGCGGCACCCAAATATTTTTGGCACCCAACCAGGTTACGAAGGTATAACGGACTGGGATGCGCTCAAAAATAAAGAAAAGGGCCGCCGCACCCTGGCCGATGACCTGGAAAGTGTGCCCCGTGCCATGCCCGCGCTGATGCGCGCGGCCAAGCTGCAAAAGCGTGCCGCACGCCATGGCGCAGCCCTGCAGGGGGCCGATGCTGCAGCCTTGGCAGACGCGGCGGAGAACCTGCAAACGGCGCAGCCCGCCAGCGCGCAGGCAGAACAGGCTGTGGGCGAACTGTTGTTTGCCGCCGCCAATCTGGCCCGGCAGGCAGGGGTAGACCCCGAACAGGCGCTGCAAAAAGCCAACGAGGCATTTTGCACAGCAACCGGGCCGGTAGCCTGAAAAGGTAAAAAAAACGCAATTTATTTAATTTGGAGGTATATAACAAATGACCAAAGTTGAACTGATCGCATCCGTTGCCGCTGAAGCTGGCATGAGCAAGAAAGACGCCGAAAAGGCTGTCAACGCAGCACTGGCTGCTATCACCGAAGAGCTGAAGAACGGCGGCAAAGTTTCGCTGGTTGGCTTTGGCACCTTTGAAGTCCGCGAGCGCCCGGAACGCCAGGGCCGCAACCCGCAGACCAAAGAGCCCATGACCATTGCTGCTTCCAAGCTGCCCGCATTCAAGGCTGGCAAGGCACTGAAGGACGCTGTGCAGTAATCTGTTCAGGTGTCAGATACGCTCTGAATGAAAAAGCCCGCCGCACCCAAACGCGGCGGGCTTTTATGATATAGGCAGCGCCGCATGATTCCCGCCTGGTGGCTGGAGTACCGCTGCCATAGAGATGAGGATGAACCATGAGACTGGATAAATACCTGAAAGTCAGCCGCCTGATCAAGCGCCGCACCTTGGCCAATGATGTGGCCGATGCGGGCCGCGTGATCGTGAACGGCAAACCCGCCAAAGCAAGCTATGCCGTAAAGATCGGCGATGTGATCGAGATTACCTTCGGCAACCGCCCCGTCAAGGTGCGGGTGCTTTCTATTGATGAACCCAAGGGCAAGGATGTTGCCCGCGAGCTGTTTGAGATCCTGGAAGGCTGAGAAAAACCAGGGCGGGGGAGTTCTAACCGCGCGGTGTGCGGCATATGGTATAGGGTAAGCAACAACTGCTGCCGGAGGAAACCGCCATGCCAGAACTGACCAGCCCGCACCCGATTGGGGAACATGCCCCCCAGCAATCCGACCTGCCTGCTCCGCCGCGCGCCCATGCCCTGACGCTGGAAAACCGCGCCCGGCTGACGGTGACCGGTGTGACCCGTATTGTGAGCTGTGATGAACTGGGCGCAACGCTGCAAACTCCGCTGGGGGATCTGACCATCGGTGGGCAAGGAATGCAGGTCAGCGAGCTTTCGGTTCGCACGGGGGAAGTGCATATCTCCGGCCAGATCGAATATTTGCAGTATACCGAGAACCAGCAGAGCAAAAAACAGAGCGGTGGGCTGCTGGCCCGCCTGCTGCGTTGATGGTGCCATCGCCGCCGTTGTGGGCAGTGCTGGGCGATGTGCTGCTTTGTCTTGGGGCGGGCCTGCTGCTTGGCGCTGTACGGGATGGGGCGACCCTTGCCTTTGGCAGCGGCCCGGTGAGCTGCTTTGTGTGGGATGTGCTGGCCTTTGCTGCCGCAGCCTTTGTCTGCTGCGGCTTCGCGGCGGGGGCTTCGGCTACCGGTGCGGCGCGCTGGTATATGGCCGCCGCCATGGGGCTGGGGGCACTGTGCTGGCGGTGGTGCGTTTCCAACGCGGTGCACAGGGCGCTGCGCGGCACGGTGTTTGTTCTGGTCTGGCCGCTGCGCTTTGCGGCGGACTATGCGGTACACCCGTTCAAACAGTGGCTGCTGGCCCGGATCAGAAAGATTCGGCACGCCCGGCGGCACAACGCACAAGATTCATGCAAGAAAAGCGGAAAAAAGCCGAAAAATGTGTTGCAAAACAAGCACACAATATTATATAATTAAACTGTATTTAAGTGTGCCTGCATAAGACCTTCTTGTGCGGGCAGACGGTACAATGGTTTGCACACAACGGCATTTTGATACCTGCCCGGAAGGAGGCGCTGCCGCATGAACCAACACAAAAGCATTGCGCGGCGTTTGCTTCCCTTGGCTGTGGCGGCACTGTTTTGTTCTTTGTTTTTTACTTTGATCCAGTGCCAGATCACCATCGGCTCCAAACAGCAGGAACTCGCCGCGGTGCGCGAACAGCTCAGCGCCCAGCAGGCCCAAAACGAAGAGCTGGGACGCGCATTGGCCGATGGCAAAGACGCGATTATTGAACGCAGCGCCCGCGCCGATGGCTATGCCAAGCCCAATGAGCGCATTTGGGTGGATCTGAGCGGCAAGTAACAGCATTACGCCGGATTACCATGCCAGGTACAATGGAAGATGCAAAAGGCTGGCTTCTGTTTTTTGCGGACTCAACCAGCCTTTAACAGTGCAGGCCTTGCCTGCAAGGCATACAAGCGGAATCTGAAAGCAAAGGTTCCATCAATAACGATACCCGGCAGTTTTGCCGGGCAGCAAAGGGGTATTATAGTTTTGGCATTACAGGTTGGAGACATCTTGGAAGGCAAAGTTACCGGCATTAAGCCGTTTGGCGCCTTCGTTGCCCTGCCGGAAAGCAAAACCGGCCTTGTTCACATTTCTGAGGTAAGCTATGAGTTTGTGCAGGACCTTGCTACCGTGCTGGAAGCTGGCCAGACCGTTAAGGTTAAAGTCATCTCCATCGCGCCGGATGGCAAGATTGCACTGTCCATCAAGCAGACCCAGCCCGCACCGGAGCGCGCACCCCGCGCGCCCCGCAGCCCGCGCCCCCAAGGGCAGCAGGGCAGTAACGGTGGTGCACGCCCGGCTGGCGGCCGCCCGCCCCGCCGCGAAGCAGCCCCCCGTGTCTGGCAGCCCAAACCCTCGCAACCGCAGGGCGACCTGAGCTTTGAGGATATGATGGCACGCTATAAGACCCAGAGCGAAGAAAAAATTGCGGATCTCAAGCGCGTTACCGAGAATCATCGCGGTGGGTATTCCCGCCGCCGCGGCTGATTTCTGCAGCGTACGCCAACTGCAACGCCCATAAGATGCAGGCTCTGCTTGGCAGGGCCTTTTTTGGGTTATGTAACGGCATAATCTAATTTTTATCCCGCGGGGCTGACCCAATATGCCCGGCCCCGCATATCCGGCTGCGCCATGCACAGCCCCAGAAAGGACACACTATGCCCAACATGTATACTTTGGTGGCTCCCTGCTTTTTTGGCACCGAGCATACCCTTTCCTTTGAGGTCAAACGCCTTGGTGCGCAGAACGTAAAGGTGACGGATGGCCGCGTGGCGTTTGAGGGTGATGCCGCCATGATCGCCGCAGCAAACCTGAACCTGCGCACCGCCGAGCGCGTGCTGCTGCTGCTGAAAACCTTCCCCGCCGCAACTTTTGATGAACTGTTCGACGGCGTTTACTCTATCCCGTGGGAGGAGCTGATCCCGGTGGATGCCCAGTTCCCGGTCAAGGGCTCCAGCCTGTCCAGCCAGCTTTCCAGCGTACCTGCCTGCCAGAGCATTGTCAAAAAGGCAATCGTTAAGCGGCTGCAGTACGGCCACAAAACCACCACTCTGCCGGAAACCGGTGCTTTGTACAAAATCCGCTTTGCCCTGCGTAAAAACGTGGTGGAAGTGATGCTGGATACCTCCGGCGACGGCTTGCATAAGCGCGGTTATCGCAAAAACGCCACGCTGGCCCCCATCAAGGAAACGCTGGCCGCTACCATTGCCGATGTCGGTTTTGTCCGGCGCGACAGCACTGTGCAGGATCCTTTCTGCGGTTCCGGTACGCTGGTGATCGAAGCAGCCCAGAAAGCACTGAACATCGCCCCCGGCCTGCGCCGCCGCTTTGCCGCCGAGCACTTCGACTTTGTGCCCGCCGACATCTGGGCAGAGCAGCGCCAGAAGGCCCTGGCAGAGGTCCGCAAGGACGCTGCGTTCGAGGGCATCGGCTACGACATTGACCCCGCCGCCGTGGCACTGGCCAACGCGAACGCCAAGCTGGCGGGCGTGGGGGACCGCTGCCGCTTTGAGGTAGCCGACGTCAGGGAATTCCGTGCACTCGACAACGCCACCGTCCTGACGAACCCGCCCTACGGCGAGCGCCTCGGCGACGCATCCGAGGCCGCAAGCCTTGCCAGAACGCTGGGCCAGGTCTGGCAGGCGCACCCCGCGCAGGGGCTCTATGCCATCACCGCGGACGCCGAGTTTGAGCAGCACTTTGGCAAAAAGGCCGCGCGCCGCCGCAAAATTTACAACGGCATGATCCCGTGCCAGCTCTATATGTACTTTGAGCAGCCCAAGCGCGAGAGGAAGTAAGCGATGGAAGACCTGAAACTTGCGATCCTCATTGATGCGGACAACATTTCGCCCAAGTATGTCAAGGTCATTCTTGACGAGGCCGCGACCTTCGGCGTGGCCGCCTGCAAGCGCATCTACGGTGACTGGTCGGATGTGCGTCTCAAGAGCTGGAAGGACGCGCTTTTGAACAACTCCATCATCCCCATCCAGCAGTATAGCTATACGACGGGCAAAAACGCGACGGACTCCGCCATGATCATTGACGCCATGGACCTGCTCTACGGCGGCAATCTGGACGGCTTCTGCATCGTCTCGTCGGACAGCGACTTTACGCGGCTGGCCGCCCGTCTGCGTGAGGCCGGAAAACTCGTCATCGGTATGGGCGAGAGCAAAGCGCTCGGCCCCTTCGTCAAGGCGTGCGACCAGTTCAAATACCTGGATCTGATCCTCGACCACGGCGAGAACGACGACACCGCGCCCGCAGCCCCCGCCGCCGAGGCCGCCGCCCGCGCCAACGCCGGGGACGACACGGCCATCAACCGCGATTCCATTGGCCGCATCATCCACGGCCTTATTGATGAAATGGACGACGGCACGGGCTGGGTGCGCACCTCCCGCGTCGGTGACCAGCTCATCAAGCGCTACCCGGACTTTGACGTGCGCAACTTCGGCTCCAAGAGCCTGAACAAATTCCTGGCGTCCCTGCCGGAGCTCGAGGTCGAGGAGCGCATTCTGGCAAACGGCAACCCCATCCAGTTTGTCCGTGTGAAGCCTGTACCGAAGCCGGTCAAAAAGCCTGCGCCGCGAAGAACGGCAAAGCGCACAACGCGCAAAAACAAGTAAGGGAGAGATTCGTCTCTCCCGTCAGACTGTCGAAAAAGGTGCGTTCACCCCTTGGCCCCCTCTGCGAGGGGGCTCCGCCCGCAGGCGGTGGGGGAGAGAACTGTACGGCTGCCCGATGCAAACCGACCACCGCAAAGCAACAGCCCCGGACACATCGCGTGTCCGGGGCATTTTCATTTTAACGTCCCAAAACCAGAAAATCCTGACTGACCCAGCCAAATTTACGCCCGTATTTGACAAGCGCCCAGCCGGGGGCAGTGCTCAGGGCGCCGTACAGGCGCACCTGCGCGGAATCGGAAAGCTTGTCGAGAATGTCGTATTCCAGCCCCGGCCCGGTACGCACGTTTAGACGCTCACCGGCAGTATCCACCGAGAAAAATACAATATCCGTCCGTGTGGGCCGCGTGTCGGGTGCGACAATGCTTTCCGGCAGGTCGTCCAGCGGGTCGGGCTTCGTCACGCCGGGAATAGAATATTCGTGCCAGCCGTCGGCCAGCTTGACCCAGGCCGTGCCGCCGTCCCACACAAGGCCGTCATACGCGCAGGGGACAAATTCTGCTCCCGTGGAATCCAGCAGACCGAACTTTCCGTCCCGGCTCACCGGCGCATAGCCGTTCAGCAGCGGGGCGGCGCGGCGGTAGACCAGGGGTTGCTCTGTGTAATAGTCTGGGACATAGACGCTGTCATAGCAGGGTTCTGTTACCTCGCGCCCGGCAGTGTCCAGATATACCCATTTGCCGTCGCGCTGGGCGGGGGCCAGCGGTGCATCAAAGAAAAAATCTGCGGCTGCATAAATGGAATCGTTGGCGGCAGTGCCGTCTTTATAACGGTAGGCGTATTGCCCATTGCTGACAAAATAATACCAGTCGTCGCTCTCGCGGTGTATTGTACCGCCGCAGGTTGGCACAGGGCCGTTGGCGCTTCCGCTGTACCGCAGCAGATCATCCTCTGTCGGGGCGCTGAACTCGCCCGGGCCGAGGCTGCCGCTGTATATGGACACAGTATGCTCCTGCAAATAGACAAATTCCAGATAGCCGTCGCCGTCGTGCCCGTCACAGATCACACCATCGCCGCAGGCTTGCAGCTGACGGGCATATTCCTTTCGCAGCGCGTCGGCAGCCTCCCACGAAAGACCGTTTGTGTAGTCGTGCCAATGGCGGTTGCCGAGACCACATTCAAGCAGCGGCTCCGGCGCGCGGCAGGGCAGAACCTCACTGCCGTCGCTGCGCATCAGGCCCCACTTGCCGTCCTTGCACATCGTGTAGTATTCGACCTCGGGGTAGGACTGCAATTCCCGAGAATAGCGGAGGAGCCGTATCTCATCGTAGTCCAGCACCGCCGCGCCGGTCTCCACGAGTCCCTGCGGCGGCACGGCGTCAGCTGTGGGTGCGGGCGTCGCCGCGACCTCGGCTGTTTCCCCGGTCTCGGTAGCGGCGGGGGTGGGTACAGCAGTGGGCGTTACGCTGCCGGGCACATCCGTCCCGGCGGTACAGCCCGCCAACAGCAGGGCAGACAGAACGCAGAGCCAAAGCTTCATAGCAGCACACCGCCTTTATTATTCCGTTGAAATCAAATACGCCGTACTGACCCAGCCAAACTGCGGCACATCGTACAGCGGGTCATACCGCACCAGTGCCCAGCCGGGGACGGCGGAGGAATACCCGTACACGCGCAGGGTGGAGGAAGAAATTTTGCCGAGGATGTCGTACTCAAGCCCGGGTCCGGCGCGCAGATTCAGGCGGTTGGTGCTGTCGGCATCCGCCATGAAAAACACCGCGTCCGTCCGCGCGGGGTAGGTGTCGGGGGCTGTAACGCTGTCGGGCAGGTCGGCCAGCGGGTCGGGCTTCGTCACGCCGGGAATTGTGTACTCGTGCCAGCCGTCGGCCAGCTTGACCCATGCCGTGCCGCCGTCCCACGCAAGGCCGTCATACGCGCAGGGCACAAGCTCTGCGCCGGTGCTGTCCAGCAGGCCGAACTTTCCGTCCCGGCTGACGACTGCATAGCCGTTCAGCAGCGGCGCGGCGCGGGCAAAGACCAGCGGCTCGTCTGTATAGTGGTTGGGCCGGTATATGCCGTCGTAGCAGGGGGCGGTCACTTCATGGCCCGCTGTGTCCAGATACACCCATTTGCCCTCGCGCTGGGCGGCGGCCAGCGGCGCGTCAAAGAAGCAGTCAGCCGCGGTGTATACAAAATTGTTGGCTGCATCGCTGTTCCGGCAGCGATACACGTACAGCCCGTCGCCGACGAAGTTGTACCATTCGTCGCTTTCGTGCGTGGTGGTGCCGCTCTGCGCGGGCACAAGGCCGTTGGTGCTGCCGCTGAACAGCCGCAGGATGTCGTCGGTGAGCGTAATGAACTGGCCCGGCCCCATGCTGCCGCTGTACAGGTAGGTTTTATCGTCCTGCAAAAAGACAAACTGCCGGTAGCCGCCGCCGTCGTGTTCTGCACAAAGGCGTCCGTCGCCGCTCTCTGTCAGCGTTTGCGAGGCTGCTTTATACGCGGCTTCATAGTCCGGTGAGCCGAACAGATCGTCCAGGTACCCGTGCCAATGGTGGGCGTTCCAGCTGCATTCAAAAAGCGGCTCGGACGCGCGGCAGGGCAGTACCTCGGTGCCATCGCTGCGCATCAGCCCCCACTTGCCGTCCCTGCACATCGTATAGTAATCGGTGTCGGGGTAGGGCTGATATTCGCGAAAATAGTCGATCAGCCGTATCTCATCGTAGCCCAGCACCGCCGCGCCGGTCTCCACGAGTCCCTGCGGCGGCTGCACAGCGTCAGCGGTGGGGGCGGGCGTCGCCGCGGCCTCGGCGGTTCCGGCGGGCTGCGGTGTCCCGGCAGTCTCCGCAGTTCCGGGCAGAGGGGCAGCCGTGGATGGCACAGCCGACGAGGAAACCGCCCCGGCGGCACAGCCTGTCAAAAAAAGCATCGACAAAACGGGAAACAAAGATCTTTTCACGGTCACACACCGCCCTTCCTTTTTATAATACCAGTATAGCATAACGCCCCGCACCGGGAAATACGGTGCGGGGCGTTCGCGCAAATTTTACAAATTTACCCGTAGATATGCCGCCCGGCAAAGACGCACAGGGGGCGCTTGGCCTTGCCCATGCTCAGCAGCTGCACGGCAGCGGCGAGCGTCGCCCCGGCGCTGGTGCAGGCGGGCACGCCGTCAAAGAACAGCACCTCCCGCGCGGCGCGCTCGGCGTCGGCGGTGGTCACGGTCAATACGGTGTCCACGACATAAGGGTTGTAGTTCTCCGGCACAAAGCCCGGCCCGATGCCCGAAATGCCATGCTGGCCAATGAACCCGCCCGAGATGGCGGCACACTCGGCAGGCTCCACGGCGACGATGCGCACCATGCTGTTCCATGCCTTGATGTACTCGGCCACGCCGGTGATCGTGCCGCCGCTGCCCACGCCGATGACGATGGCGTCTATGGCATCCCCTGCGTTTTTATAAATCTGCGGCCCCGTCACGCGGCGGTGGTACTCGGGGTTGTCGTCGTTGGAAAAATAGTGGGTGTAATATCCGCCGTAGCGCTTGGCGGTGTCCTCGGCCACGCGCTCCATGGCGCGGCGCCCGCTGCTGCTGCAGGCGATGATATGCGCACCCAGGTCCTGCAGCCGCTTGCGCTGGGCAATGGGCAGGTTGCTGGGTACGACCAGGATGCAGGGGTGCCCCGTTGTGGCACAGCTGACGGCCAGCGCTGCGCCGAAGCTGCCGGAGCTGGCCTCCACCACAGGCATGCCGGGCTGCAGCGTGCCGCGCTCGGTGGCAAAGGCAAGCATCGTCTCGGCCAGGCCGTCCTTGGAGGAACCCGTCGCGCCGCCGAAATCGAGATACGCGAGGATGCCGGTACTCAGCCCGTGCTGCGCGGAATAGCCGTCCAGCCGCACGATGGGGCAGCGGTAGACGTCCTGATAATAGCTGTGCAGGATGGGCATGGCGGGGCACCTCACTTTCCGTAAACAAAAGTATTCTTATTATAGCATAGTTCGGCAGGGTTTGCCACGGGTCTGGCAAAATATTGTGGGGCAATGTTGTAGGGGCCGCTGCGGAAGGTCCGCGGATTTCCTCAAAAAATCGCAGGAAATCGGCACAAAATCCCCTAAAGTCAATACCCAAACGGATAATTTGGCAAAGCGCACAAGGACGGTAGCGGAAAACGGCTAAAGCGGCGCGGGAAACTGTGCAACTTGCACAACGCGAATAGACCGATAAAACAGACGCTTGAAAAACTGGGCATCTGTTCTATCAGTCTCTTTCGCTCACATTGCGGCTAGGTAAAGTTTGTTTTTCTGTTGGTGAGCGTCTTTTGGGTATCGCCGCGCCAGCGCGGTGATACTCTGTTTTTTTGGTTGCTCTCCACCAGAAAAACTAATAAGGTGTCTCCGACGGATTTAAACGCGCCTAATGCCATGCGCAATGTGTCCGCGTTCGCGGAACTTACGATTAAGGAGGACAGCGGTAAACCGCTGTCTTTTTTAAATTTTAAAGAAATTATAAATTCTATGTTTATCGCTCAAGTTTATTTGTTCTAACTGTTCTCTAAACAGGTCGTTACTACATCTACCGTTGAACATTTCGCGCGGGTAGCCATTTATGAAGTGTTGCGCTTGTGTGGCGTGGTACTGTGTTTTGTGTTTCATGCTCTGACCCTTGGGGAAATGGCGGCGCAGTAATTTGTTGTTGTTTTCGTTACTGCCGCGCTCGTATGGGTGTCCGGGATGGCAGTAGAACGCGGGAACGCCCAGCGCGTCAAAGGCGTTTTGATTTGCAAATTCTGAACCGTTGTCTAGGGTGATGGTGAAGAAAATATTGTTAAAGTCATCTCCGAATGTTTGCTTTAACTGTTGCATTGCTTTTGTAGTGGCATCGGCAGTTTTATCTTCTACCTTGATTACTATTTCTTCTCTAGTTTGGCGTTCTGTCATTACTAGGCAAGATTCGTTTTTACCCTCGGATGTTCCTATAATGCTATCTATTTCCCAATGTCCAAAGCTGTCGCGGGTCAATATAACTTTTGAGCGGCGGTCAATACTGCGATGGTTTAAACTCTTTGAACGCATAGTTGATTGTACTTGTTTTTTGCGCTTTTTGCGGTGTCCTACTGGAAGATTTTTATAGGTTGTATGTGGGATAAGACCCTCGGCAATGTAGCGGTACATGGTTTGCTTGGTGACCTTTACGCCGTAGGTGTTGCCGACTTTTTCTATTGCGGCGTAGGGGCTATATCCCATTGATATACACTCGGCTATAGCATTTACATAGTTGTGGTTATTGCCGATTTTCAGACCGTTACTGTGCGCAGTATACTGGTATTCTGCATATCTTTGGGCGGTGCTAGCATCGTAGGTATAATAGAAAATATAGGTTGCACCGTCTAATTGCTGTACTTTTCCCTTTTTCAATTCTCTACTGATGGAAGATTGAGAACAACCTATTTCTTTTGCAATTTCTCTTTGAGAATGTCCAGCTTTATACAGGGCTTGTATTGCTATTCTATCATCTGGTCTAAAATGTCGTCCTTTTGGTCGTGGTTCTACATACATCCTTTTTGTTCTCCTTTCGGTTGGTTCTACTAAAATTTTATTTTTTTTGGTATAAAAGTAAAGGTCTGGGTAGTATTTTTTCAGCGCAGACTTGCTCCGCTGCGTCTGTGCTGAAAAAATCTCCACCCCTACCCTTGACTTTTACACCAAAAAAGCGCCGTGCTAGCACGGCGCAAGGAACGATATGCAACTAAAGGGCAAACAAGATATAGTGATAACCGCAACTAGGGGAACTTCTCGCACTCTCTTGCCATGCAATGTTGGCAACAAGGCAAAGTAGTGCGGACGGCGCTAAAGCAAATAGAGAGAAAAATAGCAGCTGCCGTAAAGCTCTACTCTTGCCTTTGCGCGATAAAAGTTTCTACTATGGAAAAGTTGCACCCGCGCAGGCGCTGCAATTAACTCGGTCGGGGCCGTCGTTCTCACAAGATACAAGGTCTGCACAGTTTTTACAAATCTATAAGATAAAGCAAACAGGCAAGCGCAAGCAGGGCGGGGGCAATAGCCCCGCGCCCCGCTTTTGCGCTTGCCGCTTTTTACTTTTTCACCGTGGTTTGCATACGGCGTTTAGCTTTTGCAGTAGGATTTGTAGTCACTTCCAGACCGAGAGGACCGGCAGGAGCTTGGTTATTGATGATTTCGGCATCCGTCAGAATGTCGCCATCTTCAAATTTTTTCTTGAGGTTGTCCACGATTGCTAAAGTATCGTAGGCGTGGTAATCTTCATCATGGACGAACCACAGACCACGGCGAAGCGGTTTAATCATTTCGGCGTTGGTTGCGTTCTCCATTTCCCAAGCGTCGTAACTGCTCCACAGCTGAAAACGCCATACTTTCTTGCACTGAATTACAGTATGGGTAACGTCGCGCATAAGTTTATCGACGTGCTGGAAACGTTGGGCAGAGCCGTAGATGCTAATATAGCTATGCCGGCACGTTAGCAGTGTGTTGAGGAAATAGGCGTTAAAGTTGTCTTTAAAACTGCGGCTGTTCATCTGCACCGACAGTTCATCCATTGCGACAATCGTTACTGTGAGGGTGTCGTTTGCATCGTCAATACTGCGATTGATTTTTGCCGCGTTGACTACTTGCGCGAGACTGTCTAGGTGTTCGTAGGGAATCGACAGGTCTACATTTGACAGCACCTTAATTTTCTGTGTGACAAACTTTTTACGGCGGTCACACCAAACGATTTTATCATCGTAGCGGGTGTATAGCGAAATCACCTTATGCACGAGTGACAGGGTTTTACCGCTACCGAAGTAACCACAGTAGATGTCTAGCGCACCAACAGGACAGTTATTCCAGCCTTTGTGCAGGATGTACCAATACAAATCTTTTACGGCGTAGTAGAAGTTTTTGATAGGGTGGAACACCACGCAACGCACAATGCGGGAAAGTGCCAGCGCGAAACAGAACGCGATAATGAGCAGATAGACCATTAGAATTTACCTCGCCCGAAAGTATGTACAAAATCCTTAATCATGCCGAACACGAACAGGAACAGGGTCAGCGCGACGAGGATAGAGAGCAACCACGGAAACAGTTCACCGAGGTTTTGCGGGGCGGTGGTACTGATGCCGAAGAACGTCAGCAGGTCGTAAAATAAAGATGCCATATTTTCACCTCAAAAAATGTAGCCTTTAACAACAAACAGGAAAAAGAGCAGAAGAACGAAAACGGCAGTAGCAAGAGTTAATGCTTCACTTGTACTATAATCCTCGAACGGCTTTTCAAATGCGCTAGGCTCGGCAGTTTCAGCGGTAGCCTGTTGCGTAAGTATTTCAAGCTGATTGGAAATGCCCGAAATCTGGGCCGTGTAGTCGGGGGCAGGGTCTTGTGCAGGTACTTCATCGTCTGCACCATTGGAGTCGTCAGAGGGCGCGACAGCTGCCGTCAGAGCGTCCACGGATTCTTGCAGCTTATCCAGCTTGTCATAAAGAGTAGGATCGTAAGTCTGAACGCCTTGCACCTGTGTTACCGGGTGTTCTTCCGCAGCAGGAACATCTTGCGATGAGCCTGCTGCATCCTCGGGAGCAGTGTATTCTTCTGCACTGGCCCGGATGGTAAAGAGCAGCGAGAGCAGCACCAGCAGCGCGATAACGGCCAAGCAGAATTTGTTGAAATTATCCTTTAACATGAGCGTACCTCAAAACAGCAGTTGTTTTACAATCCAGATAACCAGCGTTGCGAACAGATACCAGATTGCAAAGTCGAAGATGCTAAACGAAGCACCATAGAAGTTGATTTTTAAGGAGAGCAATTCTCCAATTTTCTGCATAAATTCCATAAACATAGGCGCGTCACTCCGTTAAAACTTTAATGATAGCCGAAACAGCGATACACAAACACAGCATCACGATATACACGGAATAGCTTGCGGGCAAGATAGCGAAAATACCGCCGATGGTGTCGGCGAGAAATTTTAACACGCCTGCCAAACCAGAAAATACTTCTTCCCATGCTTGCTTTACCTCGTCTATAATACCGGGGAGTTTACCGCCGTATTCATTGAAAGCGTCTTTCATATCGTCACCGGACGCGGCAGTTTCGGAAGTGCTGAAATCTCCGGATAACACATCGTCACGGCCTACACCACCGGGGGCGGCATCTGCAAAAACAGGAACGGCAGAACAGACCATACAGCAGAGCAGAGCGCAAAGCACAAGTATTTTTTTCATGGTATCACCTTCCTGTAATAAATTTGATAATGCGAATAACGGTAACAACGACAACGCCAGCGCACAGCGCGAGAATACCACTATTCGGCATCCAAGGGAACAGCTTAAACAGCAGGGACAGCAGCCAGAGGATGAAGCCGAAAATACTGGTTAAGAGTTTCCACAGACCTTTGAAGATAGTTTCTACTATGTCTTTCAAAAGGTCGGTAAGCCATTTGAACGGATTCCAACCAGAATCACTACTACCAGAGTTACCGCCGCTAGAATCGCCGCCCGGCGTGGGTACTGTACCGCCACCGGGTTTAGGCGTTGCGGTAGGTATAGGCGGTTCTGTGGGCGAGGGTGTTTCCGTAGGTCCAGGACTGGGCGAGGGTGTAGGTTCTTCTACGATTGTACCACCGTCCTCATAATCGGTGATTTTGTCGTTTTTCAGTTTTAAGGTTACATCTTTAGTAGTGTTGAAGTCACTACCGTCTGCCTTGCAGAACTCGAAAATGTACTCGCCTGTTGCGTTAAACAGGAAGTTGTTTATGGTGCTGTGCCAGTTGGAACTATTCACGCCGGTTAGGGTTTGGCTTGCTTCATCCCACGACCAGACACGCCAATACACGCCATCGGGAACAGATACGGTATATTGTCCGTTGGCTATGGGTATCTGTGTAGTGGAAATATACTTTTTGTTGTCTACCCACGGTAATTTAGTGTCGGTGTCTACTTCGGTTTTCTTCAAAGCATAGTAGGCATCATAGCGGCGATTGTTCAGAACGTAGTAGTGTAATGTCCAGTCTGCCGCATCAGTGTCGGACGGATGGCGACCAACGCCGCCGCCGCGAGTTGCACCGCCGCCCGGTGTCCATGTGGGGGCGGGAGCGGGAGACGGTGACGGCGTAGGTGTCGGGGAGGTTTCGTATGTGATGTAGTAATAATTGTTAGTTACTGTATCGTAGGTGTAGTATTGCTTGGTTTCGTTGTTGTAGATGATGGGATTGGTGCTGATGTTGGTAACGATTTCGCTTTTCTCGTTGATGGTGGTGTACTGAGGATAAATGTAAGTAAGGTTGGTGCTGTT
>OGXC01000816.1_pt1 | contig 25791 bp, 21 predicted proteins | sample 1576201 | NCBI WGS metagenome assembly OGXC01 (sample SAMEA3541562, study PRJEB24748) | human gut metagenome | biome: human gut; feature: human-associated habitat; material: faeces | place: China | collected 2012 | reverse complement strand
TTATCTGCGCTTTTGGCTTAGCAGCTGCCGCACCTCGCTCGCCGTATCGGCACTTGGAATTATGCGGTATTGCCTTAAAAAGTAATACTATAACAGGTTTAGCACCATCAATAGAATTACACCCGGCAGCCCTAAGATAACGGCGGTTCCCGCAGTCAGGGCATTCAGCGGCAGAGCGACGCCCGTTAAAGGGCCAAGCAGTGCCACTGCCCCCAGCCCGGCCAGACCGCATGCTGCCCCACCAAAAATGCCAAGCAGCGGCCAGCGGCGGCAGGCAGCCGCGCGGGCAGTGACCAGCAGGCAGAAAATACCCACAGCGATTATAGATGCAGGCATGTGCCACTCCCCCTCAGTTCTCGCAAGATTGCCCGGCAGTGGCACATTAAGGCGGCGTGCTCATAAATGGTGCGTTCGATGGCAAAGTCTTCCTGCGCCTGTTGGAAGGCGGCTTCGTTCTGGCGTAGTTGCTGCAAAGAGAGGTGGAACGCCCGGCGGGTGTTCTCACACCGGATTTGTGCAGCTCTGGCCAGCCTTTTTTGCCTGAACAATGCGGCACCTCCTTACAGCAAAATGCAGATCAGCCCATCGCAGCCATCGTTGATAATGCGTTCCAGTGTCTGCTGCAGGCGGGTACGGGCTTCGGCGGGCATATGCATAAGTTTGGCCTGTAAACCCTCATTCACCAGTTCGTTCAGACTTTTGCCAAAAATATTGGTGCTCCACAACTTGCTGGGGTCGCTCTCAAAGTCTTTCAAAAGCCCCTGGATCAGCGTTTCTCCCTGCTCCTCGCTGCCAACGGTTGGCGAAAGCTCGGTGTGGATGGTCGCGCGCATCAGGTGCAGGCTGGGGGCACTGGCGGAAAGCCGTACCCCATACTGCCCGCCCTGGCGGACGATTTCGGGCTCTTCCAGGTGCAGTTCCTCAATACCGGGCATAACAATGCCGTACCCCGTGGCCTGAACCTGCTCCAAGGCGCTTTTGATTTTGTCATACGCCGCTTTGGCTTTAGCCAGCTCCCGCATACAGGGCAAAAGGCTGGCTTCATCTGTGATGGGAAGGTCGGTTTCCTCGCCCAAAATCTTGAAAAAGATATCAGGCTCAATACCAACCTGCAGCTGCACCTGGCCGCAGGCAAGGTCCATGCCGGTCAGGGTAACGCCGGTTGTGTTGGCACAGTTCAGCTGGGGCTTGCCGCGGGTCATATCCCCCATTTTGTGCACGCTGCCGGCCAGTTCCAGCAGGGCCTGGTAGACAGAACTTTGCAGCCAGTGCCCCGGTTCCAGCATGGTGACCCAGGACGGCATCGAAACGGCAATTTCCCGCAGTGGAAACTCATAAAGCAGCTTTTGCAGGATATTGTTTAGCTGTTCCGCTGTCAGGTTGACGGCATTGATGGGGCAAACCGGGTGATGATAGACTTCTTCCATCTGGGCAGCAAGCGCATGGGCAGGCTCGCTGTCCGGTTCTGTGCAGTTCAGCAAAATCAGATACGGCTTGCCGATTTCATCCAGTTCGGCAATGATGCGGCGTTCCGCGGGCAGATACTTTTCACGTGGGAGTTCCGCCACACTGCCGTCCGTTGTTACAACAAGACCGATGGTGGCGTGCTCGCGGATGACCCGGCGGGTGCCGGTTTCAGCTGCCTGGTCAAAGGGAACCGCTTGGTCAAACCAAGGGCTTTTGACCAACCGCGGGGCGTTGTTTTCTTCGTGCCCAAGGGCACCATCCACCATATATCCCACACAGTCGATTAGCCGTGCGCGGAAGCTTCCGCCGGCTTTCAGGTCAATGCTGACCGCTTTTTCCGGGATAAACTTTGGTTCGGTTGTCATGATCGTCCGCCCGGCGGCGGATTGGGGCAGTTCGTCCTTGGCGCGGGCGCGCTGTGCTTCGTTTTTGATGCGGGGCAGCAGCATCAGCTCCGCAAAGCGCTTGATGAAACTGCTTTTGCCGCTGCGCACGGGGCCGACCACGCCGATATAAATATCGCCGCCAGTACGCTGTGCAATGTTCTGATAAATTTGATCCTGTGTCATTGCAGCATCCCCTTTCACAAAGCTGCCGGTATCAGCAGGCAGGTTGCGTCAGCAGTAAGCTCCTGGGCGCTCTGCCCTTCCGGGATGGTCAGGTGGTTAGCCGTGGCGAGGTCGCTGGCGCGGGCATGGTAACGGCGGGCAATATCAAAAATGGCCTCCCCTTTTTGGGCATAGTACAGGTAGAGCGCAGGCCCATCCTTACTGTCAGGGTATTCTTCTCCCGGCGTGGCGGAGAAAACGACCTCGTGCGGAATCCCCTGTAGCAGAATGCCGCTTACCTGCAGTTCCAGCTCGACCCGTGCTTTGCTTCCGGCGCGGCTGCTGGCAATATGCCGTACCGCTGCGTGCAAGTGCGGGATGCTTTGCCCGATAGAACCGTGGAAGGTCTCCGCCAGGGCCCAGGGGAAGATTTTATCATAGCAGGTCAGTTCGCCGCGGTCATCCGCACAAATCAGGTGCGCGGTACCGCGCCCGGCAACTTGGATGACATCACCCTTTTCTGCGGCGGTCAGCTGTGGGGCTCCAATCGTGACAAAACAGCCCAGAATGGAAACATTGGCATCCGGCAGATCATCTTCGATCATAACCGGGATAGTGGTATCTACACTGGCAAGAGGCATGAACTGGTTGAAAGTCCGTTTTTCAAGCGTCATGTTACAGATCGTGGAATAAGCATCCGAAACCGCCATGTACACTGTCGGGCGCCAGAGTTCAGCGTGCAGCTTCCATGTGATGCTCAAAAGCGGCTCTTCTTCCTGCTTTGTCGCAGTCAGGGTGCAGGCCAATACTTCGCCCCAAAGTACCGCACTGTCGCCTTCTGCGGCGTTGGGCAGGTCAAGCGTCTGGGTGACGGGAATATCTTTGGTTTGAATTGTAAGCTGTTCTGTACCGGCAGCGCGGGAGCAGAGCTGCATGGCAAGGGTTCCGGCTGCATCCAGCTGGCCGGTATGAACGCTGGATGTGCCGGGCAAAAAACTGCCCGTAATGTCCAGGATGGTTTCACCTTCACCGGGCAACGGAAACGGCGTTTCTGCAGTAAAGGTGCGTTCCTCGCACGCAGCGCAGATGATGCCGTTAAGCTGTTGGCTCCACTGCTCAACGCCGCAGCCGGTCAGGTTGGTGATAAACTCTACCGGCTCAACCATGCCAATAGCAGCATTTAAGGTATAAGCGCCGCGGATGTCAATGCGGTGCTCGCTGACAGAGCGGCAGTTGCAGTATTCAAGTTCGCCCCACAGGCGGGCGGCGCCGGGCAGATAATTGCCTTCCGGCAGGTCAATGGTTTTTTCAAAAGCGTATTTCTGCTCAGTGCGGTACAGGCGAGTTCCGGCTTCATCGGACTGATAGTACACAGTGCAGCGCAGGTAGCCGCTGCACTGCCAGCGGCGGTCAGCCACGCTGTTTTGCATGATAACGGGTTCCAACAGGCACTTTACAATTTTGAACACTGCGGGCAGGTAATCCGGAATCAGAATCTCGGTTTCAACAGGCAGCTCCTGCCGGGTTTCCCAGCGGCCAGTATTGGCAAGGGCCTGGCCGGTTTCAATGGTAAGCGGTTGGTTGGCGGCTTTGCTTTGCATGGCGGTATACCCCTTTCCTTGCCCCGATACGGGGAAAGTTTTTGATTGCCTCTTGTGTACTATATGCGCGGGGGTAAAAAAATAGCCCTGTCGGAACCGTACAAACATACGGCCCGGCAGGGCTACAATGGAAAAATTAAACCTTAAATACAGCGCGCAGCAGCCAGCGCAGGGCATGCGGACATTTTACCACAACAATCTGCATGGCATATTCCCCCTTCCAGGTTTGTAAGCCATACTATGCAGCAGGTGCAGGCAATGTTACCCGTCAGCGCGGGTCAAAATCACAAGACCATGGCCGCTTTGGCAGCAAAGTTCAGCTTCAGGTGCGGTAAATTCATTGCTGATGCCAAGGGGGTAATCCGGTGTCAGTGTTGCATCTTTCAATGGATAAAACACGCCGTGAATCGATACACCGCCCAGCGGCCCATCCAGCGGGAACACGGAAAGATACATCCAGTCTTTCTTTTGCAATGTTAGCGGCTTGCCTGGACACAAAATATGCAGCTCGCTGTGCTCGTCTGCAAGGGTGACATCAACGCCGTTGCTTGCCAAGTACAACGCGGTGGATACGTTGGAAAACGTGTGTTCCATCCGCTTGCCGCCAAGGGCACCCAGCATGACGATATGACGGTACCCCCGTTCACACAGCCATTTTGCAGCATAGTGGGTATCAGTATCGTCCTTTACATGGGGCAGAATGATCATATCACCGGTGGTTTCCGGCTTGGGGGCAGAATCAAAATCCCCCACGATCAGATCCGGCTGAATGCCCAGCACAGCCGCATTGCGGTACCCGGCATCACAGGCAACAACGGTATCCCCCGGCTGCAGGTACGCGGACAAAGCGGGCGTAACCGGCATGGCCGAAAGAATAACGGCACGTTTGGTAAGATCCTGCATCAGCGTTCCCACTCCTTTAACTGGCTGGCTTCCTCGTACATGGTCAGGTAGCTCTGATAGCGTGTATCCGAAAGCTTGCCCTCTTCCAAAGCCGCGCGCACCGCACAGCCTTTTTCACTGCGGTGGGAGCAGCCGGTAAAACGGCATTGCCCAAAATACGGCTCAAATTCCGGGAAAGCATGCTGCAGCTCTTCCGGCGGAATGCGGCAAATCTTGTTGGCATCCAGGCTGGCAAACCCGGGGGTATCGGCAAGCAGACCACCACATACCTCAAAAATCTCCACTTCACGGGTAGTATGACGGCCACGGCCCAATTTTTGGCTGATATCGCCGGTCTGGCGTTCCAGCTGGGGAGCCAGCGCGTTCAACAGTGTAGACTTGCCCACACCGGAGTTGCCGCAGAATGCACACAAGTTCCCTGCAATGCGCGCACGAATTTGATCCAGACCTTCGCCGGTATCGTAATCCAGCCGGATCAAAGGAATCGTGCTGTCCGCATAAGCTTTCTCCAAGGCATCCGCGGCGGCAAGGTCGGCTTTTGTGATGACAATAACCGGCTGCACGTCTTTATAAACGGCGGCAGCAGTCAGTTCATCCAGAATCAATGTGCTGGGCACCGGCTGGGTGGTGCTTGCCACAATAAACAGCACATCAAGGTTAGCAACCGGAGGGCGGATAAAAACATTTTTGCGCGGTAGAATTTCGTCAATCGTGGTGCGGTCGGCGCTTAATACAACCTGATCTCCCGCTACCGGCGTAATACCGCGTTTGCGGAAAATGCCGCGGGCGCGGCACTCCACAATGCCGGTTTCGGTTTTAACATAGTAAAAACCGCCAATGCCCTTTGTGATATAATTTGTCATTACCACAGCATTTCACCAGTATCCACGCGGTAAACATGGCCATCGCGCTGTTCTACATCGACCCACCATGTATTACCGTTATCGTCAGTAATTTCCTGAGACCAACGTGCACCATCACCAGAGGACGGAGAATCCGAGGTGCTGGGGTCTTGCACAACTTCCGGCATTGCGGTAGCCACATACAGGCGCACCGTGCTGCGGATGCGTACCTGGGTGCCTGCAGCGGGTTCCTGGTTCAGAATAGTGCCCTCGGCCTCGCTGCTGGGCTGTTCCACAACGCTGACCACCAGGTTCTGGCGCTGCAGGTCGGCGGTGCCTTCGCTGACCTGCAAACCTGTCACGGAGGTAACGGAAACCATGTTGTCTCGCTTGGAGCGCGCAATATACATGTTTACGGTGCTGCCGCCCTCTACCGTTTCGCCGCCGGCGGGTTCGGTATACACAACGGTGCCTGCGGCAACGCTCTCGTCCTCCACATATTTGCTTACAACCTGAAGGCCGCTATCCTGTAAGGTCTTTTTGGCATCATCGCTTACATATGTTTTTACATCCGGCACAGTGACCCACTGGGTGCCAAGGCTTACCTTCAGGGTCACTTTCTGGCCTGCCTTTACAGTGCGGCCCTGCTTAGGGTTTTGCTGAAAAATCGTTCCTTCCGGTGCATCGTTGTATTCGTACACCCACTTGGCGAGCAGGCTGGAATTATAATCCGATGCACGGAACTCATCCTCCGTCATGCCGACAAAATTGATGAGCTGTACGTCAGCATGCTTGGAGAAGAAAGAGTTTGTGGAGTTGGTGAAAATAAGATAGACCAGAATGGCAGCACCGATCACAAAGGCGACCGCCATACCAAAGAAGATGGGCAGCATGCTGAACCCCTTGGCTGCCTTGGCTTTCTGCTTTTTCACGTTTTTGCCTTTCCCACTGTTCATGGTGCCGGCACGGCGTGCCTGGCTGGTGCTGACAGCGGCTTTGCCCGCTGTTTTGGCTGTGCTGCTGCTGACAACACGGTTAATGGTTTTATCCGGGTTGTCCTGCGTGTTATATTCGTATTCAAAGCTGATGCTGGGGTCGCGGCGGAACGTAGCAATGGCATCCAGCATTTCCTGCGCGGATTGGTAACGGTCGGCGGGATCCTTTTCCATGGCCTTCTCGGTGATTTGGCGCAGCCCAACCGGAATATTGGGGGCAACCTCAGCCAGCGGCTTCGGCTTTTCACTGATCTGCATGATGGCGATGGAAACTGCCCCAGTACCATCAAACGGCAGCTTGCCGGACAGCATCTCGTACATCATAACGCCAACAGAATAAATATCAGTGCGGGCATCGGTATGGTCGCCTTTGGCCTGTTCCGGGCTGATGTAATGAACCGAGCCGATGGCCTTGTCGCTGACAGTCTGGCTCTGTGCACGGGAAAAGCGTGCAATGCCAAAGTCCATCATTTTGATGGAGCCATCCGCCTGCAGCATAATATTCTGCGGCTTCACATCGCGGTGAACAATGCCCTTGGAGTGTGCATGATCCAACGCGCTGAGCACCTGTGTGGCAAAGTGGACAACCTCTTTCCAGGTTAGGGCACCGTTGCGTTGCTTCAGGTATTCTTTCAGCGTAATGCCGTCAATATATTCCATCACGATGTACTGCAATTGATCTGTTACAGAGACATCATACACCTTGACAATGTTGGGATGGTTCAAAATCGAGATAGCTTTGGATTCGTTCTTGAAGCGACGGACCAGCTCTTCGTTATCAAGAAACTCTTCTTTCAGCACCTTGACGGCGATCTGGTTGCCGGTGCGGACATCGCGGCCTTTATAAACATTGGCCATGCCGCCAACGCCGATCAGACTTTCAATCAGATAGCGGCCATCCAGCTTTTTGCCGATCAGATTATCCATTTGTTTCCTCCGTAGTTTCAACGCCCAGCAAAAGGACGGTGATGTTATCCTGCCCGCCGCCTTTCAGGGCACGGTCAACCAGTACCCCCGGCGCGTCAAAAAAGGCGGACTCCTGCAAAAGCAGCGCAAGCTCTGCATCGGGTACCATGTTGGTTAATCCATCGGTACAAAGCAGCAAAAGGTCACCGGGAACCACCTCGCAGCGGTTATATTCCGGCACAATATTGGCCGAAACGCCAAGGGCACGTGTAATCAGATTTTTCTGCGGATGCAGGGCGGCCTGTTCGCGGGTGATCTGCCCGCTGTCCACCAGCTGCTGCACCATGGAATGATCCCGCGTCAGCTGGCGGATTGCTCCGCCATGCCACAGGTACGCGCGGGAATCCCCTGCGTGTACAATATGCGCCAGGTTGCCGCGCTGTAAAGCACATACCCCCGTGGTGCCCATACCGAGCACTTCGGGATCAGAGGTCGCTTTTTCATATACGGCGCGGTTGGCATTATCAAATGCGCGCATCATAAAGGCTTTTTCTTCGCCGTTTTCAATCGTGCGCAGGGAATGGTCAAAATAGCGCAGCATGGTTTGGGTGGCAAGGGTGGAAGCGACCCGCCCGCCGTTGGCCCCGCCCATGCCGTCACAGACAAGGCCCCAGCCAGTACCATCGACCAACTGACGGGCACAATAATTATCCTGGTTTTCCTGGCGGCAGCTGCCAATATCTGTTAGGGCTGCAATTTTCATTGTGCGTTGGTCCTTTCACTCGTCGTTTGCCGTGTTGCCTGTTCGGCCTGTTTGGCATCTTCGCGCCGGAGCTGGCCGCAGGCAGCGCTGATATCGGTACCAAGGCGGCGGCGGATGGTGGCATTTACACCCAAATCTTCCAGCATTTTCTGGAACCGGCGCACATTGGCTTCATCCGTTGCCGAGTAAGGGCTGCCATCGACCGGGTTAATGGGAATCAGGTTGACATGGGCCCCCATGCCACGGATCAGATCGGCCAGTTTTTTTGCCATTTGGGGCGAATCATTGACACCATTGACCATGGAATATTCAAAGCTGATGCGCCGCCCGGTCGTTTTCTGGTAGCGGCGGCAGGCCGGGATCAGCTTTTCCAGCGGGAACGCATCGTTAACCGGCATCATGGAGCTGCGGGTCACATTGTCCGGCGCGTGCAGGGATACCGAAAGGGTCAGCTGCAATTTGCGCTCTGCCAGCTTATCAATTCCCGGCACAAGGCCGCAGGTGGAAAGGCTGATGTTGCGCATCCCGATATTGACGCCTTCCGGGCAGGAGATAATGTCCAGAAAGTCCATCACGTTATCAAAATTGTGCAGCGGCTCACCAATGCCCATCAGGACGATATGGGAAACGCGCTCCCCGGTATCCTTTTGCGCGGTATAAATTTCCGCAGCGATCTCGCCGGAGGTCAAGTCCCGCACGCGGCCCGCCTGGGTGGAGGCGCAAAAGCGGCACCCCATAGCGCAGCCCACCTGTGTGGATACACATACAGTGTTGCCGTAATGGTAGCGCATCAAAACCGTTTCAATGCAGTTGCCGTCCGCAAGCTGAAGCAGATATTTGACCGTACCGTCTTTGGACTGCTGGCGGCGGCGGATGGTGGGCACAGCCAGGGTGCAGTTTTGTGCAAATTGGGCAAGCAGGGCTTTGGGTTGATCTGTCATGGCAGAAAAATCCGTAGCCTGCTTTTGGTGGATCCACTTAAAAATCTGCTTGGCGCGGAAAGCTGGCTGGCCGATGGATTTAATGTAATCCGTCAGCTTGGGCAGCGTCAGGTCCGTCAGACAGTTTTTTTTGGTTTCTGCCTGGGGTTCGTTCTGTGGCTGCATATGTGCTTGCTGCATGCGGTGCTTTCCCTCCAATTATTATATACCTTTTCTCTAATTTTTGAATAGACGATTTGTGTATTTTGCGTCAGCAGTTCTTTTGGCGCTCCAAAATAGCGGCAAAAAAACCGTCTGTGGATGTTTCGTGCGGCAGAAACAGTGTGCCGTACTCCCCCACCCGCATACCGGACAGTATGATTTGTGGCGCTATAACGGAAAAATCTTGATTGTCTTGCAGGAACTGGCGTACTTGGGCTTCATTTTCGTGATGATTCACCGTACAGGTAGAATACACCAAACGGCCGTTCGGGGCAAGATATTTTGCGCCGTTTTGCAGGATTTTTTGCTGTGTTAATAGTAAATTTTCAATCCCATCCAGCGTTTTTTCCCGGATGTCCGGCTTTTTGCCGATGACACCAAGGCCGGAACAGGGCACATCGCATAACACGCGGTCAAAGCTGCCAAGGCCAAAGGCGGGGTTCAGGATAGTGGCATCCCCATGGTAAGGCTTGGCGCGATCAATGCCGCAGCGGTCAAAGGCCTGCTTCAGCAGTTTGACGCGGCCTGTCATGGCTTCACCGCTGAACAGCTCACCGCGGTTCTGCATCTGCTCGGCAATCGTCAGGCTTTTACCCCCAGGGGCGGCGCATAGGTCCAGCACTCGCATACCGGGGCGGGCATCACAGCACAAGGCAGCAAACTGGCTGGCTAACCCCTGCACATGGAATTGCCCGGCGTGGAATGCTTTGGATGCAGCGGGATTACCGTTGAACATAACCAGCAGACAGTGCGGCCATGGGCCAGCCGTTACGGTGTGACCTTCCTGTTGTAATGTCTGCGTCAGGGCTTCATCGGTCGTGCGCAGCGGGTTGACCCGGATGGCGGTGAGGCGGCGCTGATAAAACGCAGCAGCCATTGCCTCGGCATCCTGCGGATACTGTGCTGCAAACAACGCGGCAATCGGCTGAGAGAGACAGTAATAGGTGCGCAGCCGTTCTTCCAGATCCGGCCAATGTTCCGGCTTGGGGTCCAATGCGGCCGTGCGGCGCAACATGGCGTTGACCATACCCGCAGCACTGGTTTTGCCAAATGCTTTGGCTAGCTTGACCGATTCATTGACAGCCGCAGGCAGCGGAACATCCATAAACTTGGCCTGTGCCAGCCCGGCGCGCAGAATGGCCCGCACAGGGGCATCCAGCTTTTCCAGCGGGCGCTTGGAAAACTGTGCCAGCATCCAGTCCAGCAGGCTGCGGCGCTCCAGCACGGTATAAAAAATACCGGAAGCAAAAGCTGCATCCCGCGGGGAAAGCGGCGGCTTGCAGGCTTTCAGCTCAGAATCCAGCACAAGGTTTGCATAGCCGTTTTGCTCCTGCCGCATAAGGGCCTTGACGGCCAGGTAACGCGCGGTCACAGGCTGTCCCCCGCTTTCAGGCGGCGGCCGGCAGCCCATGCGGTACCCGCCATCGACTTGCCGCCTTCCGGCGTGACGGAATCCAACACGATTGCGCCATCCTGGCAGGCAATGGTCAACGGCTTAACCGCCAATACAGAACCCGGCGCAGCGTTGGCGGGATTTTCAGAAAGCTTGCTGGCGGTGACTTTGATTTTTTTGCCATCGTGCATAAAGAACGCCATTGGCCATGGGTTCATACCACGCACCCAGTTGTGGATGTGGGCAGCAGGCTGGGTAAAATCGAACTGTGCCATCTCTTTGGTCAGGGACGGCGCCTTGGTGGCGAGAGATTCTTCTTGCTTTTTTGGGGTCAGCTTCCCTGCTTTGATTTTGGGCAGGACCTCAACCAGCGTTTTGGCACCAATCGCGCTTACGCGGTCAAACAGCTCGCCGCTGGTCATGTCCGGGTCAATCGCAACCGGCTGCACATACAAAATATCGCCGGTATCCAACCCTTCGTCCAACTGCATAATAGTCACACCGGTTTCGGTATCACCGTTGAGCACGGCCCACTGGATGGGGGCGGAACCACGGTACTTGGGTAACAGCGAAACATGCAGGTTGATGCAGCCATATTTGGCCACATGCAAAAGCTGCGGCGGAATAATGCAGCCGTAAGCAACAACGACAATAATATCGGGTGCCAGGCTTTTGATCAGCTCATCCGAGCTGCCATCGCGCAGGGTGCGCGGCTGATAAACAGGGATGCCGTTGGCCACAGCCGTCTGTTTGACCGGCGGGGCGGTCAAAATCTGTTTGCGGCCAACTGGCTTATCTGCGCGGGTAAATGCGGCGCAGATATCGTGCCCGGCGGCAATCAGAGCGTTCAGGCTTTCGGCAGCAATATCAGGGGTGCCCATAAAGAGGATACGCATAGAAGTTATTCCTTTTCTTATCGTAAGCGTATGGGAAAATTGATGTACAAAGCGGGATTAATCCTCGGTATCTTCCGGGTAGTCATCCTCATAAAAATGGGTGGCACGGTCCATGATGGTAACGCCGTTTAGGTGGTCATTCTCGTGCTGGATGCAGCGGGCCAGCATGTTTTCGGCTTCCAGTTCAAACCAGTTGCCATTGCGGTCCTGCGCTTTGACCTTGACCTTTTTGGAGCGGGTAATAGCGCCGTTGTGGCCGGGGAAAGACAGGCAGCCTTCGTACAGTTCAACGGTTTCGTCGCTCAGGTATTCGATTTCGGGGTTGATGAACTCAATAAAAGTATCTTTGTAATCGGCGGGGGCATCTTCCGGGCGGTTGCGGTCATCCAGGCAGATGAAAATGCGGCGCATCATGCCAACCTGGGGGCCGGCAAGGCCAAGACCGTCAGCATCCACCAGGGTATCCTGCATATCATCCAGCAGGGTGGCAAGGCGGTCATCAAATTTGGTAACGGGGCGGCAGACCTTTTTCAGGATAGGGTCACCATCTTTTACGATTGTACGAAGAGCCATAATAAAAATCCTCCTTAAAATTCAATCGCCGTCGGAATTAAAGTCCAAAGCGATCCCGGCTTTTGCGGGCAGCTTTTCGGCGGCGTAAGCATCCAATGCGGCGTGCATCAGGGCACGGAAACCCGCATCGTTGCGGCATTTCAATGTTAGTTTATAGCGGTATTTCCCGCTGATCATGGCAATGTTCATGGGGGTGGGGCCAAGCACACGTAGCGGCTGGCCGGGGTGTGCAGCGAACTGCTGCCCCAAAATGGCGGCAAAACGCCGCGCAGCCTGAAATACTTCCATCTCCTGCGCACCGGAAAAACTGACCACGCAGAATGAGCAAAACGGCGGATAGAGCGAGAACTTGCGGAACATGATCTCCTGCTGGTAAAACGCGGGGTAATCCTGCGCTGCGGCCAACTGGAGCACAGGGTGATCCGGCACGGCGGTTTGAATCAATGCCCGACCCGGCAGTTCCGCCCGGCCGCCGCGGCCAACGACCTGAGTGATCAGGCTGAACACATTCTCATAGGAGCGGAACCCCTGCCCAAAAAGCAGGGAGTCGATGCCCAGCACACCAACCAGGGTGACATTGCCGAAATCCAAGCCCTTGGCAACCATCTGGGTGCCAAGCAGAATATCATACTCCTGCTTGGCAAAACGGGCCAACATTTTTTCATGGGCGTTTTTTTGCATGGTCGAATCCTGATCCATGCGCAGGATCCGCGCACCGGGCAAAAGTTCGACCAGCTCCTCCTCCACTTTCTGGGTACCAAAACCGCTGTACACGATTTTGCCGCCGCATTCCGGGCAAAGCCCTGGTACAGGGCTGACCCGGTGCCCACAGTAATGGCAAAGCAGCGCGTGCTGCGCTTTATGATAAACCAGCGGCACGGAACAGTTGGGGCACTTCAGCACATGGCCGCAAGTGCCGCACATGCCAACGGTCTGGTAGCCGCGGCGGTTCAGCAACAAAATGCTCTGTTCCCCGCGCTGCAGATTAGCAGCGAGTTCCTGTACCATCCGCTGGCTGACTTCCCGCGGGTTCCCAGCGGCAAGTTCGGCGCGCATATCAATAAAATCAACCGTTGGCAGCGGGCGACCGCCATAACGGTGGGTCAGCGTAACAAGCCGCATCCGGCTACTTATGGCGGCGTGATAGGTTTCGGTGCGCGGCGTAGCGGAGGAAAACAGCAGCAGGGAATGCTCCATCATGGCGCGCTTTTTGGCAACGTCATGGGCGGAATAGCGTGGGGCGGATTCGCTTTGGTAGGTGTGTTCCTGTTCCTCATCTAAAATGATCAGCCCAATGTTTTGCAGCGGTGAAAAGATAGCGCTGCGGGTGCCGATCACGATATCAGCATCGCCATTTTGGATCATCCGCCATTGCAGCAGGCGCTCGGTGTTATTCAACGCGGAGTGCTGCACCGCAAGGCGGCTGCCGAACATGGATTTCAGGCGGCGTGTCATCTGCGGGGTCAGGCTGATTTCCGGCACAAGTACCAGAGCCCGCCTGCCTTGCGCCAGTGTTTTTTCAATCAGCTTTAAGAATACGGCGGTTTTGCCGCTGCCGGTAACGCCGTGCAGCAATGCCGCACGGGTCTGTCCGCTCAGCAAATCCTGTTCCAGCTGGTCGTAAGCGGTTTGCTGCTCCGGCGATAGTTCCAGCGGCTGTGGGTCAAAGGGGATATCAGCAAATAAATCCAGCGATTTATCCCGTTGTTCGGCTTTCAGAATGCCTTTCTGGCATAACCCGTTTAAAGTGGAGGAAGATATCCCCTGCGCTTCCAAAGCGGATTTGGTGCAAGGCCCTGCGCGCAGCGCTTCCACGGCCTGAATCTGGCGTGCGCCGGGTTTTGGTTTCTCCGGCAACCCACCAACCAGAGTATAAACGGTTTCCAGCGTGCGGGTTAGGCGGCTTTTTAATACGGGCTTTCCGTTTTCCATGCCGGGCTGGTACTGCGCGCCATACGGAATGACCGCCTTGACTGCCTCGTACCAGGTGCAGAAATAACGATCTTTCAAAAAATGCACGAGCTCCAACAGGTCCGGGGTCAAGCGGGCTTTTTCCGGCGCGGCGGCCAGCAGGCTTTTTAAACGTGGATCGGGGGCTTCTTCCGTTCCTACTTCCAGAACAACAGCCATCCGTGGATGATTGCCACGCCCAAACGGCACCAACACAATGCTGCCGGGCCAGAGGGATTCCGAAAAATCTGGCGGAACCAGATAGGAATACAGTTTGTCAAAATGGATGGTGGCGTCGTTTACCGCCACTTTTGCAATGCAGGGCAAACACGCACCTCCTGTTTTGGCGTTTGGGGCAGCGGATTATTCGACATCGGGCTCGGCAATGCGCTTTTGGATGATGAAATAAATCTCTTCGGCGCAGGTGTCGACAACATCGTTGACCACATGCTCGTCATAATCAGCCGAACGGGCAATCTCAGTTTCGGCACGGCGCAGGCGCTTCTGAATGACTTCCTCCGCTTCGGTCCCACGGTAACGCAGGCGGTGTTCCAGCTCTTTCATATCCGGCGGCATGACAAAAATGGTGGTGGAACCGGGGTACATCCGCTTGATGTTGCCGGCACCCTCCACTTCGATTACCAGAATAACCGGGATCTGCTGCTCCATATGGCGCTCAACTTCGGAACGCAGGGTGCCGTAATAGTTTTCGCAATAGCAGGTGTGCTCAACAATATTGCCTTCTGCCAGAGCGGTTTCAAACTGCTCTTTGGTCAAAAAATGGTAGTTTTTACCGTTCACTTCCCCTTTGCGCATGGTGCGGGTGGTGGCGGAAACGGTCTTTTCAATTTCCGGGTGGCTGCCCAGCAGCTTTGCCACAACAGTATCCTTGCCAGTGCCGGAAGGCCCGGAGACAACAAACAAATATTTTTCGCCTTTCATGCAAGATCCCCCTAACATGTTTAATACAGGTGGTTACACGGTTGGTTTATCCTGTTCTTTTTCAAAACGTCCTAAAACTTCTTCCGGCTCGAAAGCCGAAAGCACCACATGATCAGAATCCGTAATGATCACCGCGCGGGTGCGGCGGCCATAGGTTGCATCAATGGCCGCGCCTTTGTCGCGCGCATCCTGCACAATACGTTTGATGGGTGCAGAATCCGGGCTGACAACGGCGATCACACGGTCCGCATTGACCATGTTGCCAAAGCCGATGTTGATAAGCTTCATGGCCGGGCCTCACTCAATGTTTTGAATCTGCTCGCGAATTTTTTCAATCTCAGATTTCAGCTCAACCACAAGGCGGGTGATGTTGATATCCTGGCACTTGGAACCGATGGTGTTGGATTCGCGGTTCAGTTCCTGCGTCAAAAAGTCCAGCTTGCGGCCAACCGGCTCGTCCAGCTCCAGGATGGAACGGTACTGGGCCACATGGCTATGCAGACGGACAGTCTCTTCGTCGATGGCAGTTTTATCGGCAAAGATAGCAGCTTCTGTCACGATGCGGGCATCATCAATGTTGCGGTCTTCCAGCAGCTCTTTCAGGCGGGTGTACAGCCGTTCGGTATATGCCTGCACACGCCCGGCGCTGTTCTGCTCGATTTGAGCAACCAGCGTTTCAACCGCTGCCAAGCGGTTCAGCACATCGGTGCGCAGCTTCTCACCCTCCACGGCACGCATGGAAACAAACGCGGCAACCGCCTGCTGGGCAACCTGCTCCACATCAGCCCACAGGGTATCCGGGTCTGCGGGCGCAGCGGTCTGGGTCAACACATCTGGGAAACGGCAGATGGTGCTGACGGTAACATCGTTTTTCAGGTCCAGCTTTTCCGACATTGCCTGCATGGCGGTCTGGTAGCTTTTGGCTAACTGCCAGTTGACCTGAACAACGGTATCTGCCGCCGCAACATTCTGAATGCTCAGGTTCAGCTCAACCTTGCCGCGGCTAACCTTGGCAGCCACCAGCTTTTTGAGCTTATCTTCCAAAAATGAGCAGGTTCGGGGCACACGGGACGAATATTCAAAAAAGCGGGAGTTGACGCTGCGCAGTTCCACAACGATATCGCGCCCGTTCAAAACCTGCTCCGCGCGGCCATAACCGGTCATACTAAGTACCATATTCCTACACCTCGTTATCAAAAGCATTACAAGGCAGCGCCTGCCGTAACCTGCAATCAGGAGCGCCCAGCAGCGCCCCAAAGGCAGCAAACGCCAATACATATTTACTATTTATTTTACTATTGTTGGCCGCTGTTTGCAAGGCAATGCGCAGGAAAAGCGGCAGTTTTTTCATTTTTGTAACCCCTTTGATAGAATCCATCAAGGTAAAATAAAAAGGCCTGTACAGCTTTGATGGCAGTACAGGCTTGAATGAATCTGAAAAAATCAGGATAAATACGATTTACAGCTCAGCAACAGCGGCTTTCAGTGCTTCCACGCGGTCGGTGTTCTCCCACTTCACGCCCAGCTCCTCGCGGCCCATGTGGCCGTAAGCAGCCAGCTGGCGGTAGATGGGCCGGCGCAGATCCAGGTCACGGATGATGGCTGCCGGGGTCAGATCAAATACTTTGCGCACAGCGGCTTCCAGTTTGTCGTGCTCGATGGTGCTGGTACCAAAGGTATCAACCATGATGGAAACGGGCTCGGCAACGCCGATAGCGTAAGCCAGCTCAACTTCGCACTTATCGGCCAGGCCGGCAGCGACAACGTTCTTGGCAACCCAGCGGGCAGCATATGCGGCTGAGCGGTCAACCTTGCTGGGGTCCTTGCCAGAGAAAGCGCCGCCGCCGTGGCGAGCATAACCGCCGTAAGTATCAACGATGATCTTGCGACCGGTCAGGCCGGTATCACCCTGCGGGCCGCCTACAACAAAACGACCGGTGGGGTTGATGTAATGCTTGGTGTTCTCATCCAGCAGTTTGGCGGGGATGATGGCTTTGATGACATGCTCCATCACATCGGCATGCAGCTGTTCCTGACTGACGGAAGGGCTGTGCTGGCTGGAAATAACAACAGCATCCACGCGCACGGGTTTACCGTTATCGTATTCGACGGTAACCTGGCTCTTGCCATCAGGGCGCAGATAATCCATTATGCCATTCTTACGCACTTCGGTCAGGCGCTTGGCCAGCTTGTGGGCCAGGCTGATGGGCAGAGGCATCAGCTCGGGGGTTTCGTTGCAGGCATAACCGAACATCATACCTTGGTCGCCAGCACCGGCAACATCATCGTTGGTGCCAAGGGCAATGTCGGGGCTCTGGCCGTCAATGTTGGTGATCACGCCGCAGGTATCGCAGTCAAAACCGTACTTGGCGCGGTTATAACCAATCTCGCGGATGACCTGGCGTGCAACACCGGGAATATCAACATAGCAGTCGGTCGTGATTTCGCCCATGATGTGGACAAGGCCAGTGGAGCAGGTGGTCTCGCAGGCAACGCGGGCACCAGGATCCTTTTCCAGGATGGCATCCAGAATGGCATCAGAAATCTGGTCGCAGATTTTGTCGGGATGGCCTTCGGTAACGGATTCGGATGTGAACAGAACTTTGGACATAAAAAGCTGCCTCCTTAAAAAATATAGGGTCAGAAAGGCAACTTGCCGAGAACAAAAAACGCGCGCCGGGTGTGGACCCAAAGCGCGCGTGAACGCTTATCTTTCGGTTCCCCGCAGGAATTGGCACCTTACGCTTGCGCGCAGGTTGCCGGGCTTCATAGGGCCTGTTCCCTCTGCCACTCTTGATAAGTTGCTATTCTGATGTAACGTGCTTATGTTACCATAGGCAACCGGCAAAGTCAACGATGTGGCGTTGGGCAAATTGTCAGCTTTGCACAAAATGGATTGAACTTTTGTCAAAACGGGTAAAAATGACCAATGATTGCTGCCCAATCAGCAGCAATTAAGCGGTTACGCTTTTGCCACCGCTGTTGCGGCCATGCAGAATGGGCGAAAGCGGCTTGTAAATTGCAAAGCAGATTACGGCGTCCAGCATCCCTTTGAAGAAAGTGAACGGCAGGTTGAACACCAGCAGGCAGTTCAAAAGGCCATTGACATTCGGGTTAATGGCCTGGTACATGCCGATGATGGCATCCAGCGGCAGATGATACATGACCACATAGGCCGGATAGACGATGAAGTAGTTGTACGGAACGCTGACGATTGCCATAACCAAAGCGCCGAGCACTGCGCCCAGGATAGCGCCGCTGCGGGTTTTCTTAAAACGGTATACCATACCGGCCACGCCGACAAACAGAGCGCCCATCACAAAATTAAACAGCTCCCCCACCGCAGCGGTGCTGGTGCTGGGCAGTTTGATCAGGTTTTTGATCAGGCACACCACAATACCGGCAACCGGGCCGTAAGCAAAGCTGGCAATCAGGGCTGGCAGTTCCGAAACATCCAGCTTGATAAAGGCGGGCATGATGGGAATGGGAAACTCCATATACATCAATACTGTGGCAACGGCAGCAAGCATGGCGGTTCCGGTTAATACGCGGGTGTTGAATTTGGTTTTCATAAAAAATACCTCCCTGGGGGCGCGGCCCCAAATAAAATGATTTGGAAAGCCAGTAACAGCTTCGGGAGGCTGATAATTGCAAATAAAAACGCCCTGTTGCAAGCTATACTTACAACAGGGCGCAGAAAAGCAAATAGAACAGCTTTCCGTTTCTTTCATCCGGACTATACCGTCGGCCCCGGAATCACACCGGATCAGCGGCTGCATCAACAGCCGGTCGCGGGCTTGTGGCAATGCCATTTACCGCCGGTGGGGAATTGCACCCCGCCCTGAAACAGACTTTCTAGCTTTGAGTATAGCACAGGTTTTACAAATTGCAAGAGGGTGTGCTATAATTGACAAAAATAAATTTGGAGACTGGGTGGTGTTTCCCTGCTGCTTGGTACACTCAGGAGGTTTAGAAAATGGAGGTTGCAATGGAAATAGGAGAGATTTCGCTGTTGAGCATTGTCACGGCGGTGGCCCCGATGGCACTTTTTGTGCTGCTGGCGCTGTTTGCCCCACTGGTTTACCGCAGAATTGCGGGAAAACTGATTGAAAAATTCCGTCCACATCAGCCGCAGTGGATCAGCATCATTCTGGATAGCTACCTGCGCCCAACAACGATCTTGCTGCGCGCCGTGTTTATTTATGCTGCACTGTGGGTTTTGCCGCTGGAACTGAACACCCCCACATACCGCAGCGTATTGGCGCGCATCATGCAGGTAACCGCAATCTGCCTGATTGCCTGGGGCGCATGGATGGCTGCCCCCGTGTGCCGCCTTTTGCTGCGCAGCGCAGAAAACAAACTGGATATTGCTACCAACCGCACAATGGGGCGCTTTTTTGAAAATATCTTCCGAGCTGTTGTAGGCGTTGTGGCGGGCATTGCGGTGTTGGATGCATTGGGCATTCCCGTTACCGGCCTGCTGACAGGTGCTGGCGTTGCCGGTATCGGTATTACCCTGGCGGCGCAGTCCACCATGACAAACCTGATTGCAGGGGTAGCGCTGGTGCTGGAACATCCCTTTGGCATTGGTGACTATGTGATTCTGGGCAGCTATGAGGGCACGGTGGAAGATATCTCGTTCCGCTCCACCCGTATCCGCACGCCGGACCATGCAGTGATTACGGTAGAAAACTCCAAGGTGTGTGGCGAATACATCCAGAATGTTGCTGACCGGACCAACCGACTGTGGCAGTTTACAATCGGTGTCACCTATGATATCCCGCGCGAAAAAGTTGAAACGCTGTGTGCAGATCTGAAAGAACTGCTCAGTGCGGATGCACAGATCAGCTCGGATGCAATGACTGTTACCCTGAATGAATTTAGCGCTTCCAGCATGGATATTCTGGTACGTTGCTATGTGACGGCGGTGGATTATACGAGCTATTTACAACTGAAAAGCCGCATGAATCTGGCCATCATGGACCTGATGAAGCGGGATGAATGCGACTTCGCCTTCCCTTCCACCAGCGTTTACCTGGAAAAAATGCCGCCGCAGAAAGGCAAATCCTGATTTGGCAGAAACAGCTCATCAAGTGCCCAAGTTAGCAATTTGAACCAAACAATATAACAAAACCGCCACGAACCAATCTAACAGGTTCGTGGCGGTTTTTATGTACGTTTAAGTTTTACGCGGCAATCTCAGATCAGAGCAGCAGTGATGAGGCTCATCTTGTAGACTTCCTCAGCATCGCAGCCACGGGACAGGTCGTTGATGGGAGCATTCAGACCCTGCAGAATGGGGCCGTATGCAGCAAAGCCGCCCAGACGCTGTGCGATCTTATAGCCGATATTGCCGGCGTTGATGTTCGGGAAGATAAAGACGTTAGCTTCGCCAGCAACGGTGGAGTTGGGAGCCTTCAGCTTGCCAACTTCCGGTGCAACGGCGGCGTCAAACTGCAGTTCGCCGTCAACCTTCAGTTCGGGATGTGCTTCCTGAACGCGCAGGGTGGCGTTGCGCATCTTATCAACGGTCTCGCCCTTGCCGGAACCCTTGGTGGAGTAGCTCAGCAGAGCAACCTTCGGGTCGATACCGAAAATCTCAGCGGTATGAGCAGTCTCAACGGTGCTCTCGACGATCTCATCCTCAGAAGGATCGATATTGATGGCGCAGTCACCCATCGCCAGCTTCTCGTCGCCGCGGACCATAATGAAGCAGGAGCTGACGGACTTGATGCCGGGCTTGCACTTGATCAGCTGCAGAGCCGGGCGAACGGTATCAGCGGTAGAATAGGTAGCGCCGCCCAGCAGGCAGTCAGCCTTACCCATCTTGACCAGCATGGTGCCGAAGTAGTTGGACTTGGACAGTGCAGCGCGGCACTGCTCCTCGGTCATCTTACCCTTGCGCAGTTCAACCATTTTGGCAACCATTGCGTCAAATTCAGGGTAAGAGGTCGGGTCGCAGATCTCTGCGCCGGTAATGTCAAAGCCGCCCTCAGCAGCAGCCTTTTTGACTGCTTCCGGGTTGCCCAGCAGCAAAACGTTCAAAATCTTGCCAGCCAGCAGCTTGGATGCTGCGGACAGGATACGGGCATCAGTGCCCTCAGTAAATACGATGGTTTTAGGATTTGCTTTCAACTGATTTTCAAAATTTTCAAAAACGTCCATGATAATACCTCCGTATCAATCTGGTGCCGGGTATCCGTGGATCCCGCACACGCTAGTACAGATACAATTATAGCACGATTTGAATTATTTGCAAATGGTGCAAAGACAAAACATATGTTTTTTGCGCAAAAAAAGTCTGAACTGGCTAAAAATGCAAAAATTCATGCGTTTGACGCAAAAATATCAGGCGAGATTGACAAAACCATATCAAATGGTGCGCGGGATGGAATTCTCTCCTTCCGGAGCAGAAAACCCATAAGAACGATAAAAATCGGCAACATCCTGTGGGCTGTGCACAACAACAGCCTGCAAAAGCCGGTCCGTGCCGGGCTGGCGGAAGCCGATGATGGTTTCACCTGTACAAATGCTGCTTTGCGTTGCAATATCCGCCGGGCCAAGGCCCGGCGGCGGCTGCAACGCGGCGCAGGTTTTGCGGTGGTTAAAGAACATGGTGCATAACGCCTCCCCTGCTTTTCTTTCAGCATAGCGCAGGTTTGGGCAAAAAGCAAGTGCAATACAAAAAAGCCTTCCGGCACACAGGAGGGCTGCAATACCGGAAGGCATATGTAGGGAAATATAGAGAATGTCAGAATAAATCAGTCGAGGAATTCCTCGTTCAGCTGAACGCCAAAATCATGGGCAATGGCACGCAGGTCATCATCGGTGATGGTCTGGCGGATCAGGCCGCCGCCCATGGACAGGACCTTGACGTAGATCTCGGCACTCTTTTCAATCGTGTGGGCGAGGCCGAAGGTGATGTCAAAGTCAGGGCCGGAGGCAAACAGGCCGTGCTGTGCCCAGATAGCGGCCTGATAGGTTTTCATCTTCTCGGAGGTTGCCATGGCAATGTCCGCGCCGCCCGGGACCATCCAGGGGCAGACGCCGACGCCCTCGGGGAAAACGACGGGGCACTCGGTAGCGCTCTGCCACAGGGCGCGGGAGAAGTCACGGTCCGTCAGCGGCAGGATGTAGGTCAGCGCAATGACGTTGGTGGCGTGGCAGTGATAAATAACGCGGTTCGCGCCGTTGGTAGCGGCCTTGCGGACGCTGTGGTTCATGAAATGGCTGGGGAACTCGGACGTCGGGCGTGCGCCGTCGGCCAGACCCCAGACGATGCGCCAGCTGTCGCCCTTGTCGTTGATCTCCACAATGCCGATGCTGTGGATCGGGTCAGGCTCGACGTTGCGGAAGAACTTGCCGGAGCCGGTGGTGATGAAGTACTCACCGGCCAGATTATCGGCCTGCACACCCATGTTGACCCACTCGCGCGGGGTTTCGTCAAAGAAAGGACGGCATGCGGCAACATCTTCCTCGGTCATGCGGTAGGTCAGGTTGCCGCCGTTGCGCTCATGCCAGCCCTGCAGCCAGCCGTCGTTGCACATACGGATAAAACCTTTTACGTTTGCTACATCATAAATCGTGCTCATAATACTGCTCCTTTACTCCATTGCCTTTTATCGTAACTGTTGTCTGCGGCTTACCGCGTGATGATATCAACAGGGACATTAAAGAACTTTGCCACTTTCAGGATGGTATCAATGTGGCGGCCGGTGGCTGCTGCCATGTGGTGGGTGGGGCCAGCTTCGCTCCAGCGGTTGCAGAACTCACGCGCACCGCAGCTGAAGCGGGTACGCATGTTGGTATCGCCAAAGGTAAAGATGGGGCCGGGTTCATTGACGCCCTCGGCAACCACAAACTTGAAGTGGCCGTCCTTATCCTGCGTGATGGCTAGATAGGTCACATCGCCAACCGGTGGATAGAATTGGGTCAGATAGCCGCCACCAGTCTTGCCGTGGAACACGGGCACGATCTTCATGGTCGGCTTTTTTGCCTTGGAGATATCGGCATCACCGGAGCCGGAATGGCCGATGATGCAGATATCCTCGTTGAAGTCGATGGAGTACATCTCGCTCAGCTGGCCGCAGCCCGCAATGGTTTTCAGGATGGACATTGCCATCGAAACCTTGATATCGCCCTCAACCGCGCAGGCAGTGCCCTGCTTGATGAGCATCGAGAATGCAGGAATCAGCATGGAGTCCAGTTTGCCGGCCACACCCTTGGCAAAACCGTCGTAGTGGGAAGCCACAAACGCAATCTTTTCGTCCTTGACCCACTGCTCAAAGGCAACAACATAACGGGCCATATCCCAGACCTTTTCGATCGTGCCGCCGCCCTCAATATCAAAGGTATCCAGAATATCCTGTGCCTTGGCACGAATCGCTTCTTCATCGGTGATGTTATCGGCAATGGCCCACATTTTTTCCCAGTCAAACTGCTTGGTGTAAAGCCACATGCGGTTGTATAGGTTGGTTTCGTCAATGTACAGGTCCATCATGCCGGGGTACGGGCGGCCGATCTGGGCAAGGTTGGTATCGCGGAAGCGGCGGCGCACCTGTGCAGCACGGCACCAATCTTCAATTTCAGCCTGCACACCGGGGTCACCGCCCTCGACCACGCCGGTGATAACGGCATGGCGCTTACCGGCGCGTTCCAGGTCGGCAACCATTTCACCAACGGCACCACAGGCGTACAGTTCACCTAGCCAGGTTGGTGTATCAGTGTTGGCATAATCCGGGGCTTTCTTCTTCTGCACATTGACCAGTACAATGGGTACATCCAGATCGCGCACGGCGGGCAGCATGTTGTAAGAGGTTGCATAGGTCAGCAGCTGCAGAATAACCAGGTCAACGTCTGCGGCACGGAACTTATCGCCCGCTGCCATGGACTGCTCTTTGGTGGTAACAATGCCGCCGTCAATGACCTCAACGGTATCGGGAATGGTCTTTTTGAAAGCGGCATACTGACCCTCAAATTCAGGAACCAGGGTTGGGAACTGCGGCAGATAGGCACCCAGAGCAATGGCAAACACGCCAATACGGGCTTTGGTTTCAACTAACATGGATATTACCCCCTGTAATAAAATTTATTGCGGATCACATTCCAAAATAGTGAACGACTTTTTGATGGAGGCGCGTGCATCCGCAAGGTCTTTGAACTCCCCTGCACGGATCATCTGCACCATCAGGTTGCCAAGGGCGGTACCCTCGGTAGGGCCTGCAAACACGGGCAGCTGGGTGGCATTTGCGGTCATCTGGTTCAGGTACATATCCTGGCTACCGCCGCCCACAATATTGATGCTGGTATATTCTTTGCCGGTCAGGCTTTGCAGCTCTTGAATAGTGGCCTGATAATCATGCGAAAGCGAGTTGTAAATGGTCTGCATCACTTCGCCGGTGGTGGCGGGAACCGGTTTGCCGCCGTCTTTGCAGGCAGCCTTGACTTCTTTGATCATGGATTTCGGCGCCAGGAAGCGGTCGTCGCCAGTGGATACGATCCCGGCAAAGCTGCTGGCTTCCTGCGCGGCGGCAATCAATTCCGGGAAAGACGGGCGAGTTCCGGTCTGCTCGCCAAGTTCACGCCGCACAGACTGGATCATCCACAGGCCCATAATGTTCTTAAGGTAACGGTAGCGGTATTCATAGCCGCCCTCGTTGGTAAAATTGGCCTGCATGCTGGCAGGGGTCGTGATGGGGTCTTTGTTTTCCACACCCAGCAGGCTCCATGTGCCGCTGGAAAGATAAACGGCCTTATCATCCCTTGCGGGAACAGCCAAAAAGGCGGAGCCGGTATCATGTGTAGCGGGCAGTACGACGGTGCAGTCAAAGCCGACATAATCCTTGACGGCGGAGCTCAAATTTCCCAGTTTGGTGCCGGGGGTGCTGATTCTGCCAAAGATTTTGCGCGGCAGACCAAGCCGGTTGATGATTTCATCGTCCCAATCCTTGCTTATAGCGCCCACCAGGGCAGTGGTGGAAGCATTGGTGTACTCGTTGGCCATCACGCCGGTCAGGCGGTAATTCAGGTAATCCGGCACCATCAAAAAATGCTCGGCAGCGGCAAGCTGTTCCGGGTGCTCTTTCTTTAAGGCACACAGTTGGTAAACCGTGTTGAACGACTGGTACTGGATGCCGGTACGGGCGTAAAGTTTTATAAACGGCAGAATGGGTTCCAGTTCCTCCCGCATGGCGGCGGTGCGGCCATCGCGGTAAGCAACGGGGTCCCCGATAGGGGTACCATCGGCATCCAGAAGCAGAAAGTCAACAGCCCAGGTATCAATACCGACCGTTGTGGGCGTATAGCCTGCATCGTGGGCGGCTTTCAGCCCCTCGATCACATTCTGAACCAGGCCTTCCATATCCCAGCAAAGATGACCGTTCTTTTCAATCAGGCGGTTTTCAAAGCGGTAGACTTCATGCAGGGCCATAACACCATGTTCCACGGTGCCAATAATGTGCCGGCCGCTGGATGCTCCGATATCTACAGCAAGATAACAGGTTTGCATCTTTCTCTCCTTTTTGGTAAAATACGAATCAGGCGAACTGCCTTATGCTATTAGTATAGCGGCATAATATCCGGCATTCCATGGTTTGAAGTGGACTGTTTTTTGTGAAAATTCTACTTTGCCATTCCCTGCTGGCAAAGGCGGTTTCGCTGCTTTTGCTTGACTTATAGTAATGGGAAAAAATTAAGTCTGTGTTTTTTCGATGACAAGGCGAAGCTTGTTGTAATACTGTCGCAGTGCCCGGCGAAAATGCTAAAAGTAAAGGCAATACCGCATAATTCTAAGTGCCGATACGGCGAGCGAGGTGTGGCAGATGCCAAGCCAAAAGCGCAGATAATACTGGATGTCTTATCGAGCATTTTG